>Ga0334722_10006461_pt1 | contig 11591 bp, 8 predicted proteins | sample C3_bottom_MG_FD_207210 | JGI IMG/M metagenome (GOLD analysis project Ga0334722, IMG submission 207210) | Sediment microbial communities from Yellowstone Lake, YNP, Wyoming, USA - C3_bottom | ecosystem: Environmental > Aquatic > Freshwater > Lake > Sediment | place: USA: Wyoming | collected...
CATCGCCCGGCTAGCGCGTCTCGGCACCCGGCCGGGCGAACTGGAACGTCACCGTCACCACCATCACGATCGGCGTCGGCACGCCGTTCAGGAGCGTCGGGGCGTACTCCCACTGGCGGACCGCATCCAGTGCGGCCCGGTCCAGCAGCGGGATTGACCGCAGGATGCGCGCATCCGTCACCCGCCCTCGTTCGTCGAGATCCGCCTCGACCACGACGACGCCCTGCACCCTCGCACGGATGGCGAGTTCGGGGTACATCGGCGCCACGTCCTTCACCTTGACGGGCGGCCGGACCATCCCCCCGACGCGAATTGGCGCCTTCGGCGCCGGCGGCGGCGCTGGCGGCTCCGGCACGGCGGCCATGCCCGCGCCGGTGACCCCGCCCGGAATACCGCCTTCGACGCCGCCCGGCATGCTGGCCGGCATCGGGAACTCGAGCCCGGTTTCGGGCTTGATCTCCGCCGGCGCGGCCAGCGGCGCGGCCGCGGGGTTCGCAGCAGGCGTCATCGGTTTCCTGGCGGCAGTCAGCGGGGCTGGCGGGGGTGGCGGGGCCGGCGCCAGTTCGGGCGTCGCGACAAACGCAAACACGGCCGGTGGCGTGGGCAGAACATCAGTCGCTGCCAGGGCGATCAGGACGATGGCGGCAAGGCCTGCGGCGTGGAGCAGGACTGACACGGGCAGCGACCGGAACCCCCGATCGCCGACCTTGACGGAAGGATCGACGACGTCCTGAAACAGATCGGGAAGGGTCATGTCGCACCTCCCGATCCATTGGACGCCGCTATCGCAGCCGTTGTTCGCCGCGGGCCGTTCGAATCGATGACCGAATCACTACTTCAACCTGGTCAGTTCGACCCGGCGGTTCTTGGCCCGGCCCTCCTCAGTGGAGTTGTCCGCCACCGGTGCCGTCTGTCCGAAGCCCCTGGCCTGGAGGCGAGCCGCGGCGACGCCGCGCCTGACCAGCTCGGCGACGACGGCGCCCGCGCGCGCCTCGGACAGCGCCTGGTTGGCTGCTGCCGTTCCGACGTTGTCGGTATGGCCGTTGACGGCCAGACGAAGCGCCGGGGTGTTCTTCAGGAGCGCGTCGATTTCGCCGATGACCTTCGCCGACTCGGATCTCAACGTGGCTTTGCCCGTGTCGAATGCGATGTACACCGTCACCTTCCCGAGCGTGTCGAGCGCCTTCAGCATGTCGTCCGACGCCATCACATCCTGCGCCATGTCGGCCGTCTCGACAATCGTCAAGACGTACGCCACGTCCGGGGCGGAATACGACGAATCAAATGACAAGCTCGCCCAGATCTCGCCACCGTCTTTTGCGAACTTCATCGTCAGATCGCTCGAGGATGACAAGCCGCCGTCGTAGGCCCAATCGCGGCCCCTGCCGTCGAATTCGATGGTGCCGCCGACCTTCCTCGCGGCATTGAGGTAGTTGCGCGTGATCTGGTAGACGGACGGGGCCTTCGCCCCTTCCCTGTTCCGGTACTTGATGATCGTGATCTTGCCCTCGAACGACTTCCACGTCAGGCTTTCGGTCGGCCTGGCCTTGTCCGGCACCGGCAGCTTCGCCTGGTCGAAGTCCTTCTGATCGTATTCGTAGATCACGAAGTCCGGCATGCGCGTGAAGAGCGGGTGGTCGTGGGATCCCGGCACGTCGGTCTGGGCGACGGCTGCGCCCGCTGGTATTAGCACGCCGGCACACAGGACTGCCGCGAGGCGGACACTGGTGAAGGGGTTCGGCATACGTCTCCTCCAATGGGCGGCTGGGAGGACGCCCGCCAGCCGTTTTTTTACATACTAACTTAGTATGAAATAAAAGCAAGACCCTGCCGTTCGTCGACCGGTTGGAAGACCGGTCGGCGCGCCAAGGCGGCCCTCACCGTCGCGAATCGCCTGGGTTACCGCATCGACTCTATGATGAGCGCAATGCCCTGGCCGCCGCCGATGCACATCGTCACGAGGCCGTAGCGAAGCCCCCTGCGCCGCAACGCGTACGCGCACGTGAGCGTCAGGATCGAGCCCGTCGCTCCAAGCGGATGGCCAAGTGCAACCGCGCCGCCCTGCGGGTTGACCTTCGCCGGGTCGATGCCCATCTGCTCGAAGTCGCGCATCACCGCCAGCGCCTGCGGCGCGAATGCCTCGTTCAGCTCGACGATATCGATGTCGCGCCCGGCGATGCCGGCCTGGGCCAGCGCCTTGCGCGTGGCGGGCACGGGACCGATGCCCATGATGCGCGGATCGCAGCCGGCCACGCCGAATCCGGCAATCCGCGCCAGCGGCTTCGCGCCGTACTTCGCGGCGTCCGCCTCGCGGCCGAGGACCATCGCGGCCGCGCCGTCGACGACGGCGCTGGCGTTGCCGGCGGTGATGATGCCGCCGGCCTCGAAGGCCGGACGCAGCCGGGCCATCCCTTCGCGGCTGGCCTTCTCCATGATGTGGGTGTCGTGGACGATCCGCAGGGGATCGGCCGCGCCGTCGAGCGCCACGTCCACCGGTTCGGTCTCCTCGGTGAACCAGCCCGCATCGCGCGCCTGCTTCGCGTTGACGTGTGACCGCAAGCCGAACGCGTCCGCTTCGTCGCGCGTGATGCCGTACCGCCGGCCCAGTTCCTCGGCCGTGTTCGCCATGCTCATCTGCGCCCCTGGATCGTACAGGCTCATCAGGAGCACGTCCTGCAGGTGCGTGCCGCGCGGCAGCGCCGACGCGTCGATTGGCCCGTACTTCTGGACGCCGGCGCCCACCGGCCGACCCCGGTGATTGTAGAGCGCGAACGGATACTGCATGCTCTCGGCGCCGCCGACGACCGAGAACGGACGGTCGGTGTCGTGCCGGAGCCCGGCCAGCATCATCTCGGACGCCACCGCGATCGACTCGACGCCGCTGCCACAGATGCGCGCCACCGTCAGGGCCGGCACGTCGTCGGGCAGGCCGCCCCGCCAGCGCATGCCCTGCGCCGCGTAGATCGAGTCGCGATGGCTGTGCTGCGCCATGCCCATCACGACGTGGCCCACGAGCGCGGGGTCGATCGCCGTGTGTTCGAGGGCCGCCTTCACCGCCAGACCGCCGAGCTGGGTCGTCGAGAACCGGGAGAAGAGCCCGGGCTTCTTGTTATCGATCAGGATGTCCACCCGCGGCAGCCGTCGTCCGCCGTCGAGCAGCACCACCGAATTGCCGTTCGTCATGTCTCGTCCTCCGCCTACTCGTTCAGGAACATGGCCGGAACCCGCGGGCCGTTCTGCATGAAGTTCGACATCCCGATGTTCATGTCGACCGTCCGTCTGCAGGCGGCGAACCCCGCCGCCTCGATGCGCAGCCCCTCGTCGAGCGGGCGCGCCAGCCCGCGCCTGACGACATCCACGAGGATCGCGTCGATCGCGAGCGAGTGATGGCCGAGGTCCACGGCCGGCAGCGTCGCGGGCAGCGCCACCGGCGCCGCGTCGATCTTCGTGATGACCGCGCGGCCGGCCAGGTGCGCGCGCACCAGGTCGATCGCCGCGCCGATCGGATCGTCGGCCGGCTCGCCGGTCGCCCATCCCCACGCGCACGCCTCGGCGGCCCCAATCGATCGGCCGGTCCGGAGCAGGCCGAGCGCACGCTCGACGCCCACCAGGCGGGGCAGCCGCTGCGTGCCGCCGTAGCCCGGGATAATCCCGAGATTGACCTCCGGCTGGCCGAGCAGCAGGTTGCGGCCGACGACGCGGGCGTGGCACGCCATCGACAACTCGGCTCCGCCGCCGAGCACCGGGCCGTCCACTGCCGCCACGACCGGCTTGGCCAGCCTCGCGATGGCGCCGAAGATGGCATGGCTCGCCAGGCAGATCGCTTCGCATGACTCGGGCGTCGGCAGCGCCGCGAGTTCATTGATGTCCGCACCGGCGAGCGCCCCCGCGAAGCCGGTCAGCACGATGCCCCGGACCGCGGCGTCGGCGCCGAGGGCGGTCACGGCCTCCTGCAATTCGCGCAGGGTCGCGGCGCTCAGGGCGTTCTTGGCTTCGGGACGCCGGATCGTGATCACAGCGGTGTCGCCGTCGCGCGAGACCACCAGGTGGCGGTGGAAGCGCGCCAGCGCGCGGGACGCCAGGCTCGCCGGCACCGCGAACCCCGGGTGCGCCGCGGCGTAGGCCGCGCACAGCCGCCGCGCCTCATCGGCGCCGATGGACTCGGCGAGGTCGACGAGCCCCTGCGTGAAGCCCAGCGCCATCCGCGTCAGCCAGTTCAGGTCGGACGCCGTGCAGATGCCCTGGTCGATCACGAAGTACGTCCGCGCGAGCAGAACGGCGAGAATCCGATCCATCACCACGCGCGCCGTCGCGTCGGTCGCGCTCGGGTCGCCCGGCTTCTTCGGGTCGTGCCACAGCGTGTTGCCGTGCGCCGCCAGCCGCGCCGGCGCGCGGAACCACTCGCTGCCGGTCGGGGCGAGCCGCATCAGTTCCTGGCAATGGACGGTCAGCAGGTTGCCGCGCGTCAGGTCCATGACGGCGAAGGGGCCGCCGCCGCCGATCGCGTCGTTGACGATACGATCCACCTGCGCCGGGGTCGCAATGCCTTCGTCGACGATGCGCACGGCCTCCGAGATGTAGTTACAGAAGATGTCGTCGGCCGCGAAGCACGGCGCGTCGCTCGTGATGATCGGCACCTTGCCGAGGGCGACGAGCGTCGAGAGCATGCGCTGCCCCAGGGCCGTGTCGCCCGACAGCACGACTTCAATCGGCAGCGAACGCCACGCGGGATAGAAGGGGTGGTTGACGAAGCACCGTTCCGGGTGCGCAGCCGACGCGGCGATCTCGGCGCGCGGCAGGCCGGACGTCGCGAAGCCGATCAGGCACGTCGGGCTGACGACGGCCTCCAGCTTGGCGAGGATGGCCCGCTTGGTGTTGAGGTCCTCGCTGGCTGCCTCGAGGACGTACTCGCAGCCCGCCAGGTCGGCCATGCTCAGCGTCGGCACCAGCGCGCGGCGGATCCCCTCCGCGGCCTTGGCGCTGATGCGGCCGCGCGACAGACCCTTTTCGAGGTAGCCGTGAATCCGCGCGGTGCCGGCGTCCAGGGCCTCCTTCCGGATGTCGAGCAGGAACACCTTCGACCCGGGTTGCGCCCCGACGGCCGACAAGAACGCATACGCCAGATCGGGCCCGATGGAACCCGAACCGATTACCCCGATGACCATCAGCGCACTCCTTCAGATCCACACGATGCTGCCCCGGCCGCGCCCGCCCGCATGACGGCAGACGCCTCCCCCGGGGGACGGCCATCACGCGAACCCGAGGGGTCTCGCTATTCTACGGCGCAACGGGATAGTCGGTGTAGCCCTTCGGTCCGGGCGTGTAGAACGTGGAGAAGTCCGGGGCATTCAACGGGACGCCGCGCTCCATCCGGGAAACAAGATCCGGATTCGCGAGGAACGGTCGCCCGAACGCCACCAGGTCGCCCTTGCCGTCCCGGATGGCCGCCTCCGCGCTGGCCCGGTCGTAGCCGCCGGAGACGATGAAGGTGCGCGGCCAGGCGGCACGCAGCGCCTGCTTCAGCGCGGCGGGAACTTCGGGGGCCCCGAGCGCCGAGTGATCGACGAGGTGCACGTACTGGAGGCCGGCGGCAGCCAGGCGCGGCACGAGTGTCAGGTAGGTCTCGTCGATCTCCGGGTAGGCGGACATCCCGGCGTTGACGCCGTACGGCGACAGCCGGATCCCGACGGCGCTGCCGCCGATGGCCCGGGCCACGGCCGTGGCCACGTCGATCACGAACGCCTGCCGCTTCTCGATGCTGCCGCCCCACTCGTCGGTGCGCCGGTTGGTCTGGGGGCTCAGGAACTGCTCGAGCAGGTAGCCGTTGGCGCCGTGCAGTTCAACGCCGTCGAACCCTGCGGCCATGGCATTGCGTGCCGCCTGCACGTACTCCTCGATGGCGTGGCGGACTTCCGCCCCGGTCATCGCGCGCGGTTCGGGATGCGCCTGGGGCCCCTGGGCGTCCGTATACACCTCGCCGGCGGCGGCGACCGCGCTGGGCGCGAGCACGCCGGCCCCGGCAGGCAGGTTCAGCGGGTGGCCGACGCGGCCCGTGTGCATCAACTGCATGAAGATCCGGCCGCCCTCGGCGTGGACGGCCGCTGTCACCTTCGTCCAGGCCTCCACCTGCGGCTTCGACCAGATGCCGGGAATACGTGGATAGCCGACGCCGTTGGGAGACGGCGAGACGCCCTCCGTGATGATGAGTCCCGCACCGGCGCGCTGGCGGTAGTAGTCGACCATCAGGTCGTTGGGGGTGTTGGCCGTCGTGCAGCGGTTGCGCGTCATCGGGGCCATCACGATGCGGTTGCGCAGCGTCAATGAACCCATCTGGACCGGGGCGAACAGTGATGCTTCAGACACGGATGGTCTCCTTCAATGAACGGGTACTTCCATAGGACGCACCGGAACGCGCGATCGGTGCAGGGATGGCGGCTCCCGATTGAGCGCGGCACACGCGTGGGCGTAGCATATTGCACGTCCTGCGGTTCACCGCCATTGGAGGCCACAATGCGAAGGGTCCTCACGGCCGGCCTGATCCTCGGATGCCTCGCCGCGCTCGTCGCCGGTGCGCCAGCGGGAGAAGCACGCGTTGAGACCCAGGTCGTCGGCCTTCTCTCGACCAACAGCTACCTGCTGTACGACAGCGCCACACGCGATGCAGCGATCATCGACCCCGGAGGGCCCGTCGATGCACTGCTGGCCAGCATCGCCGCACACGCCCTGCGCCTCCGCTACATCCTCATTACCCACGCGCACCAGGATCACGTGTTCGGCGTGCCGGTGGTCCAGGCCGCCCATCCGCGCGCGGCACTCGCGATGTCGACGGTCGAGTTCGAGGACGGCCCGGGCATCTATGCGCACTGGGAGACAGCGTTTGCCGCCGAGACCGCGGCAAGGATCAGGTCAAGCCCGCTTTCACTGGAACTCTTCAATTTCGACTACGCACGCATCGGCAAGCCCAGGGTCTTCCTGCGGGACGGCCAGACGCTGGCTCTCGGATCCCTCCGCATCACGGTCATCTCGACGCCCGGCCACTCCCGGGGCGGCGTGTGTCTCCGCGTCGGCGATCGCCTGTTCTCGGGCGACACGCTCTTCCAGGGCAGCAGCGGCACCACGGCCATCAAGGGCTCATCGCGCGAGACGCTCGTTGCGTCTGTGAGGCGCCTCTACGCCCTGCTGCCGGATCGCACGGTCGTGCTGCCGGCCCATCGGGCGCAGACTGATGTGGGGCGGGAAAGGGCCGCCGGAACCGGCTTGAAATAGCGCCAGGTTCCGCCGGAGCCGATCAGTAGACGAACGGGATCATCCGTCTGCGGCTGGCCGGGTACTCGCCGCCGAAGCGCGCCTGGTACCACCGGTGGTAGCGGTACGCGCGGGGACCGAGGTTGGCGAACGTCCAGAACGCGAAGACGGCACCGGCCCAGGACCACGTCAGAATCGCCCAGCCTATCCACTCGACGAACTCGCCGAAGTAGTTGGCCGCCGACACGTATTCGAACATGCCGCCGCGCGGAATGTGGTACCCGGTGTCGCCCGCCGGCCGCAGCGTCCGCATGATGTGGTCGGAGTGCAGGTTGATCGCGAAACCGGCGAGGAACACGCAGACGCCGATGAGGAACTGCGGCGACGTCAGCCATGCCGGCGTATAGCGATCGGCGGGCGCGATCCAGAAGATCCACGCGCCCTGCATGTAGGCGTTGGCCGTGTTGAAGATCAGCGCCAGGCCAATGACCAGCCACGGCACCCGGCCCGTGCCGCGAATCAACAGCGGATAGACGAGCACGCGCTGGCCGTAGTGGAGCGTGAAGAGCAGGAAGAACGCCAGCGGCACCGGCTCGAAGCGCCGCCCCGACAGCGCCCAGTACGCGATGAACTGCGCGAATACGGGGCTCTCGAGGAGGAACCAGCCGACGCGGTTGCCGACCGAGGGGCCCCAGCGCCGGTCGTTGTACCGCCCGTAGCCGGCATCGACGAGAAAGAGGGCTCCGCAGGCCGCCACCCCGATGGCGGTCATCACGATCAGAACGCCATTGAAGAACGCGACGGTCAGCATGTGACGGACCCCGGAAGCGTACACCATCCCGGGGCGGCGTCCGGGCTATTTCATCCGCGCCAGTTCGGCCTCGGCGGCGATGACGCCGAACGGCATCCAGTTCGCTGACGTCACGATCTTCTGGAACAATGCCTTCGCTTCGTCCTTCCGGCCGTTGTACAGATACCAGTTGGCCACGCCGTAGGCCAGCGTCGCCGCCGCCGTGGGCTCACCGCCGGCGCGCAGGAGGTCTTCGGGCGCATAGAGCCCCTTGTACATCAGCAGCCGGTCGTAGTACTGCTGGTCGTCCTTGACCTTCATGCCGGGCACGATCGATTCCAGGACCTTCGCGGCCTCGTCGCCTCGCCCGAGCCGGCGCAGCGTCATGTAGAGCCAGTCGCTCGCGCCGGCGGTCAGGTCGTCGCTCCCCTTTGCCGCCGTCAGGCACTGGCGGTAGACCTTCAGCGCGTTCTCGAAATCGCCCTTCAGGTAGTACGCCAGGCCGAGGTGGTAGTAGGTCGCGTAGTTCAGCGTCTCGCTCGACATCACCTTCGCGTCGGCCGTGGTCGGCTCCTGCTGGTCCGGCTTGCCGGCGACGAGCTGCGACGCCTTCGTCAGGTCGGCAATTGCCTTGTCGAACTCGCGTACGGTGACGTAACGGTGCCCGCGATGCCGGTAGAACCGGGCGTCGGCCGGGAACTTCGCGATGCCGCGCGTGAAGATCTCGATGGCCTCCCGCACGTGCCCGGCCACGGCGGCCCGCCGCCCCAGCCACAGTATGGCGTCCGCGCTGTCCGGAGCCTTGATGAACTCGTCACGCGCCTGCTGCACGTTGGCCTCGGCGGACTTCTTCGCGTCCGGCGCCAGTTGAATCGGATACAGGGGCGCGCCGAGCAGCGAGGTCGCCTCGGGCTTCGCGTCACCGGCCGCGGGGCCCGCGGGCTTCAGGTACTTCGCAAACCACGCCGCGTACCGCTCGTCGCGGTCCTTGCGGTAGCTCGGCCGGCTGATGCCGTGCCACTGCCCCGGGTAGATGACGAGTTCGGTCTCGGCCTTCCCGATCCGGCGCACGGCCTGGTAGAGCTGTTCGGTATTGAGCAGCGGGACGTTCATGTCGAGCTGGCCGCCCATGTAGAGCACCGGCGTCGTGATCTTGCCGACGCCGAAGAACGAGGACGAGACCTTCAGCCACGTGTCCCGGGCTTCCCAGGGCAGCCCCAGCTCGACCTCGTATTCGTACTGGTAATGGTCCGTGCCGTAGCCCGCGAGCTGGTTGGCGATGCTCGCCCCCGATGCCGCGGCCTTGAAGCGCGTCGTCTGCGTGATGACGTAGTCCGTCAGCATGCCGCCGTAGCTCCACCCCCCGACGCCCAGCCGGTCCGGATCGGCCACCCCCATCGCGACCACCTGATCCACTGCCGCCAGCACATCCTGGGCGTCCTTGACGCCCCAGTCGGCCCAGATCGCGCGGCTGAAGGCCGTGCCGTAGCCGGTCGATCCGCGCGGGTTGGCGGCCACGACCGCGTACCCTCTGGCGGCGAGGAACTGCCACGACCAGTTGAATGCCGTGGACCACTGCGATGTCGGTCCGCCGTGAATCCAGAGAATCGTCGGGACCTTCGTGCCGGCCTTGTAGCCGGGCGGAAGCGTGAGGAACCCGTCGACGACCGTGCCGTCGGCGCTCTTCGCCTTGATACGCTGCACATCGCCGAGCGAAATGCCCTTCAGGAACTCGTCATTGGCTGTCGTGAGGCGGGTCAGCTGCCCGTCTCGCGCCATCGAAATCTCGCCCGGCCTGGACGGCACCGTCTCGAGCACCGCCAGCTCGCCCGCCGGGCCGAGATCGAACGCCGAGACATTGCGTTCACCCGCCACGATCCGATCGATGGCCCCGCCGGCCGACGCCACCCGTGCCACGTGCTGGTTGCCGCCATCTTCGAACAGGAAGTACACGCTGCGGCCGTCGGCCGAGAACTTCGGACTGCTGACGTTACGGTCGAGCGTGTCGGTCAGGGCCTTGGGCGATCCGCCGCCGACCGGCACGATCGCGACGTGGTTGACGCCGTACCAGAAGTCCTTCGGATCGGCGTCGGCGAGATAGGCCAGCCACTTGCCGTCCGGACTGAAGACCGGGCTCGTTTCGGCCCTGTTCGAGTTGACCAGCGCGCGCGGGATGCCGCCCTTCACAGACACAACGAAGATGTCGGCGTTCTGCGTGCGGTCGGGATCCGGCAGCGTCCGGTTGCTGACGAAGGCAATCGACTGGCCGTCGGGCGACCAGACGGGCGACGAATCGTCGAACGGGCCGGACGTGAGCTGACGGCCGGTCTTCGCCTTCACGTCGAACACGTAGACGTGGGAGCGAATGTCGTCGAGGTACCCCTCACCGTCCCGCTTGAACTGCAGCCGGCGGACAACGATGGGCTTCGGCGCCGCGGCGTCGGCCTTGTCTGCGCCGTCCGCGGCGGGTTCGTCGGGGTCGACATCCGACACGACGAGCGCCAGGCGTGAACTATCGGGCGACCAGGCCAGTTCCGAGACGCTGGCCTGGTAGTCAGTGAGCTTGACGGCCTCGCCGCCCGCGCGGTCCATCAGCCAGACCTGCGTCTGCGATCCGACGCGCCCGGAGAGGAAGGCCAGCCACTTGCCGTCTGGGCTGAAGCGGGGCATCCGTTCGGGTTTGTCGCTGCTCGTCATCCGGATGGGGTCTCCCCCGCCGGCCGGCACCATGTAGATGTCCGTGTCGCTCTTGTCTTTCTTCAGGTCGGCGGACGTCACGGTGTAGGCCACCCACTTCCCGTCCGGGCTGATGCGCGGGTCGCCCACGCTCCTGAAGGCGAACTGGTCGTCGACCTTGAGCGGGCGCGGCGGGTCGGCCGCCAGCGCGAACACGGGCGACACGAGCAACAGCAGGGCGAGCGGCAGGTGGCGAAGGCGCATGATTGAACCTCGTGAAAGGGACGCCTGAGCAGTATAGGGCGGCCGGGGCGGGATCGTGTTACCTTCTCATCCCGTTACAGGTCCTCCGGGGGGTGTCGCATGCGCAAGTCCGTGATTCCGGTCGTCGCGTTGGCCACTGGCCTGGTGCTGCTCCTGGGTACCGCGTCGGCGCAGGCAGGCGCGCCCATGCCTCAGGCCGCTGGAGGCGCTGCGCCGGCCCCGCAGGCGCGGCCTGCTCCCCCGCCGCCCGTGCTGTCTCCCGAGGTGATGGCGGACCGCCGCGTCGTCTTCCGGCTTTCCGCACCGAAGGCACAGGCCGTCACGCTCAACGCCGGCGACATTCCTGCCGGCAGCCCGCCGCCCGCGTTCACGAAGAACGACGCGGGCGTGTGGGAAGCCACGGTCGGACCGGTGCCGGCCGGAGCGTTCCGGTACGTCTTCGTCGTCGACGGCGTCCGGACGCTCGATCCCGTCAACACCCGCACGAGCGAGTCCAACACGGCGATGTGGAGCCTGTTCGATGTCGCCGGTGCGGAGGTGCAGGATGCCCGCAGCGTCCCGCACGGCGCGGTCGCCGGGATCTTCTACCGCTCGTCGGTGCTGCAGCGTATGCGCC
>Ga0334722_10006462_pt1 | contig 11589 bp, 10 predicted proteins | sample C3_bottom_MG_FD_207210 | JGI IMG/M metagenome (GOLD analysis project Ga0334722, IMG submission 207210) | Sediment microbial communities from Yellowstone Lake, YNP, Wyoming, USA - C3_bottom | ecosystem: Environmental > Aquatic > Freshwater > Lake > Sediment | place: USA: Wyoming | collected...
CGAGTATTTTTGCCGCCGCTATCCGGAGATGATCGAGCGGGCCATCGAAACGGGCGTCGGGGACAAGGAAGCAAACGCGGCCCCTCGCGGAAATTCAAAATCCACCTGGGGCACGTTCATCACGCCGATCTTCTGCTCGTTGTTTCTCAAGCGCAAAAATATTCTGATCGTTTCCGAGACCAAAACCCAGGCCACCGACTTCATCCAGGCGATCAAACTGGAGTTTGAAGGCAACGAGCGCCTGGCCCAGGACTTCCCGCAGGCCTGCGGCGAGGGACCCCGCTGGCAGGCCGACGATATTATTATCAAGAACGGAGTGCGAATATTCGGTGCGGGCTCCGGACAAAGGATCAGGGGCACGAAACACGGCAGCCGCAGGCCGGACCTCGTGGTTTGCGACGACATCGAGAACGACGAGTCAGTCGAGTCTCCGGAGCAGAGAAAAAAGCTGCTCAAGTGGTTTAACCGGGCGCTCATGAAAATCGGCGCAAAGTACACGGTCTTTATTTTTGTCGGAACGATTCTGCATGCAGAGAGCCTGCTCGCCGATCTCCTGGAGCGTCCGGGCTGGAAGGGCCACAAGTTCAAATCCGTCATCAGCTATTCCCTGTCCAGGCTGTGGGAAAAGTGGGAGACGCTGTTCGCGGACCGGACCATCGGGAAGCAGGAGGCCGAGGACAGGGCCGATGCGTTCTTTGCGGAACACAAAACAGAGATGCTGGCCGGCACAGAAGTGCTCTGGCCCGAGGAAGAGGATTATTACTTCCTGATGAAAATGCGCACCTCAGATGGCCCCGCTGCGTTCGACAGCGAAAAGCAGAACGAGCCCATCAACCCCGAGGACGCCGTCTTCCTCGAAGAGTGGATCACCTATTACGACGAGGACGAGGTGGATCTCGCGGGGCTCGCGCACGGCGCGGCGGTGGATCCCTCGCTCGGGAAAAAGAACAAGAACGCGGACCCCTCCGCGATCGTGGCGGGAAAGAAAAAGGGCGAGATCATTTATGTCACCCTGGCCGACATTGAGAAGCGCCACCCCGACAAGATTATGACGGACCTGCTCGCCTATCACGAGAAGCTGCACTTTGACCAGGTGGCGATCGAAGCCGTGCAGTTTCAGGAATACTTCGCGGGCGATGTCGAGAAAGAAGCGCACAAGCGCAATCTCTCCATGAACGTGCTGCCCGTCCCGGAGAACGCCGACAAGGACCTCCGCCTCATCACGCTGCAACCGTTTATCAAAAACGGATGGATCCGCTTCGGACGTCACATGCGGGAGCTCGTCCGGCAGCTCATCCAGTTCCGACTCAAAAACAAAGGCGGCCACGACGACGGACCGGACGCATTGGAAAAGCTCAAAAACCTCCTCATCGTCGGCGTCGGCAAGATCGAGTACCAGACCGTTGCGTCGCGCACGTCCGGTTTCGGAAAACAAAAAGGAGCGTGGTGATCCCATGGCCCTATTAGACCAGTACGGAAAAGAGATCAAAGCCAACAAGCCCATCCTCGAGCCCATCGCGGTGCAGACCATCCGCGACCGCTACTCCTCCTATCCGTCCCAGGGGCTCACGCCCGAGCGCCTCGCCGCCATCCTGAAAGAGGCGGACCAGGGCTACGTGCTCAGGCAGGCGGAGTTGGCAGAGGAAATTGAGGAAAAGGACGGTCACCTCGGCTCAGTATTACAATCCCGCAAGCTCGCCGTGGCCGGGCTCACCTGGGAGGTTCTGCCCGCGAGTGACTCAGCGGAAGATAAAAAGATCGCCGAGGCGGGCAAAGAGGCGCTGGACTACATCGGCAGCACGGATCCGCACGAGGAAGGCTTCGAAGGCGGGATGATCGACAGCCTCGACGGAATGTTTAAGGGCTTCGCCGTTCAGGAGATCATGTGGGAAGTGGCCGAGGGCAGCGTCTGGCCAAAAAGCCTGAACTGGATCCACCAGAAGCGCTTCACCTTCTCCGGCCCGCAGCAGCAGGTCGGCAGCCAGACCCTCTGGCCGCTGCTCAATGTTCCGCGCCTGCTCACTGACGCGGAACCCATCTACGGCGAAGAGCTGCTGCCGAACAAGTTCATCTTCCATCGGCACAAGGCGCGCAGCGGGGCCACCAGCCGCGGCGGACTGCTCCGCGCGTGCGTGTACATGTACCTGTTCAAAAATTACGATATAAAAGACTGGCTCGTCTTTAACGATCTCTTCTCTGTGCCCATGCGCGTGGGCAAGTACAAGGCCGGGGCGAGCCCGGCGGACATCGACGCGCTGAAGCAGGCCGTGTTCAACCTCGGTGTGGACGCCGCCGCGGTGATCAGCGACAGCACGGTGATCGAGCTGCTCGAAGCCGCGACCAGGACAAACGCGGGAGGCTTTAAGGAGCTTGCCGAGTTCTGCGAAAAGACCCAGACCAAAGTCGTGCTCGGCCACTCATCCGCGGCGGACTCCACGCCCGGCAAGCTCGGCAACGAACAGCAGGGACAGGACCTTCAGCAGAACCTCCTGGAGTCCGACGCCAAACAGATCGAGCGCACGGTCCGCTTCCAGATCCTCGGCCCGTGGAAGACCTACAACTACGGACCGAACGCATCGATCCCGAAGTTCAAGCTGCATTACGAGGCCGACGAAGATCTCGCGTCGCTCGCCGAGACCTACGGCAAGCTCGTGACCTCGGTCGGCTTCACCGGCATTCCCGTGTCGCATATTCATGAGCGCTTTAGCATCCCTGAGCCGAAGGACGGGGAAGAGACGGTGAAAGCGCCGGTGCCCGTGAATCCCTTCGGGATGCCGCAGGGTCCAGGGTCCGGGGGCCAGGGTCCAGTGGATAAACAGATCCCCGCTGACAAGCAACCTCCTGAGCCTCCGACGCCGCCGGACAAACAGCCGCCCGTTGATAAGCAGCCTCCCGCTGATAAACAGCAGAATAAGGCTTGCGGTTGTGACCTGCACTCCTCGCGTCCTTCGCGCCTTCGCGGTGAAAGCTCTTCTGATTTTGAACTGATGCTCAACGCCCTCGAAGGCGCCGACGCCGCCTGGGTCGCGGAATACATGAAGCGCCTGGAGCCCGCGCTCCACGGCGCGAAGCAGTCCGCGCTGAACGAGATCGAGCGATGGCTCGCGGACCAGGCCACTCCTCCCTCGGCGGAGGAGTTCAACGCGAAGATCCAGCAGATCCTCGGCGACTCCTACGCGAACATGGACAAGCAGGCGGTCAACAACGCGGTCGCCGACATGTACAGCTACTACAAAAACAGCCTGCCGATCGCGAACGTATCGACCATGTTCGGCGGCGCGGACATGCGCGCCATGGAGTGGCTGGCGGAGAATGACAACCAGTTCTATTCCAAGTTCATCAAGAACACAGAATCACAAGACGCGCTCACAAAGTTTCTGAATGATCGATATCTCGAAGGCGGTGAAGGTCTCTTCGGGCGCGGCGACCCGAAGACCATCGCCGAGCTGAAGGACCTGCTCAGCCAAAAGCTCACCGACATCTCGGGATTCCAGGCGAACAGGATCATTGACACGTCCGTCCAGCGGATACGGAATTTCGCGCATCTTGAAAAAATGGCCTCCGCGGGGATCCCCGAGATAGAGATCTATGAGCCGACGGAAGAGTGCGCCTTCTGCGCCGCCATGAACGGCACGGTCATCCAGGTGGACGCGGCCTATGGTCTGATGCAGGAGATCCTGGACATGAGCCCGGACGAGTACGTGCAGCACATGCAGGACACCCCGGCCACGGTGGATAATCTCGCGGAGCTCCAGGCGAACGGCGCGCTGCCGCCCTATCATCCGTTCTGCCACGGCCGCACCATCATGCGGCTGCAGAAGAACTCGATCGTTCCCCGGCGGGAGCGTTCGCAGCCTGCTCCGGTTATCACCGTCCCCGTCCACCTGACGATCAACAGCGGCGGTGGAAAGAAAAAGATTGAGAGCCGGGACAAGGACGGCAATGTGGTCAAGACCTGGGAGATGGTAGACGAATCGTAGGGGCGGCCCCATGTGGCCGCCCGCAAGAGGGCAACCACACAGGGTTGCCCCTACCACCGTCAATCTAAGATTGACAGTGGGGCATTCCGGCACCGGGTCAAACCGCAAATGCGGGGCACCGCGAGCGAGACTGGGCCAAGCCCCGGCACATTGGACGACAAATCAACGTTTGCCCGTTTATAAACTCACTCAGGCCTATAGACGGGGTTGGGGTTTCATGCAATAGGATTCGTTTTTGACTTTCAAGGAGGTTTTCCCATGTCAGACATGAGCGACTATCTGGAAACGATGATCGGCAACGTGCTGTTCCGGACCCAGACGGCCTGGAAACCGGCTGCCATCTGGATCGCGCTGTACACCACCCTGCCCGCCGAGGACGGGACCGGCGGCGTTGAGGTAACGGGCGGGAACTATGCCCGCGTGCAGGTGACCCAGGCGGACGCCAACTGGAATGCGCCGGCCGGAGGGAACGGACTGTTCGACAACGTGAACGATATTGTGTTCCCGGCGCCGAACGCCAACTGGGGCAACATCGTCGGCTGGGGGATACTGGACAACAACGCTGCCGGGAATCTGCTGATCAAAAAAACGCTCACCGTGCCGAAGACCGTGAACAACGGAGACCCCGCGCCGAAGTTCGCGGCGGGCGCGCTGGACGTTACGTTCGCATAGAGAAAAATTATGATCCTCGACGCCATAACAAAAAAACTTGAGATTGTCCTCGCGGGAGCGGTGACGGCGAACCAATTGCCGTTTCAATGTGATTGGGTAGATGTGACCTCTACGGCATCAACTCCAGGCACGAACGGTGGATTGTCAAACAGCACAACACCCGTTGACCTGGTTCCCGTTCCCGGCGGGACAACGCAGCGGATTATCAAATACATCAACATCTACAACGCCGACACCGCATCGGCCACGGTCACTGTCCGGTTCAATGACAACTCCACGCTGCGCACCCTCGTCAAGATCGTCCTGGCGGTCGGTGAGACTATCATCTTCGACGGCATCTCCTTCCGCGTGCTCGATGCAACGGGGGCACAGAAAATAGCCCAGAGCGGATCAGGCCGATGGCTCAAGACAACCGTATTGACCGCGGGCACCTCTTTTGTAACTCAGATGCAGACCACGAGCATTTTTATTAGAGGAGTGGCTGGAGGGGGTGGTGGTGGTGGTGCCGCATTTTCAACTCCTAACATGGGCTTTGGAGCAGGCGGAGCGGGCGGGGGATATTTTGAAAAGACTTTTGTTGTAACTCCGAACACCGCATACCCCTACGCTATAGGCGGTGTTGGGTCTGCGGGAGCAAACACCGGAGGCACCGGAGGAACAGGCGGTGACACCACCTTTGCTGTGGGTGGTGTAACTGCAACAGCAAAAGGTGGACTTGGAGGAGTCGGGCAGGCTGCGGCGGCCACGCTTGATGCGGCACTCGGCGGCGCGGGCGTTATTTCCACCAACGGAGATGTTAATTCGGCTGGCGACCCCGGACAAAATAGCATTCGGCTTTCCGGCATCCTTGGAAGCTCCGGAGCCGGCGGGAGTTCTCCGTTCGGCGGAGGAGGGGCCGCTCGAAAAACGAACGGAGCCGGTAATATCGGGCTTGGATATGGTACTGGTGGAGGCGGAGCGGCGGCGGTTTCTGCGAGCCAGGTAGGAGCTACCGGGACGGCAGGCTGCATCGTCGTGGATGAATACGCATGAAATATACCATAGACAAATATGGGAATGAGTCCTTCTACCAGACGGCGACATCGTTTGGAGTGGATGCGTTTCTTTCGATCTCATATCTGTTTGCCGCGGGCGGAGTACAGGCGCTGCTCGAAGGCTCGGCGGTCTGCTCGGCAACGGTCGCGGGTGTTCTCACCACACAAATTCCGCTTGCGGGCGCGGCGCAGGGCACGGTCACGGCATCGGCTCAGCTTACCACCGAGATCCGCATGGCGGGCGCGGCGCAGGACTCGGCGACGGCGGCGGCTCAGCTTACCACGGAGATCCGGCTCGCCGGGTCCGCCCAGGACGCGGCCACGGCGGTAGCGGCGCTTACGACGGAAATTCTTCTGACCGGCGCGGCGAGCGGGTCCGTAGTCGCGGTGGCGGAATTGACCGCGCCTCAGCCGATATTGCTGGAAGGGTCGGCGGTCTGCTCGGCAAGCGCGGCGGCGGACCTCACCACGTCGATCCCTCTGGCGAGCTCCGCCCAAGATGCGGCCACGGCGGCAGCGGACCTCACCACAGAGATAACGGCGGCCGGCAGCGCGTCGGCTTCAGCGATCGCTACGGGCGAACTCACCACTCCGGAATCGGCGCAGCTCGAAGGTTCGGCGACGTGCGAGGCTACCGCTTCGGCGGACCTCACAACCAGCCCGGCACAGACCGTGACCGGTGGCGGTGGCGGCAGCGACGCGAAGCCCAGCTACATCACGCCGTATCATCGGACGCGCTTACAAGAGGGCAACCACGCGGGGTTGCCCCTACAGGGCTCGGCCCGGATCTCGTGTGTTGCAAGCGGCACGCTCACCGATAGTTTCGACGAGCTCACTACAGGCAGCGGCGCATTGTTCGAGGGCTCGGCGCGGATCACGATCGTGGTTTCCGGTGAGCTCACCGACAGTCTGTTCGACGGGCTTACGGATGATGACATCATCGCGCAGCTTATGTTTGAAGAGGAGCTAATGGCCGCATGAACGTCGGGATCAAAGTCACATCGAACGTCAAAGAGATGATGCAGAAACTCGGCGAGGACGTGCGCGGCGGCCTGGTTGCGGGAAGTACAAATACGCTCGAGACCGCCGACGCGCTGATCACCCCGGAGATCCCGGTCGTCACCAGCAACCTGGTGAACTCCGGGACCATCGAGGTATCGCCCGACGGAACAAAGGGCGAGCTGAAGTGGTCCGCCGAGTACGGCCGCTACGTGGTCGAGGGCACCGGCCTCTTCGGTCCGCGCAAACAGAAGATCGTTCCGAAGAACGCCAAGGCGCTCAAGACGCCCTGGGGACCACGGAAGAGCATCAAGGGTCAGGAGCCCAACGACTTCATCACGCGCGGCGTGGAGAAGCTGAACCCGCAGGACGCCTTCGAGACCGGCATGGGAAATTATTTAAAAAAGAAAGGCTGGTGAATAACCCCTCCTTTGTCCTCCCCTTACTTAAGGGGAGGGATAGGGTGGGGTTACTTCCCCTTTATCTACCCGAAGCCTTCGCAAGATTTATCTGGACGAAACGCCTATTGTACGGGCACAGGAGAACCTCCATGCGGAACGACACACTGATGATCATGTTACATAACATAACACACGACGGCGATGTGGTCATGTTGAACACCCTCGACCTGAACGGCAAGGTCCCGACCGAGATCCAGATGACCCCGTTCGGAGTTCTCGACACGCCCAAATACGGGAAGATCATTGTGGACGATGAGTCGGTAACCGCCATCATGGCCTTCCGGGCAAGGAACAAGAACGACGACGTGATCGACTACGAGCACCAGTCCTTTTCAGAACCGCCCGTTGCCTCTCCGGCTGCCGGCTGGATCAAGCGGTATATCAACAAGGGCAAGGACGGCATCTGGGCGGTCGTCGAGTGGACCGAAAAAGCGAAGCAGATGATCCGGAACAAAGAGTACCGATATTTTTCTCCCGTCTTTCTCACGCGCAAGTCCGACCGGAAGGTCCTGGCGCTCCTGGGCGGCGGGCTCACGAACATGCCGAACATCGACGGGATGGTCCCATTGACCAACAAATTTGCAATTCAATCACACAAGGAGGAACCAAAAATGAAGAAGCTTCTCGCAGCACTCGGGCTTTCGGAAACGGCCACCGAAGACGAGGGAATCATCGCACTGAACAAGTTACGGGCCGACGGCTCCGTGATCGTGGCCAATCGCGCGGTCCTCGCCGTGCTCGAGGTGAAGGACGAGGCGACGCTGTCCGAGGTGACCGGCACCATCATGGCCATGAAGCAGAGCCACAAACAGGTGGGCGAGCTCACGGCGACGGTGACGGAGCTGCGCGGCAAGATCGCCGAGCGCGACGCGAACGACGCCATCACCCTGGCGCTGAACACCGGCAAGATCACCCCGGCGCAGAAGGACTGGGCGATCGACTACGCGAAAAAGGATCTCCCGGGCTTCCAGGTGTATGTGAACAAGGCGCCGGTCGTTGTGCCGCTCGACAAGATCGTGACGGACGACAAGTCCGCGGGCGGCGGCGGGCAGCAGCTCGACGAGACCACGCTGCAGGTCTGCAAGGCTTTCGGCAACAAGCCGGAGGATGTGAAGAAGAATCTGGTCGCGGCGTAGCAGCGACCAGGCTGAAGGTAGAAGGCTGAAGGTTTGAGGGAGTTGAGGATCAACATCACAGGTAGCCGCAGGCTTTAGCCTGCGCGAATCTCAGGAGGAAAAAATCATGAAAAAGAAACTGAAACAGATGGCGCTGTTCGGACTGCTGATGGTCGGCATTATGCTGGCCGCCTCGGTCCTCATGGCGGTGGGCTCGCTCCAGACGCCGCTGGTGGTTATTTTTCCGGCGGTGATCGTCGCGCTGTTCATCGCCAACGTGCGGGGGATCATCACCCTGAACGAGATCGGCGCGCTCACCGCGGACCGCGACACGCCGCGCAGGGACGGGCAGCAGGTTTCCATGGGCGTGGCCACGGCCAAAACTATTTTTGCGGGCAGCCTGGTCATGCGCAGCGCGACGGGCTATGCCACTCCCGGCGCGATCACCACGGGCTGCATCGGCGTGGGCCGGGCGGCTGAAACGGTGATCAATGCCGGCGCCGACGGCGCGGTATCGGTCCTGATCGACAAGGGCGTGTACCGGTTCAAAAACTCCGCCGCGGGCGAGGCCATTGCCATCTCCGAGATCGGCAACCTCTGCTACATTGTTGACGACGAGACCGTGTCCAAGACCGACAACGGCGGGACGCGCAGCATCGCCGGCAGGATCCACGACGTGGATTCCTCGGGCGTCTGGGTGGAGTTCTCCGTCATCCCGCGCACGGCCACGGTCGGCAGCGCGGACCTGGACCCGACCGCGATCAAGTATGCCACGATCAACCTGACCAACGCGAACATCAAGAACCTGCGCGCCACGCCCATCACCCTCGTCGCCGCCCAGGGCGCGACCAAGGTGATCGAGTTCGTGTCGCTGCAGCTGCGGCTCGACTACGGCTCCAACGTTCTGACGGAAACCGCCGACAACATGGCGGTCCGCTTTGATAACGGCGCCGGCGCGATCGTCTCCCAGGCCATCGAGGCCACGGGCTTCATCGATGCGGCCGCGGACACCGTCACCAACGCCCTGCCGAAGATCGACGCCATTGTGGCACAGGCCAGCGCGGCGAATAAAGCCCTCGTCCTGCACAACACCGGCGACGGCGAGTATGGCGGCAACGCGGGCGCCGACACGCTCATGGTCGCCAAGGTCGCGTACCGCGTGCATGATTTTGCATAAATAATTCTTCTCACCCTATTCCCTCTCCCCTCGCGGGAGAGGGGCGGGGGTGAGGGGGCAACCATTCAAGGAGGAACCAAACAATGATTGTCAACAGAGCTTCAATCTCCGCCATCTTCGTCAATCTGAAAACGACCTTCAACAACGCCTTCGACGCGGCGGAGTCCAGCTGGCAGAAGGTCGCCATGCGCGTGCCGAGCACGGGCAAGTTGAACGACTACGCCTGGCTCAGCACCTTTCCCAAGATGCGCAAGTGGGTCGGCGAAAAGGTCATCAAGTCGCTGGCCGCGTTCCACTACACCATCACCAACGACGACTGGGAAGCCACGGTCGAAGTGGACCGGAACGATATCGAGGACGACACGCTCGGAATCTACAAACCCCAGGCCGAGATGGCGGGCTTCTCCGCCAAGCAGCTCCCCGACGAGATCGTTTCGGATCTCATCATCGGCGCGTTCGTCAACCCCTGCTACGACGGCCAGTTCTACTGCGACACTGATCACCCCGTGGGCAACGAGTCCACCGGCGTGGCCAGCGTCTCGAACAAGGGCGTCGTGGTCCTGTCCTGTTCCACCCTGGCGCTCGCCCAGGCCAGCATCGGCGTGGCCCGCACGGCCATGAAGAAGTTCAAGAACGACGACGGCCAGCCGCTGAACATTCGGCCAAACCTTCTCGTGGTCCCGCCCGCGCTCGAGGACGTGGCCATGGTGCTCAAGAACAACGAGCGCCTCGAGGACGGCAAGCAGAATCCCTACAAGGGCACGTTCGAGGTCGAGGTCAACAGCCGGCTCACCAGCGACACCGCCTGGTTCCTGCTGGACACGACCAAGCCCATCAAGCCCTTCATCTACCAGGAGCGCAAGGCCCCGACGTTCGTCGAGGTGACGGATCCGCAGTCCGAGGACGTGTTCAAGCGGAAAAAATTCCTCTTCGGCGCCGAGGCGCGCGCCGCCGGCGGGTACGGCTTCTGGCAGCTCTGCTGGGGCAGCACCGGGCTGGGAGCGTAATTTAATATTGTAGGGGCGGCCCCGTGTGGCCGCCCTTTATTCCGGGCAACCACATGGGGTTGCCCCTACAATTTATTTTTTGGAGGTCACATGCCGACCGTAACCGTTACATCAAAATCCGAACTCGGCTTCCGCCGCTGCGGGACCCGGTTCACGCGCGAGCCCCAGACCATCGAGGCGGACGCGGATACCCTGAAGATCCTCAAAGCCGAGACGAACCTCGTTGTCGTTGAGAAAGCGAAAAAGGCAGCGGACCCGCCTCCTCCTCCGGCCGACACCGCCAGGGAGCTGATCGAGAAGATCAAAGCCGAGACGGACATCGCCGTCCTGGGCGAGTTGTTTAAGGACGAGACCCGCGTCACCGTCAAAGATGCTTTGAAGGCGCGGATCAAGGAACTGAAGGACGCGGGGAAAAACAAAAAAGCAGAATAGCGAAACGTCTCCCGCTTGGACTTGCCACGGCGGGAGCCGTCATCATGGCGTGGCGGCCATGGTCTGAATGAGCAGCCAATAGGTGTACAGGCGATAGAGGGGACGAGGTAATAAAATGATCGTCAACAAAAACGAATTCTTCACCATCCTGAGCAGGCACGGCGCAAACATGACCTTCGCCAAGGCCATGCTGGACGGCACCGTCCCATCCGAGGTCCGCTACCAGTTCGACAGCACCTACGAGTGGGACCTGACCATCCCCGTGGTACAGGAAGTGCTCGCCCTGTTCGTCTACCTGAAGATGGTCCCGCAGGCCGCGTCAGACGAGATCATTGCACTGGCCCAGCCCACCCCGCTCGACATACGGGAAAAACGCTACGACCTGCGCGGCATCAGCGGCGAGGTCGTCAAATGGATCGAGACGAACATCCAGCCGCCCGGCACGGAGTACACCATCGAGTCCGAGCCCCTTGTGGAAGACGGCCAGCCGGTAATTCTACAAAAAGGCCCCGCCCTGGTTGAGACCGGCATGGTATCCACCACCGGAGTTCTTCCGGCCCCGGAGGTGAAATAATGTCACTCACCCAAAAACAAACCGCCGACATCGCATATCAGGCATGGCGATCCCTTGCATCACAGGAGGTAGTCGTCCTTGCAGACATCAACGTGTCCGCCCTGCTCCAGCTCGACCTCGGATTTTTCTTCGGTCTGG
>Ga0334722_10006463_pt1:0-7500 | contig 11588 bp, 8 predicted proteins | sample C3_bottom_MG_FD_207210 | JGI IMG/M metagenome (GOLD analysis project Ga0334722, IMG submission 207210) | Sediment microbial communities from Yellowstone Lake, YNP, Wyoming, USA - C3_bottom | ecosystem: Environmental > Aquatic > Freshwater > Lake > Sediment | place: USA: Wyoming...
TGTCCCGCGTGCGGGACGCGAGCCGCATCGCTCCGCAGTAGCTCAATGGTAGAGCAGCCGGCTGTTAACCGGCAGGTTGTAGGTTCGAGCCCTACCTGCGGAGCCATTTTTTGATCGCGTTTCCTGGTGCCACCTCTCTTGCCCTTTGGGGCACAGGCTGATGCCAGTCTCCCAAAGTTAGCGATTCTGTTCAATTCTCAAAGGGCTGAGTTCGTTATTATCGTTTGATCCTACCAGCAGCACTGTTTTTCAACTTCCACACATTGACTGAAGCGTGCGCACAGCTATTCGGTCTTAATTGTCCAAATTCTTTCCTGTTTTCCGTCAAAACATTCAACGAAGCGTCTTCATCGATTGTCCCGACCAGGATTACGATGCACTAGTGTGGTCGACTTCTTGCGTGCAGATCTATTTCATGCGCTGAAGAATGCGAAAGCAGGCCCTTTCTCCCTAAGAAACCCTGATGAAGGGGGACGCAAACGTTCTTCCTGCTCGAACTAGCACGGGAACGAGAAGAAATGCCTGTAAAGAGCGAACGGATAATTTCTCTCGCCTCATGAACTGTGTAGTGACGTCCGGGCGATCGATATTCATTATGGAGAAGCGAGCTCTCCCGTTCTAGCTCTCTCGTGGCTTCCCACACAACAAGGAGCGCAAGAATCATTGGCAGGCACTCATATCGTTGCTAACAAGTCTCCGCACCATGGTTTTCTACAGGATGCCCTGCAACAACACGCGATAGACGAATGGAAGGGGGCTTCCAGAAAAATCCGCGACACCTGAGCTGTCATGAGCAATTCATGTCACACCTGCGTTGCAAAATGTCACTGGCAGCAGACTCAAGCCAAAGGAGAATAGAGCCATCGCTGACTTCGGGACTGTTGTGCACCAAGTGCGTTGTCGTTTTCGCGTGCGAGAGGTGCTCTTCAGTGAGGTTGCAGTCAGGCTACCAATGGTGCTTTGCAGCCCTGCGCCATTCGGGTTGTTTGGAGGGCCCGAGTATTTACTTGAACGGACGGTTTGGGTTCCAGCAAGACCTGTGCTGCTTAACGACTGTACGAGGACTCGGGTGCGACACTACCTAACTGGTCGACCCGAGAGAGCGTCGCTCATTGAAAAGAAAAGCGCGGCGCATAAAACCCGCTGCGTCAACCTGATCAGTTGAGACTGCAGGAGAGAAAGCGGGTAGAGAGGCTCAAAGGTGATGAAAAAGAGGGGCGCCTGTGATACGGAGTGCGAGCAATCAAATGGAGTTTCTCAGCGTCTATGGGGATGTTTCATAAGCTCCGAGCAGCTTGGGGGTACGTACTTGCAGTTTTCGATAGTTGATTAGTGCCATACGCTAGAATAACTACTCACTTGTATAAGAGTGCTCTTTCACAATAATGCATGGGGAGGAGTTAGCATGGATCATATGGAGCAGATTGATCAGCAAGCGCTTGAGCAGCTTTCTAATAAGATCAATAAGCTTGCCAGGGAAATTGAAAGACTCACGCATACCCGCAGGCGATTGGAAAAAATGCGCTCGCTGATAAGAGCGACGAACCCAAAGCCCTTCGAGCTGGCATCCGAGTGCTTCGACCTCAAAAGGCATGATGCTGAGCTGGCAACCGAGCTACGAGAGATCTTTTCTTACGCGATCTCACTGGCAGTAGGAGAGCTGAGAAAATATCAACCCAAGCTTCAGCATGAGCTTCAGGGAGAGGGCCTGACGGTAGAAGGATCACAGGGCGAATATAAGGTCGACAACCTCATCGACGTAAAAATCATCTTTAACGAAGACGAAGGAAGATGCGAGGCTGAAATCAGAACCTGCAGTAGGTGCGCTCCTATTCGTTTGAAAGGAGATATCTCTCCTGAAAAGGTGGCGCATGTTATCAGTCAGCATATGAAGAGGCTGAAGAAGGATCGATTCAAGGATGCGGAATTCATCGAGTTGCTTGAACAGGCATACGACAATGCCGTCTCGACCGGAGGCCCACCTCAGCTCCCGGAGAAGCCTGTTCCTATTATGGATGTCTACCGGCATTTTCTCGTGTTACTTCAGCGAGAAAGAAGCCTTACCGATATTACGGGCAAGAGCTTTAACTTCGTTCCTCTTGACGAGTTTGTGATGGCTATAGGAAGGCTGTTGGCAAACAACGTGACGCGGGCACACGATGGTCGCATGATGAAGCTGCATCCTGAGCGCAACCCGCGCGATTCGATCGCGATAACCAATCTCGCAACCGGAACAAGGCAGAACTATGGGCAGATCTCATTTATTGTAAAGGCCACCGAAGGGGGGAACGCATAGTTGGATAGAAGAGATGCGATCACGATCATTCAAGCGTTGAGGAGCGGAACACCTCCACCGTCGTACTTGATTCACCACCTTCATGTTGACCAAGAGCGGTGGCTCGAGGGGATGGCCTGGTATCTCGACGCTGCTCGTGAGGATGAAGTCTCATCCGTTCGGGTCATACTCGGTGACTATGGTTCCGGAAAGACCCATTTTCTTCGAATGACTTCTCACATGGCGCTTGAGCGACGGTTCTTTGTTTCCGAGGTAACTTTGAGCAGAGATGTCAGGCTGGACAGGTTCGACACCGTGTGGCGGGGGCTGCTCGCAAGCCTGGCTTCTCCTGAATCCCGAGGTAAGCCTGAAGGCATCCAGGAGGTCTTGAACCGGTGGTGTTCGTCGCTGGCTGAGGAACCAGAGGAGGTCGATCAGCGCCTTGGTGCTCTTGACGACATCAATGGCTTGGACCCAGATTTTCGTCAGGCGCTCCGTGGGTATGCAAACGCGTATTTTACACAGGGAGATCGCGACTCGTACCTTCAATGGCTAAAAGGCGATGCCGTTCGCCCGCCTGGGATACGGGCGAAAATAGATCGCGCAAGCGCACGCGCAATGCTCCGGTCGTTGATTCTCTTCTTGAAGCACATAGGCTACAGCGGGCTTGTGCTGTTCCTGGACGAGCTCGAGCTCATCCGCGATCAGGGGGCAAAAGCAAGAGATGCCAACTACGATGTCTTGCGGCAGTTCGTCGATGACGCTGACAATCTTCCCTCGTTTCTTCTCCTGTGCTCGGTAACGCCTCAGATGATAACTGACGACAACAAAGGGTTCCCCAGCTATCCAGCCCTCTGGCAGCGCCTTGGAAGGATGATGAACACCATCGAAGGCGACTATCGAGCGCTGGTGGTTGACTTGAGCCGAAGCTCTCTGAGGGATGAAGATCTCGTTGAGTTGGCGTTGAAGATAAGGCAGATTTACTTGGTGGCTATGGGTATGAACGTCGACGAGAGGGTTCCTTCCTCCTTTATCCAGAACACTCTGATACCAAAGCTCAGAGAGCAAGAATCCGAGTTGCCAATGATCAGAAGAACTGTGAGCACAACCATCGCTATTCTCGAAACTCTTGATCAGAACCCAAATATGCGTGCGGAGGAAGTGCTGGCTCAGGCCCTCAATAAGGCTGTGGAGGACATTTACGAGCAGGAACAACGGCGACATCGTAATTGGTAGAGGTGGCTTTGGGTGGGAAAAGTCAGTTCACCGTCGGGTTTGAGTCGACGCTCTGCGGTGCATGCGATCCTTTCGTTTAAAGCCGGCAAGCCGCCGAAATACAACGTGCAGTATTTTACGGTCGGCGCTATGCCCGTTGACAGGAAGATCGAAAATGTCTACCTGGGCGCGCTTTCGTACACTCCAAGGTTCGGGCTTATCGTTGGAGACTACGGCGAAGGAAAGTCCCACATGCTCAACCTCTGCGAAGATGTGGCTCGACGAAAGAACTTCGTGCACGCCTATGTAGTTCATAACAGGACTCAGGATCTGGGCCTTCACAAGCCTAGGAATCTCCTGTCAAGAATACTCAAACTCATCGAGAGAGACTACCCGGAGATCGATCGCGATAAGTTGCATTCTCGATTCTATGGTTTCACCAAGATGACGAACGGGCCAGAAGGGCGCTGGCTGTTCGCGAGGGCGCTCAGTGAATTATCGTTTTTCCTTCTTGACGAGGGTTACAACGGGCTTGCCATATGCATCGACGAGATTGAGGATTGCATGAACCTGCATTTCAACCAGTTCAGGCCCGTTTACGAGACGATGAACTATTTATTGAGCGAGCTCGACGGTCCGATCGCGTTCTTCTTCGCGACGACGACCGCTGGCTTTGAGACGCTTCTCGCGAAGTGGAGGCTTTATGTCGCCGAGCAAGACGTAATCCACTACGAGCCTTCGGAGATTTACGAGAGGCTTTTTGCGAATCGCATTGAGATGATGCCCTGGTCAGCGGGAACAGGAACGGATTTCTGCGAGAAACTCATTGCGGCTCACAGTGTCGCTTTTGATTGGGAACCTCCATTGAGTGGCAGCGATCTCTACGAGATTGCCGCGGAGCGAGCGAGTCGCGCGCCGAGCGCACGCTGGCGAGCGTTTGTGCAAAATGCTGTAACCGCTCTTGAAGTCATCCATCAGCAAACCTATAGCTATTCGGGCGCTAAGGAGCGAGAGCGTGCAGGAGGGAGTGGCAGGAAACAACTGCAGGCCGCGGCCATAAGCATTGCGAGCGAAGGAGCTACCCCTGGGAGCACGCGGCACGGAGCTCCGGTCAACTCCGACGGTCTTGCTCCCGGAGTCATGGTCAGGGTCGTGTCGGGCCCACACAAGGGAAAGCTCGCTGAAGTCGTAGGCGTAAACGCGAAAGGCGTAATCGTGAAGCTCATTGACAAGCCCCAGGCAGGTTTGTCCTTCAAGCCAGATAAGGTCAAGGGACAGGAACAGTAGCATCCAGTGAGCGTTCGAGACCTGCTGCCGCGCTCGTATCAAGTGTTTTTTAGTTCGCGAGCTGGCCTGACAAGAGCTCAACAAGCCGCTATCCCACACATACTGGAGGGCGAGGATGTGCTTCTTGTCGCGCCCACTGGTGGGGGGAAGACAGAGGCGGCGGTAGCGCCCTCCCTCGAGCTGGCTCTCGAGGCTCGCGTCCTGCCATACGTACTGTATGTGGCTCCCACGCGAGCACTCATCAATGACCTTGAGAAACGCCTTCGTGAGCCAGTCAGAAAGTTAGGACAAAGGGTGGCCGTCCAGCACGGGGAGCGTCGGACAATCGAGGGGGCTACCCCGCCAATTCTGATCTTGACCACGCCAGAATCCCTCGAAGTCATGTTGTCTTCGAGTAGTACGTATGGCGCAAGGAGCTTGAAGAATATTCGTTCAATAATCATCGACGAGATTCACGAGTATCAGGGAACGCGCCGCGGCTTGCAGCTTTCGCTCTTGATCAGAAAGCTGGAATACCACGCCTCACGGAGGGTACAGAAAATTGGTCTGTCCGCAACCGTTGCCGATCCCGTTGAGCTTGCCCACGACATGTTCGGTGACCATTCTTCTGTAAGAGTTCTTACTGTGGAGACTGCCCGGAACCTCGAGGCTCACATAAGCGTTGTCGGGGCAGAACAGAATGATTCCTCCTCACAGTCGCTGTCCCAGTGGGCCGATGAAATTGTGTCCGCCCATGATAAGGTGCTCGTGTTCTGCAATACTCGTCAGGAATGCGATTGGTTATGCTGGCAGCTGAGCAAGAGCTTGAACGTGCCCACGTTTCTGCATTATTCGTCTCTCGACAAAGATTACCGCAGGACGGTTGAGAAACGCTTTGCGGAATCCAGACGGGCAGTCTGTGTAGCGACAAGCACGCTCGAACTGGGTATCGACATCGGTGATGTCGGGGCCGTTGCCATGTGGGGTGCCCCGCAGAGCGTCAGCAGTTTCCTTCAAAGAATAGGACGAGGGAATCGCCGCTCCCACACACAACGCGTACACTGTGCGTGCCCGTCAACGCACCCGGACGGGCGCCCCGGGAACCCTTCCGAAGACGCACTCCGATATGGAGCTCTCCTGTACGCGGTGTTTTCCGGATCCCTGGAACGCGACCCGATGGCCTCTTTCTTCTCGGTGATTCTTCAGCAGCTTTTGACAATATGCCTGCGTTACGGAAAAGTGGCTCCGGACGCATTTTTCGCTCTGGTGAATCCAGCTCCGTCGTTCGTCACCGAACGCACGTTGCGCGCGATGCTCGATACGTTGCGTGCTCGCGGTTTGCTCGAATATAACGCGGTCAGGGATCTCTGGTACCCAACGAGCCGATTTCGGGCCCTGGTGAGCAGAGGTCTTCTGTGGAGCAATCTTGTTCAAAACGACGAAATGACGGTCGAGAGCGAGAGGCCCGGGGCAAAACAAACTATTCTCGACGTTCCAAAGAAGTTTGGAAGGTCGCTGAGAGTCGGCGACGTGGTTCTTTTTGCCGGCAAGCCGCGCGTTGTTGTCTGGTCCGGGGCCACTGGATTGAGGGTCCGCGAGCTGAATGATGGCAATGCGGTTCTTGCGGAATTCTATTCGCTTCTCGAGCCTCAGCCCCGCTCGCTTGCTGAGTCGCTCAGGGAATTGTTGCGAAGAGGTCTTGGTGAACTTACAAGCAAGGGGGTGGTGCTTGACGACGCGAGCATGCGCGCGATCGAGGGCGCAACCGCGAGCCTCGGCGTGGTGTTGCGTGAGAAAGATTTCGTCTATCGTTACGAACACGGGTCGCACGTGCTGTACACGTTCGGGGGAACGACGTACAACTGGCTCCTATCTGATTCCATTGCTCTGCTTTCGGGAGTGCAAAACCAGAGTGATGCATGGAAGATCAGGTTGTCGAGGTATGTCTCTATCGAGAAACTTCTGAATGGCGTCACCGTGAATCGGTTGAAAAAGCTCATCAGCCAGCAGTGGTCGGAGTACTTGAGGCGCATCAGCGTGCCGCCGCTCTTCAATTTCCTTCCTGCGGAATTGCAGCACGAAGAGATTACGTCTGTGCTCGATGTCGAGGGGGCCACTGAATGGATGAAAAGCATCGCTCAATCGCTGGGTGCCGAATCCTGACGAGCGATGTCCTTTGGGCAAATGAAGCAGTGTATGGTCAGCAGAGAATCTGCACTGCGATCATGGTTCGGGCAAATACGGGCTGAAGAAAATACCTGCTCAAAGATGCTCAGGAATTGATCTCGAGCCGACCTCTCACAGTCGGCATGTTTCGCAAACAGTTTTTCGAAGCAGCTTCCGGTAACGGAGCATAGCAAAGAGCCAGGCCGGAGCTGATACGCGCTTATCGAACACACATGCTTACGATGAGGGTTTTGCAGAAGCACTTCAAAAAACTTCATGCCTTATGGCACCGTGGTCGATCTCGCGGTGGCGGTCATCATCGGTGGAGCGTTCGGGAAGGTCGTGAACTCGATGGTTGTAGGCGTGCTGACGCTGATCGCCGGTTCCATCCGCGCAATTACACTCGATCCTGCCCTCATAGCTCCCTCCAGTGTGTGAGCTTTGGGTTTTTATAGTGAGGCAAGTATCAGTGGCATTCTCGAAAAGCTATTCTCCAGTCATGGAAAGTGTGTTAGCGGAAGTCTATGCGGGCCTCGATCACGCCAGAAACCTGCGCACCGCTCCAAAACCCGGCGCCA
>Ga0334722_10006464_pt1 | contig 11587 bp, 11 predicted proteins | sample C3_bottom_MG_FD_207210 | JGI IMG/M metagenome (GOLD analysis project Ga0334722, IMG submission 207210) | Sediment microbial communities from Yellowstone Lake, YNP, Wyoming, USA - C3_bottom | ecosystem: Environmental > Aquatic > Freshwater > Lake > Sediment | place: USA: Wyoming | collected...
CTACGGGATTAAATTTAGAAGAAGTGGAGAAAGAACTTATTCTTCAGGCTTTAGAGCAAACAAATTACAACCAAACTAAAGCGGCTCATTTGCTTGGTATTACTCGCTCTGCCTTAATTTACCGCATGCAAAAACATGGGATAAGCGTTGGACGGTAATTTTGTCCCTGGGCTTGTTTATGGTATAGTAATGCCGGGGGTATTTCTATGCGTTTACTCTTAGCGGTTCTTTGTGCGTTTATGATAGCCTTAGGCCAAATCTTCTGGAAGTTGGGGATGGAAAAAACGCCTTTTGGCTTTTCCTTAGAAGTTTTAGGGCAATTTTTTTTAAATCGCTATATAATCACGGGCATCCTTTTATATTTTACCGAAACCTTTTTATGGTTTTGGATTTTAGCCCGGGAGCAGGTGGGTAAAATCTATCCTGTATTGTCGTTAAGCTATGTTTTTGCGGTATTACTTGCAAAATTGATTTTAAAGGAAAAAGTTTTTTTTACCCAGGGGCTGGGGATTATCTTAGTGATGCTTGGGGTTGGACTTATTTTAAAAAAATAGTTTACAAGGTCAGGAAAAGTTTTTATAATAACATTTGTTGATATTAATTTCGACAAATTACTGCAGGTGATTTAGATGGAAAAACGTTGTCCTATTTGTTTTTGCATTATTGACGAAGGACAGGAAATTTGTCCTGATTGTGAGATGGACATTGCTTTTTCAGAATTAAATTTGGACAAATAACCCCGTAAAAACACGGGGTTATTTTTTTAGAAGGATTTTTTGAAAAAATGTCAAAACTTAAAGAAAAAAAGAATCTTTAAGGAGTGAAAAAATGAGAAAACCCTATTTTTATATTGTCGATGTGTTTGCCGAAGAAAAATATGCCGGGAACCAGCTGGCGGTAGTTTTAGATGCTCAAAACTTAACCACTGCAGAAATGCAGAAGATTGCCCGGGAAATGAACTATTCGGAAACCACTTTTATTGTTGGAAAGGAGAAAGGTGCTTTTAACGTCCGGATTTTTACCCCGGAACGGGAGCTTCCTTTTGCGGGCCATCCTACCTTAGGCACAGCATTTATCATCCGGGAAGAAATTCTAAAAGAACCGGTCGCTGAGGTAATTTTAAATTTAAAAGTAGGACCAATCCCTGTAAACTTTAATCATCCCGGGGATGTGGGAATTGCGTTTATGCGGCAAAATACTCCAAACTTTGGCCAAAAGTTTTCTTCGGAAACTGTTGCACCTTTTTTAGGCTTAAAAATCGAAGATATTGACGAAAGATTTCCAATTGAAGAGGTTTCCACGGGGCTTTCTTTTATCATCGTTCCGCTTAAAACCCTGGAAGGGGTGAAAAAGTGCCGGTTAAATAAAGAGCTTTTCTTCTCCTTTATCGAAAAAACCGAAGCCAAAGACGTCCTGGTTTTTGCTCCGGAAACTTATAGTCCAGATAATCATTTAAATGTCCGCGTCTTTACGGAATACGAAGGTATACCCGAAGATCCAGCCACCGGCAGTGCTAACGGCTGCCTGGCAGCTTATTTGGTTAAACACCGCTACTTTGGAGAGGAAAAAATTGATCTTAGGGTGGAGCAGGGTTATGAAATTAAAAGGCCGTCTCGCTTATACTTAAAAGCCTGGATCGAGGACGAAATAATCGTCAAGGTTGGAGGGAAAGTTATACCGGTAGCTAAAGGGGAGTTAATTTAAGTAGGGGGCGAGAAAAATTGGTTTTAAAATTAAAGGATGTAACTTTAATCCGGGAGAAAAAACAAATACTGAAAAACATCAACTGGGAAGCAAAAAAGGGCGAACACTGGGCGGTTTTAGGTCTAAATGGAGCAGGAAAAACTACTCTTTTAAACCTCCTCTGCGGGTATTACTACCCATCGAAAGGTGAGGTAGAGGTACTGGGGAAAAAGTTTGGCCGCTATGATTTAAGAGAACTTCGCCGGGAGCTTGGCTTTGTGAGTTCATCTTTGCAGGAAAAGCTTTATGTGAACGAAACTACTTTAGAAGTGGTCTTAAGTGGTTTTTTTGCTACCATCGGGCTTTTTGACGTGCCCGGGGAAATGGAGGCAGAAAAAGCCAAACTGCTTTTAAAGAAATTTAAACTTGAAAAGCTTGTATCCAGTAAATACCAAACTTTGTCCCAGGGTGAAAAACAAAAAGTTTTAATAGCTCGGGCCCTAATTAACAACCCGCAACTTTTAATTTTAGATGAACCGGCTGCGGGTTTAGACCTTCTTGCCCGGGAAGAACTGCTTGCCGATGTAGATTCTCTTTGCCGGGAAGAAAACGGTCCGACAGTTATTTTCGTTACCCATCATCCGGAGGAAATTGTAGCGGGGATAACCCACGTTCTTTTTTTAAAAAATGGAGTGGTTTATGCTGCAGGCCCCAAAAACGAGGTACTCACTTCCGAGCTTTTAACTGATTTTTATGACCTTCCGGTGAAAATTGAAAGACAGGAAGGGCGCTATTGGTTGAAAGTTATAAAAAATTTAGATAAATAGCAGGAAAAATTTACTTTAAAGCGAATATAAAAGTTGTTTTTATAAAATAACGGGGGTGGAATAGTGAAAGGGAGAGTATTTCTATCATTACTCTTAGTATGGTGTTTAGTCCTTATTCCAACTTTATCTTTGGGCTCAGGGCTTCCGGAAAGAAAAATAATCGTATTTAAAAAGGGAGTGCCCGAGCAAACAAAAGAGCAGGTCTTAGCAACGCATGGAGCAACTATTCTTAAAAAATTAGACATTATTAATGCTCATGTGGTAATGCTTTCTTCTGGAGAAGCGAAAAAAATAGCCGATAACCCCGCAGTTTTAAGGGTAGAAGACGACATTGAAGTCTTTGCTACCGGCAAACCAGCTCCAACCCAGCCCAGTCAAACATTACCCTGGGGGATAGATCGGGTAGATGCGGAAATGTCCTGGAGCATCAGTGATGGAGCCGGTGTTAAGGTGGCGGTGGTGGATACTGGAATTGATCTTACTCACCCGGATTTAACGGGAAAAGTTAAAGGGGGCATTAACTGTATCGATCCTGCCAAATCGTATAACGATGATAACGGTCATGGTACGCATGTAGCGGGAATCATTGCAGCGACCAATAACTCCATTGGAGTGGTAGGAGTTGCTCCAAACATTGACCTTTACGCGGTAAAAGTTTTAAACCGGCAGGGCAGCGGCTATATTTCTGATATTGTGGAAGGTTTAGACTGGTGTATCCAAAACGGAATTCAGGTTGTTAATATGAGTTTGGGCAGCGCTTCCTACAGTCAATCTTTAGCTGATGCCGTAAATAAAGCCTATAATGCGGGCATTGTTCTGGTGGCAGCCGCTGGTAACAGCGGTGGAACGGTGGAGTACCCGGCAGCTTTACCCGGGGTAATTGCGGTGGCGGCTACGGACTCCAACAATAATCTTGCTTCTTTCTCCTGCCGGGGGCCGGAAATTGACCTGTCTGCTCCCGGGGTAAATATCTACTCAACTTATAAAGGCTCAACCTACCAAACTTTGAGCGGCACTTCAATGGCAGCTCCCCATGTAACCGGGGCAGCAGCGCTGGCTATATCATCGGGTAAAGCGGATCTTAACGGCGATGGTATGATAACTCCTGCCGAGGTAGAACAACAGCTTGAGTCTACCGCCATTGACCTTGGAAATAGTGGTTTTGATAATTATTTTGGTTTTGGTCTTGTCAATGTTTATAACGCAATAAAATAATTAGCCCAATCCCGGATTTACTCCGGGTTATTTTTTTGCATAATGAATAAAATTCAGCCATAAAATATAATTAAAATTTAAAAAATTTAAAAAATTAAAAAAATAAAGAAGGAACAATGAGATTCAGCGCGAATAATTACTGAAAATTCACAAAAATAAGGAGGTGTTATTTTTGAAAAAGTTAATTTTAACCGGTGCCGTGGCGGGGTTTCTTTTTACTTTATTTCTGTTAATTGCCGAACCCCTTGGTGCCAGAGCTGCTTATTTAGGCGCTGCTGGGATATTATTATATTTAATTGACCGGCAGGGTTCACTACTTCAGGCTTTGTCTGTATTTATTGGTATTTTTCTCGGGTTTATCACTATGGTGGTTTTAGCTCTTAAATTTCCGCTGCCACCAGCGCACCTGCCCTATTTAGCCGTAGCGGGAGGAATAGTGGTATTTGTAATTTTTATTCTTGGGGCCTTTCGCCTGAAACTTGAGGGTCTTCTTGGAGGGTGGTTTTTATACCTGGCGGGTGCTTATCCTGTTTACACGCAGGATGTTACCCGTTTTGCCGATGATGCGCTACCTTATCTTTTAGGAATTCTTGTAGCAGTTTTTGGCGGTTTACTGATAGGTACTCTTGCCGAGAAAGCCGGAAGTTTAATTAAAAATTAGCGAAAGGAGGTATGTTATGAGAAAAAGAAGTTTTTTAGCAGTAGTTATAAGCCTACTTTTAATTTTAAATCCAGCGACTATTTTTGCCGGTGATATACAGGTAGAAGATAATGAACTTGTAGTGGTTAACTTAAATAACGATAGTGAAATTTCTGCTGTTCAAATTCTAAACCACCTAAAATTAGCTGGGGAAGGAACAGTAGAACTCGAGGACCAAAGTCAAATTCCCTTAAAAGAAATCCGCGAACTTTATGGAGCGGCCAAATTAACCCAGGCTGACGGGAAAATAAAACTTAATACTTCTGTTTCTGGCGAAAAAGATTTGTATTATTTAGCTACAGTGGAAGACCCTGCTAATGTTAAAGAAAAATTGCCGGTGAAAATAACTGTAGAGTACTATCTTGATGGTTCTAAAGTAAATCCTTCAGAGTTATACGGGAAATCGGGACACCTAAAAATAGTAACTACGGTGGAGAATTTAACCGGTAGAGAGCAAACCTTAGAGTTTACTGACAAATTTGGTAAAAAAGTTACGCAAAAAACAACCGTTTATACTCCTTTTGTAGTTTCAATAAAAGACTGGCAGTTTGATAATAAAATTTTTAAAAATGTGGCTGCGCCGGGGAAGGCCCAAGAATCCCCCCAGGGGGTAATTACCGATGTTAAAGGTATTACTCAGGTCAACTGGACTATGCCATTGATACCCCCAAAGTATCCCGCCAAACAGTATGCAATTCTGGAAGCTGATGGTACCAACATAAAGCTGCCTTCCTTTGACATTGCGGTAATTCCGATTTTGCCCGTCACCTCGGAAGTGGATACCTTGGCTCAGGTGGAAAAAAGCTTAATTGAGATTCACGATGGTTTTAATCAGATTGCAAGTGGAGTGGGGAAAAATCAAAAAGACGGTACTTTACTTTATGGTTTTAGCAGTGTTTTAAAAGCAATAGGAAGTAAAAACCAAAAGGATACTGTTTTATATGGCTTAGATCAAGTTTTTAAGGGGCTTACTCAGGTGGGGGATGGCCTCAATAAAACCTACCAGAACCTTTTAAAAGTGCGTTTTGGTCTTAAGAATGATAAATTTAATGCAACAACTTACGATGCGGCGCGGGGTCGTGATGCGGCCGGCAATGCCCCGGGAGTGTATGACGCTCTGGGACTAATGGCAAGTAGCCTTGTTTATAAATTAAAACCGGCAGTATCTGCACAAAATCAAGCTTTAACCGGGATTCGCGGGGTGATTGGCGGCGGTAGCGATGCAGGGCAAATGCCTTCCGCAGCCACTTCAATTTTCAACGACTTAAATACCTTAAAAGCCCTGAATGCCGGCAACGCCCAAATGCTGCAAATTATCGGGGCCATAGACCAGAAACTTGGGGTTGTGGCCAACAACTTAAATGTCCTGCAAAATGGCGGAAAGATGATAACATCAAGCGGACCGGTTGATTTTCCTGCCAGCATCAAAGCTGTAGATGGGGGCTTAGAGCAGCTTACGGAGTCTTTAGATAAAACCCAAAAGGGAGTTGAGCAAATTGTGGAAGGTATTGGCAATGTAAAAGCCAATGGCCAGCCGGTACCGGTCATTAAAGACGGGCAGCCTGGAACCCTATTGTATGCTTTAACTTCACTGCGCGAGGGGGTAGAAAATAAATTAGCCCCGGGAGTCAAGAAAATAGCAAACGGATTGGAAAAAGAGCTTATCCCAGGGCTTAAAGAAATGGAGGCCGGTGTAAGTAAAATTGGAGCCGGAGCAACAGAAGGAAAGAGTGGAATTGAAGAAGGTCTGGTTGCATTTGCGCAGAAAGATGTATTATTACAAAATATGGAAAATAGTTTACAAACTTATGATACCTTTTTAGGTAAACCTTCTGGGGCAAAGTCTTCCGTTGTGTTTGTATTTAAGACCCCGGCGGTAAATAAAGCCCCTACCCCGTACGCACAAGCTCTGAGCTTTATTGTAATTACCCTGGTGTTAATAGCCATCTTAAATCGTACCCCGCTGTCTGCTGCAAAAACTACGTCTGCTTAGCAAAAAGCCCGGAGAATATCCAGGCTTGTAAAACTTATTAGATCTGGCCGCCGCTTTGCTTAAGTATGTTAACTGCTTTTTCAACCTGGTCTTGACGAGCTATAGCAGTTACTAAAAAAGCTTCACCACCTGCCAAACCATAATCTGCTGCAGCTATTCCTGAAACTGAAGGTTCAGAGGCTAAAAGGATATGAGCATTATTGTCCTCAAACTTAGCAATATCAGCAGAATAAAGGCTTAAGCCGGAAGCTGTAGTGCTCCTTCCCGAAATGGGATTGTTAATCTTTTCATTGGTGGATGTACCAAATTTGCTGACTCGATCAATCTGGATTTCGGTAATTCCTATAGATTTAAGAATTTCGGCAGCTTTTGTAGCTTTAGTGCTGGAAGGGAAGTATGCTAAAAGTGTTTGTTCATTAGAATTTAGCTGCATTTATTTATACCTCCTTTTCAATAGTATTTGCTAAAAGCAGTTTGTTTTATAAAAGGAAATCCCGTACAAAAACAAATTTTATAGCCAAACTTTAGAAATACTTTTAAGGTAGTGAGCTACTTTTTCAAAGGTAAAAGAAAAATGGGGGGATACCATGGAGGTAAGAGAAAGTTATGGTTTTGAGGACCCGGCGCTGCGGCTGCTTTTTACCTTAGCCGGAACTACCGGGGTTCGCGGTTTGCAATCAGTGGTGATTGCACCAAGGCTGTTTATAGGGATTCAAGCGTTAAACACCCTGGCCGGGATGGGAAAAGCGATTGCTCGCAACAACCGGGTTTTAATTATTACTGATAAGATAGTGCGACCGGCGGCAGAAAAGGTAAAAGAGGCTTTAGAGCAAGTGAGCTATTTTGTGGAAATGTGGGATGAAGTTCAACCGGAGCCTCCTGTGGAAAATATCTTAAAAGGAGTTGAAGCTGTAAAAAACAGTGATGCTTCTATCCTTATTGCCGTTGGTGGTGGGTCGGTTATTGATGCCTCTAAAGTAATATGGCTCTTATATGAAAGGCCGTACGTTGATTTTCGGAAAATATCTCCATTAGAACCCCTTGGTCTTCGGAAAAAAGCTATTTTTGTCGCCGTTCCCACTACTGCCGGAACTGGCTCCGAGGCCACTTCGGCAGCCGTTATTACCGAAGGCGGCCACAAAATGAGCCTTACCCATCCTGAATTTGTTCCCGATATTGCGATTTTAGATCCACAATTTACCGTATCTCTTCCTTCCCCTTTGACGCTTTGGACCGGAGTTGATGCCTTAGCCCATGCAGTAGGTGCCTATTTAAGCGGGGGTTGGGCCAATGAATACACTGATGCTTTTGCTCTCCAGGCGCTAAAATTAATTTTTAAATTCTTGCCCCGGGCGGTTGCTGACGGTAAAGATTTAGAAGCCCGGCAGAAAATGTTAATTGCAGCCAATCTTGCGGGTTTAGCGTTCAGTAACTCGGCTCCGGGAATTGATCATGCCCTTGGACACACTTTAGGTAAAAAATTTGGTCTGCACCATGGTTTATGTGTAGGGGCGTTTTTACCATATGTTTTTAAATTTTATTCCAAGCGTTTAAGTAAAACCGAAGAGCTTGCCCAGGCCCTCAATTATAAAAACAGCGAGGAATTTTTAAACGGTTTGCTCGACTTTTACCAAAAACTTGGATTTCAATATAAATTTAGCGATTATCCACAGATTACTGCGGAGGCCTTTAATAGAGCGCTTCCGGAATTAGTTTCCTGGGCTTTGGTAGATCCGGTTACCATAGTAAGTCCGGTACCTGTGACCCCCAGGGATTATGAGGAGATTTTTGTAGCTGCCTTTAACGGCACGCTTAAGGGAGGGGTAAAATAATGTTAGGCTATACCGGGAAAATTGCTTATATAGATTTATCAGCAAAAAAGGTAGAGATAAAACCTACACCGCTTAAGCTTGCCGAAAAATTTATCGGCGGCAGTGGCCTTGCGGCAAGACTTCTTTATGAACATCTAAAGCCCGAAATAGAGCCTTTAGCTCCAGAAGCTTATGTGGCCGTCATGGCTGGACCGGTTACCGGAACTGCTCTCCCGGGGTCTTCACGTTTTGCGGTCTGTGGCCGGTCCCCCCTTACCGGTTTTTGGGGAGAGGCTACTTCCGGTGGCAAGTTTGGGGCTTATCTGAAAAAAGCAGGTTTTGATGGTTTAATTATCACCGGTAAAGCCGCGGATATGGTATATCTTGAAGTTAAAAACGGGAATGTTGAGATAAAACCAGGCAACAACTTAAAAGGCCTTGATACCTATGAGCTTCAGGATGAACTGAAAAAAGTTTACAGCGGCAATATCAGTATTGCGGGAATTGGTGTTGCTGGCGAAAACTTAATGCCGATGGCGGCGGTGATTAACGACCATGGCCGGGCGGCAGGCAGGATGGGGTTTGGTGCGGTGTTTGGCAGTAAAAATTTAAAGGCAATCGTAGTTGAGGGGCAAGGGGAGGTACCGGTTGCCGCTAAAGAACCGCTTCATGCTTTGGCCCGGGAATTAACTTTTCTATATAAAAAAGAGGCGGAACTGTTTACTCAGTACGGTACTTTGGCTTATCTGGATATTGGCTACTACTTTGGCGATGCTCCGGTAAAATATTTTACCAGAGGACTATTTCCGATTGACAAGGTAAACGCTAAGAGATTTCGGGAAGAATATGCAATTCATCCTAAAGCCTGCTGGGGTTGTCCGATTGCCTGTGGACGAGAGCTTAAATTTAAAGGTAGAATTGTTGATGGTCCCGAGTACGAAACAGCGGTAGCTTTTGGACCACTGGTGGAAAACTTTGATTTGGATACCATAGTTGAAGCAAATGACATTGCCAACCGCTATGGTTTTGACACCATCTCTGCCGGGGTTACTTTGGCCTTACTTATGTATTTAAAAGAAGAAAATTTACTTCCGGATAACTTAAAAGCTGAAGTCCCTGATTTTGGCGATGCCGAAGGGATAATTTCCGCTTTAAAACTTACCGGGGAAAAGCGGGGTATTGGCAAATTAATTGGTCAAGGAGTTGTTAAAACCTTAGAAGAGTTAGGTTTATCTCAGGAGTATGCGGCGGCGGTAAGAAAATTAGAAATCCCAATGCACGAACCAAGAGCTTTTACCGGTCAGGCTTTGTCATATGCTACCGGACCCCGGGGAGCCTGTCATCAACGGGGCGACTTTTTTGAAGTGGACCTGGGAATTATCAAAGACGAGGATTTGGGGATTGTACCGGGGCCAAGGAACAGCATTGAGGGCCGGGTAGATTTAGTGGCCAAGTTTCAAAGTTTAAGAGAACTTGACAACTGCCTGGTGAAGTGCAACTTTACTTTTACTCCCTTAAAAGCGGTGATTGGAGCCTTATCTTTTATTACCGGTGTTCCCTGGAGCCCGGAGAAAGTTCTGGCGGCGGCCAACAATTCGCTTACAATTAAACGAGCTATCGCATTTAACCTGGGCAGCAGTCCGGCCGATGATAAATTACCTGGTCATGTGAAAAAACCTCTTGCCGAAGGAGGAGCCTTTGGTAACGTTCCGGAAATTGAAAAGTACTTACCTGAATTTTATCAGCTTCGGGGCTGGAATCTTGACGGCACAATTCCCGATGAGTATTTAGCGGAGTTACTAAGGGATGATTAAAGTAAAAGTAAATTATGCTGTGGTTTATAACTTACCGGCGGAAGAGATACTACTTACCACCGGAAGTCTTGGTGAGTTAAAGGAACAATTAACCCAAAAGCTAAACACCAATCCTTTTAATCTTGCTGTTCGTGGACAAATAGCTGACGAGACTTTATTACTAAAAGATGGAGATGAGGTATTTGTATTTCCGCTGCTAAGTGGTGGTTAAAAGGAAAACACCCCGAAGATTGAGCTTCGGGGTGTTTTTACAGGTCGCAAAAAATTGCTGTTATTTTTTGAGCGGCAGTTTTAACCTGGTCAGCGTAAAAATTAATTGTTTCTTCTGCCATCTGTGAAGCTAGGCCAATACACGAGACGACCATGCGAATACTCCCGTTGTTGTCAAATACCGGAGCACTAATTCCGAAAACCCCGGGGGTATGCTCTTCAAAACTAACCGCATAACCCTGCTTGCGGATTACCTCCAAGCTTTGAAAAAACTCCTCCACATTGGTAATACTTTTATCGGTAAACTGCTTAATACCCACCTCTTTTACAATTTCCCGGGCTTCTTTTTCAGGGAGATAGGCTAAATAGCATTTGCCAAAGGAAGCACTGGTTACTGAAAAGGATTGTCCTATACTTACGGTGATTCTTACCGCGGTATCCGGCTCTTCTTTGGCCACATAAACTAAACGATTATCGGCCACGGGTTCTAATAAAACGCAGGTTTGTTTTGTAATATCGGCTAATTCTTTTAAAAACTGTTTGGCAAGTTTTAAGTAGTCGTTAAATTCTGCTGCCCGGCTTCCTAAAACAATTAAAAAGGACCCTAAACTAAACTGTTTGGTGGTTTTGTCATACGATACAAAGCGATAGTCTAAGAGGACCTTTAAAATGCGGTGGCACGAACTTTTATTGATCTTTAAATCCCGGGATATTTCCGCTAAGGTGCGGCTTTTATTTCGGTATCTACTTAAATAAGTTAAGATTTTGATGGCCATTTCCACAGCGGGAGCACTTGATTTATTTACTTTTTCTTCTAAAGCCATATTGTCACCTCGCCCCCAATATCATAACACTGCTTATTGCCGAAATAAAATAGTAAGAAAATTTAAAAATTTACCCCAAAAATTATTGACATAAAATTCTTATAAACATTATACTTTATATAAGACAATTATTTCATATATAAAATAAAAAAGCAAGGGGAGGGGTACTATGGATTTTCGGATTAGTGAAGAACTTAAAATGATGGTGCAGACGGTAAAAGATTTTGTCGATAATGAAGTTGATCCCATCAGTCAGCAAATTGATGAGGACGACCGGGTGCCGGAGGAAATAATCCAAAAAGCCCGGGAGTTAGGGCTTTTTGGTCTGAGTATTCCTGAAGAGTATGGTGGTGTCGGCAGTATCGGGATGCTCGGGAAATGTATTATTTATGAGCAGCTCGGCCGCACGGCCAATGGTTTTACTACTCTTTTAGGGGCCCACACGGGGATTGGAACTACCGGGATTGTGGAATTAGGAACGGAGGAACAAAAGAAAAAATATCTGCCAGC
>Ga0334722_10006465_pt1 | contig 11587 bp, 8 predicted proteins | sample C3_bottom_MG_FD_207210 | JGI IMG/M metagenome (GOLD analysis project Ga0334722, IMG submission 207210) | Sediment microbial communities from Yellowstone Lake, YNP, Wyoming, USA - C3_bottom | ecosystem: Environmental > Aquatic > Freshwater > Lake > Sediment | place: USA: Wyoming | collected...
ACTGAATATCTTTTCAATGCCTCCGGAAGGGAGATCAGCACTGCCGCCTATTTGTCCCCCTACTTCCGATTTAACGGAATTAAGTAATTCTTCAAGCATGATTTAATTTTGATTTGTTAAACATCAACTATCACATGATTTAACAACAGATAAATTAAATTGTTTAACAAATATAAAAAATTTAGCCCGGTGATCCAACGGAAATTCCTTATTTAATGATAGTGTAACAGATTACTTAAACCAAAAAATGCCAATTATATATTGATCTGATTAAATTTGAATTATAATTTTTTCCGGGAAGTTTTGACAAAAATTTCATATTAACTGGTAAATTGCGGTGGACTATTTTAGATAATAACAGATAAATTTTTCAGATTATGGGTAGGAAAGAGACATTTGTTGCTCAGATAAGCAATGGCTATGCATGTAACGGGGACAGTATCGTTCTTGGAAGTGCCATGCTTGACGGCCAGCCGATTGCAGAAGCTCAGGTAAAAATTCCATTGAAAACAATGAACCGGCATGGTTTGATAGCCGGTGCAACAGGTACCGGGAAGACAAAAACCCTGCAGGTTATTTCGGAACAATTGTCTGAGAGGGGAGTTCCGGTTCTTCTGATGGATGTTAAAGGCGACTTAAGCGGAATAGCTATGCCCGGAGAAAAGAAGCCGTTTATTGAGGAGAGGCATGCAAAACTCAATCTTCCCTATGAGCCAAAAGGCTTTCCCGTTGAATTGTTATCTCTTTCCCAGCAGGAAGGTGTACGATTGAGGGCAACTATTTCTGAATTTGGCCCTGTGCTTCTCGCTCGTATTCTTGATCTGAATGATACACAGGAAGGTGTTCTGTCATTAATATTCAAATATTGTGATGATAATCAGCTGGCATTGCTTGATATAAAAGACATCAAGAAAGTCCTTCAATTTGTTACAGAAGAAGGGAAAGCAGCTATTGAGAAGGATTACGGTAAAATTTCGACTGCAACAACTGGGATAATTATGAGGAAAATTATCGAGCTTGAACAGCAGGGAGCAGAGCTCTTTTTCGGAGAGCTATCATTCGATATCCGCGATCTGATGCGAAAAGACAAAAGTGGGAACGGGTATATTAATATTGTGAGACTGACAGATATACAGGATAAGCCAAAACTCTTCTCTACTTTCATGCTTTCACTGCTTGCAGAAATATACAGCCAGATGCCTGAAAAAGGAGATGCTGATAAACCTGAACTTGTAATATTCATAGATGAAGCTCACCTTATCTTCAATCAGGCAAGCAAGGCTCTTCTCGATCAGATAGAGAATATCGTCAAACTGATCAGGTCAAAAGGAGTTGGGATCTATTTTGTTACTCAAAATCCAACTGATGTTCCTGATGGAGTACTGGCACAGCTGGGGCTGAAAGTGCAGCATGCGTTAAGGGCATTCACAGCGGTCGATAGGAAAGCAATCAAACTTACAGCAGAAAACTACCCTGTATCTGAATATTATAAGACTGATGAGGCAATTACAGCCCTGGGAATTGGCGAAGCTCTGGTAACAGCACTGAGTGAAAAGGGAATTCCTACTCCGCTGGCTGCCACTATGCTGAGAGCTCCTGTGAGCAGAATGGATATTCTTACACTGGCAGAGCTGAATTCAATAAACAGAGCCTCTGCACTTGTGCAAAAATACAGTCAGGAGATTGACCGCGAAAGTGCCTATGAGATCCTGAACAAAAAAGTTGCAGACGTTCAGAAAGAGGCAGATGCCGCTGCCGCACAGAAAGAGTGGGAGAAGCAGAGAAACTCAGGCGGTGGGGCAAGAACCTCATCACGTTCACAGGGATCAGTCGGAGAGACCATCGGCAAAGATGTTGTCAAGGTTCTCACCAGTGCAACGTTTATCAGAGGGGTATTCGGTATCCTTAAAAAGGTTATGTAAAAGGAGCTACCTCCTTACCTTCACACTATCGACAAGATAAGGCGAGTCGCCCCTCCAGAATAATGGGGCATTCTTCTGTTTGTAATGTACAATAACAGATTGTCCCTGCAATGTGTCGAATTGCCTGACCAATGACTTATTCGTCACAGTGAACAGAAATTTTTCTGATGCAATTGCCACATTCGTATTGCTCGATACACTGCTCAATATCATTTCACCCTCATAGGTTTTGAACATGGCACCTTTATTGGAAAATTTCTGTAATAACCCTGCACGGTAACCCTCGCTGTAAGTATAGAAATACTTCCAGTATACAAGGGTGAAGCCAAAGATTATCAAAAGAATGATGAGCCATTTAATGACTTTCTTTGTTGAACGTACGGCGCCTGACCAGAAGGTGGGTTTTGATGTTGAATCCAGAGTATTCATGATAATATTTTTTATAAGTATAGTAATTTTTTTTTAAAGACAGGTATCTCTTTATGTATAGCTGTTGAGTAAATAGAATTATACAGTAATTATTCTCTTTTTGCAAGAGCTTTGATATCAGTGACTTCAAGTATCGGTTTTTCATAGCCATCCAGGGCGGATTTTATCATTGCAAGTCCCAGCTCCTTCAGAGTTGTTACAGAATTTGGTGCCAGCAGTCTGACTAAAGGGATCAGAACTAGCAAAACCCGGAATAAAGGTTTTATATTCTTTGCATCCTTTGAGGGCTCAAGAAAACCAGGCCTGAAAGCATATGCCTTTTTAAAGGGAAGCTTCATAAGATCGTTTTCTGTCTTTCCTTTGACCCTTGCCCAGTTGAGGCGGCCTTTTTCTGTACTGTCGGTGGCTGCACCTGAAATGTAACAGAAAGTCATGTCAGTATTCTGCTGCGACAGAATCCCGGCAATATGCATTGTAAGAGTATAAGTAAGAGAATAATACAATTCTTCTTTCATGCCAACTGAAGATACTCCCAGGCAGAAAAAACATACATTAAATCCTTTTAACCGGTCAGCAATAGGGGCAATATTGAAAAAGTCTTTATGAATTATTTCAGTAAGTTTTGGATGTATAACTCCACATGGCTTTCTGTTAATAACCAATACCTCTTCAACATCGGGAAAAAGCAGTGACTCCATAAGAACTCCCTCTCCAACCATTCCAGTAGCTCCGGTGATTATTACCCTTATTTTCATGGTTTAATTTATTTATTCTCAAAGGTAAACAAAGGATTTTATAAAGAGTTAATAGGTACCTTTGCAATATCTTCTTTATTAAGAAACTCAATTTTTATATATTCGGCCTTTAATTCATCAACAGGTAATCACTTGAAAATAACAATAAGCAAATCGCAGACTCTGCTGGAATTTTTAATTGAACAGCATCCCGATTCTCCCAGAACAAGAGTAAAAAAGTTATTACAAAGCGGGACTGTAATTGTTAATAACAGGCCTGTCACTTTACATTCATTCCCCCTTAAAACAGGTGATTGTGTTGAGTTTGGAAAGAAGCCGGGAATTGCGACCAAAGCCAGTCTTCCATACCCAGTATTGTACGAGGACAAGGAGGTTATAGTGATTGATAAACCCGCAGGCATAGCAACTTCGAGCATTGACGGAAGCATTAATATTCAGCTGGTTGTTTCGGAGTTTTTAAAGCAGATGAGTAAAGGGATTGTGAGATCTTATGTTGTTCACCGGCTCGATAAAGAAGTATCAGGCGTTCTTCTTCTGGCAAAATCTGAGAATGCGATGGATATCATTAAGGACAAATGGGAAGAAACTGAGAAACATTACTTTGCATTTGTCGAAGGTGTCCCGGAAAAACCGGAAGGAACAATCAGGAGCTGGCTGATTGAAGACAATGCCATGAAAATGCGTTCAGTAAAGGAAAGACCCGATGCCAAACTGGCGATCACCCATTATAAAACCATTAAAAACCTCGAAAGCTATACTCTTCTTGATATTCAAACCGAAACAGGACGTAAGAATCAGATCAGGGTACATCTCGCTGATCTCGGGTGTCCGATCGTTGGTGACCGTAAGTATGGTGCCTCAGCTGAATTTGTACGCCGTGTGCGGCTTCATGCCTGCTCCCTCAGGTTTCCGCATCCGGTAACTGGAAAGGAGATCACTGTTGAATCAGCCATGCCTGAAGGATTCCTGGTTCTGAAACAAAAGGATGAAAAGTATAAATGATCAGACAGCAAGATCACCTGAGATTATTGCTGATTCTCTCCACCTTCCGTAAAGTAAGTTCTGAATGACGGGTAATTGCCTGCCGGCTTTATCGTATCGGGAGCTATAGAGACAATTCTGAACCGGTCTGCAGGTATTCCTTTATCGTGACTAAGATAGTTGGTTATGAAATTTAACTGGAGTGATTTAACTGAGTCGAGTTTAGCTTCAACCACTCTGGCACCTATATAATTTCTGCATAGACTCTTCATCCCTGAATCGATCTTTATTAGATCTGCCGATAGCCGGGTGTGAAGAAATCTGATCAGGATACTGTCAGGGATATTGCTATTGCTGGTCGCGGAACTATTATTGTTTTTCCGGTATTCATCAATTGTAAGAAGATAAGCCATCGAATCAACAGCTTTATTATGATCCGAACAATAGAAAAAATCAATATTTAGAGCAGGTTTCTTGCTGAGAATATCTGCAATGATATCGACGGATTTAAGATTTTTTTCATCCGGAGCCGGTTCCAAAAGGTTAAGCCGTATATCCTGAAGAGAAACCGGATCAACATTATACGATGAAGAAAACAGGTTAAACGGAGAAACGGCAGCTTTAATAAACAGATTGCCAATGATTTTTAATATGATCCTTCCAAGATATTTTACTTTCACATCTTTACCCTTCGATTCTACGGGAGCTTTAAGGTCAATAATTCCATCCTTGTCGGACAGAATACCCAGCGCCAGCCTGAGAGGGACATGATACTCAACCTTGGTTTTTAACGCTTTTGCCAGAGTAAACTTCCTGAAATATAGACTGTTATCACTTATCAGAGATTCAGGCCTTATTTTATTATCTGTCTTGAAATTCATTATACCACCGGTAACCGGAAACCCGAAATAATGCCTGAAATAGGCGTCTACATCTTTCATCCGAAATTGACCGACCGATACCGCAAGATCCATATCATCATATTTCACCGGATTCATGATAAGCTTCATTTCAAGGGTTCCGGTGCCGTTAAGCCCGGCACCGATTTTGAAAGACAGCTTTTCAGGGTTCCCATTTACAGGAGTGCTTTCCAGTTTTAAGTTATCAAGAGTATATTCGAAAGGATACCTTAGTGTTTTATCAGAGTAGAGAATTTTCCCTCCTGTTATTGCAAATTTTGAAAATGTATATGACCCGGAAGAAGATACGGCGGCTGAGTCAGATTTTTGAGTGAGAGTGTCACTGGTTTGACCTGACGAGGATTTCATCAGTGTTAACCAGTTATTAGTGGAATCGATCATTTCAACAAACACGAATGGATCGGTCAGAGTCACTGAATTAAGATTTATTATGTTCTTATCAGGTTGAACAGAATTTATATCTACGGTGGCGTCTTTAAAGGACAGGATTTTTCTGCTCAAAGTATCTGTCATGCTGAAATCAAAAACATGATTTATTCCTGAAACTGCAAGCTGCATAACACTTCTCATATTACCCCTGATCTTAATATCATTAGAAAGATATCCGCGCATTGACGAGATCCGGAAATTGCTCTTAACATATGGCTCGATTATGTTAAGATTGAGACTGTCGAGTTTAAGATTTACCGCGTAAGTGCTGTCAGCCTGATTCAGTGAAAGACTGGAGTAAAATCCGCCACCGTCGACGAATCTGAAATTCACATCGAGGTTTGTTGAATCACTGTTCCAGGTAAAACCGGGAATTAACAGGTCAAGCCTGTCGAGAGCAATTGTATGATTGAGAGCGATATCGGTATATTTAACATATCCTCTGTTTATCTTAATGTTATTGATGATATATTTCATCGGTTTTGAGGGTATGCTATCCTTTTTGGTGGCAGATGAATCGGCCTTATTAAGATCGGAAAAATTAAATTTAGCGTTATTCTGGAGAACCTCAGCAAATGGATCATCGAGCGAAATGTCCTTGATAAATATTTCATTCCTGAATAATGGAAGGTATGCAAGATGGACCTTAAAAAGTTTAAAGCTTACAAAAGTAGATTTCTGATCGGATTCGTACAATTTAGCTCCATAAACCCGGAGGGTTCCTGTGAAATAATTCAGCCTGATCTTTTCTATTTCCAGCTTACGGCCTATTAGCTCCTGACTGTGTTTAACGATATACAAGCGTGCAACCCTGGGTGCAGCGAAAAGTAAAATGCAAATTAAAAGCAGAAATGCAAGCAGAAATTTATACCGCTTTTTCAGGTGAACCTTTTTCATGAAGTCGTTGGCTATTTGATGCACAAAGTTAACATTTCTCTATTTCTTTGCCAGCATACCAACTGCATCCTCATAATTGCTTACGAAGAAGATCCTGTTGCCTCTGTTGCTTTTGCGTATGAAGTCCTGCAGGTTTTTACTGCTGAATTTTGAGAAATCCCCAATAACAGAGAGTTTAAAATCATAAGTAGAAAACTTCTGGAGAATTTCCCCTGCCAGTCCGCTATATAACTTGAAGAAATCCGGATTAAGATTCGATTCCCTGATAATAAGCCGGTTGGAATTATTAACTCCGGCATCGCCTAACAGATCGAGTGCGTCAGCGACTTCTGAGATTACTATGCCGTCGTCTGTAAGTTCAGATATTACAAGGTTATTAATAGTCTGGTATTTAAGCATATATTTTATAATTCAAAAATTAATTGTCAGAAAGTTATCCTGTAAAATTTAGATTCAAGCGGTCCGATTTTCACTGAAGGATTCAGTACTGTTTTGCCGGTAGCATCAACTTCTTCTGTCTTAAGAGGCTTTTCGTCAATGCCGGATGTCAGGCTAAGCAATGTCTCCAAACCGTCGGTTTCACGCAAATGCACTATAAAGGATCTTCCTCCTTCAACGGGTTCTGCGCTTATCAGCAGAATATTGGCCGGCCATCGTTTTATAAACGATCCTTCATGCTTACCATCTCCTGTACCTGAACCCGGCATGATCCTCGTCAGAAAAGGAACACGGCATCCCCAGCCAAACTTTGTCGCGAATCCATTCGAGACATCGGATGATGTAGTCAGATAGTATGTCCAGGAGTGACCTCCCCGCTGATCAGCATTGAAGTTGGTTACCCAATAGTTGTTCATAGGCCATGAGAAAAAGTTTGTACTCTGGGGCATTGCTCCTGCAATATATCTTCCGGTATTAATTGCCCCAAACTGCATCAATGGCATTTCCGGAGAGCCGGCAACGAGTTGTGTCTTTTCGTTTCTTACCGAAGTGAAATTCTGAACAGTATACCAGTCGTTAGAGGAGCCTTTTATCTGATCTTTTCCGGTCTCGATTACACCACCCTGAACTTCTGTAAAGTGCTTTCCTCCTTCAATATAAACAGGGAATGCGATATAAAAGCTTTCAGGTGTTATAATACTTTTTTTAATTATTGAACATGCAAGATCAAGTCGCTTTTCAGTATTGAATAATCTTATCTCAAACATAAAGCCTTTCGGCTTTTCAGATGTTGCCGATTCTCCATAAAATCTGATACTATTCCATATTTCTCCTTTGTCTGAAGAATCATACCAGACTGTATCGAGGGGAGAACGTTTAAAATCATCAAGTTTTCTGCTTTCCATCTGTGACCTGTTACCCAGCTGTTCAAGTATGAATTCTCCCATCTTATAGCTGCTCTTCTGATCGATCAATTCCATTGAAAGTTCCTTGTCAAACCATGATATGATTGTCCCTTTCAAGCGATCTGTCACTATCCTGTACCACCTGTTTTCAAGAGTAACATTTTCAGGCTTTTCGACAGGCTGCTTTGGTTCATCCAGAGCCTTAATAATATACTTTTTATATCCGAAAGCCGGGATATCCTTCAGCCATACTGCCCATTCTGTAACATCAGATCTGTGAAGAACAGCCTGTACAGGCAGCCTGTTACCCTCACTGTCAAATATTCCTGCGATCTTTCCTCTTGGTACAATCTGATGATCAATATAGACAGACGCCAGTCCTGATCTTTTCCAATTGAGTGTATTAAAAACGATCAGGGAAGGATCTGGTTCCCGGCTGAATTTGCTTTGCAGAAGTCCCATGGCTTCTTCTCCGATAGAAGCAGCCCTGCGGTTTGCCTCCCAGGCATATGATTCCTTCAAGGCGCGCTGTTCCATCGTCGGCTGACTCAGTGGTTCCCTTACACTTTCCGAATATCCGAGTGTGTGTTCTGTATAAAACAATAATGCATTATCTGTGAGGCTTATGTTTTTGTTTATCTCATCAGGCAGTTTAACTCCCTGAACTGAAGCCATCACAAGTCCGGCTTCGTTTGCGATCAGCGAAGCAGAAGCTGCACGTGTGGTCGCTGTCTCCCGAGCAGATGCTCCGAACCCGTCGGTCCACCAGTCGGGCCACGCACCTCTGATCACCGGGAATTCCTTACCATGGTCTCTTTCCAGATCACTGAAAAACGTTTCGGCAGTTGATGTTGAAAGCTGAGGCCATATAAACAGGTCATTCCATTTCATTATCAGATCACTTGCAATGGTTGATGGCGGAGAATTATCGGTTAAATACCCCGAATGCTGAATAGCCATTTCATCATAAGGATAATTTTTTGCATCGAGTGAAATGAGGTAATTCATAAGATTATTCCTGAATCTGTCAATATCGCCTGACTGCATTTCAAGAACAGTGTTGCCTGTCATATAATGCTCGGCCCGGAAGGTCAGCAACCGTTTTCCTGAGGGAGATTCCCACCAGAACATTGTTGGCTTTTCAAAACAGATCAGTGCGCGATGGCCATGAGTTCCCATGTTGAGGTATTTAACTCCCATCTGGTTGAAATAGTCATTCAGGCACCAGCCAATCCCATTGACATCATCCTGCATAGCAAGTGTAACAGGGATCCCTTTTTCTCTAATTCTTCCTGCTGCTTCCAGCGATGCTGCAAGAATTTTCTCATCGGGTATCTCGTCGAAGTTGAAATACATACCTGTAACTTCAATTCTTCCTTCCCTGATCCTTTTAATAAGACGTTCAATCTGGCCTGCCGGTCTGCACTTAAGATACTCATCTACTGGCCATGACGCTTCACATGTCCAGCGAAACTTCGCGTTCTCAGGATAGTTATCAGTTGCATCGCAATAATCAAGGGCATAATCAATATATCTCAGATGCTCTGCGAGGATTTCGTTTTGTGAACGCGTATAGCCAATGTCAGTATGGGTATGCTGGATGAATTTTATTTTCCACTTTCTGACCGGGTCAAGGGTTACATTGTTGCTCATTGAAAAATCTCCCACAATAACTTTCAGTGCGATTTTAGTTTGTTTTGTGACGGGAGGCAGACCAAGATTCACAGTGTTATATCCGAATTTCAACCGGGTTGTCTCAAGCAGCTTTCCATCGGCATATATTTTGGCGTCTGATTCCTGTCCAAAATAGAAGATAGCTGTCTCAACAAGCTGAAGAGGAGTATTCCCCTTTTTAAAAATCGCAGGGAATGGACGCATAGTTACCCCGGTCCTGATCGGTTTTTTAAATGTCATATACCAGGAGGTAAGGTTTGACTTGCTTCCGGTCACTCTTATTGTCAATGGGGTTCCAGGATTAGTAATATTCAAAGGCAATCGAAGAATCATATATCCGTGATGATCACCATTCTGGTCAACCATGATTGTGTGGAAGCTTAATGATGATCCGTCGGCATGACTTACCTCCCATGCTGCCTGTCCGTCAGTATAAAATGAATAGTTATCTGATCCATTAACTGTAAGATCCATACGGGCTCGTCCCGGACTTGAGCCCAGAGCAGCGACCCAGATAAAGGCAGCAAATTTTTTGCCGGAGTTTTTAATAGCCGGATCTGTTTCCCATTCGATGAAATCCTTTCCGTTAAGGGCGCGAAGGAGCATGCTCTCTCTTTGTCCGGGGATACATGATTGATAATCATAGTCGAGTCCGGAGATTTTTTTCGAATACCCGTTGATGAGATTATCATCAGGAGTCAGAAATGATTGACCGGAGAGTAGCCGGAGGCCTGAAACAATCAGGCAGCAGATAAGGATGACGCTTCGTTTCATGATGGTTGGTATTTCAATTGAAACATGGTTTACAATATATTAAATTTACGGTTATGGTGAAAATTATTTATGCAACCCCTCCGGGGTTGACCTAATCCATCGATTGTTGTTGTTCTACTAATGATGTAACCCCTCCGGGGTTAATCGAATTCATGGATTATCTCATGCTACAAATTGTGTAACCCCTCCGGGGTTAAATGAATTCATGGATTATCGTTGTGCTATAAATGTTTAACCCATCCGGGGTATGGAAATTGTTGAACACCGGAGGTGTTCCATCAATTATAGACGAATATTCGGGTAGTAATATGAACCCCGGAGGGGTTCCATTAAACATTTATTTTACAAATGCCTTAATAACCATCGCCATCGAACCAGATTTATTGATGATTCTGTACCATTCTGCTGCTGCAGGTATAACAAATGTTTCCGCATAACTGAATCGCTGTGAGAAACCATTTTTTGTCTCAATTATTATACTGGTACCCTCAACCAGACTCAAAACATGACATTTATTTTCTGTTCTGACCACTACCGAATCAGTTATATGATACCTGTGCACATCGTATAAATGAGTTTCGTGCGTCGGAAGATGGTACAATTTCCATCCTTTACCCTCTTCAATGAGTTCAGGCATGGAGATTAATTTCTGACTTACATAATCACCTTTCCTGTCAAAAAACAGATTCTCCATCCCTCTCTGAATATTAAGAGTCCTTGGCTTCCCGTTTAAATCCAGCCTCAGCCAGTCATACATCTTGAAAGTGAAAAAATATGGAGTTGAGCTTATTTCAAGGACGAGATTGTTTTTCCCCGATCCGTGAATTGTTCCATAGGGTATGAGAAATAAATCGTGCCTGGATGCTGCATGCATCTGAACATACTTCTCAATTTCCACAGGAGTCGAATTGTTATAACTCTCCTCAAGGGCATTTCTGAAATCAACAGGATCTATATCATCCTGAAAACCCAGATATATTACTGCATTATCTTTATTATCAAGTATATAATATGTCTCTTCCTGCGTAAAATCTTCGCCGAAATGTTTCTTCATGTACCAGGGACGAGGGTGGCACTGGATGGATAAATTACCGCCATCAAATGTATCGAGAAAATCAAACCTTATAGGGAATTCAGTTCCAAACCGGTAATAAACATCTCCGAGCACAGCCATGGATTCCTGATACATCAGAAAGTCGAATGATGTTTCAAGCATCTTTCCTGAGCTTTCAAAAAGCAACCCGTTTTCAGGAGTAATCAGTTCGAATGACCATGCATAATTTGGAACATTTTTATTGAGTCCTCCGATATGATCCATTATCCACGATCCACCCCAGACACCAGGCTCGAACCATGGCTTTACCCTAAAGACATTCCTGCTCATCTCCGAAAGACTTTTCCTTAACAAATCACCTTTCATCCAGGCAGGATTGAAAGGATCCTGCGAATCAACAATTATATCT
>Ga0334722_10006466_pt1 | contig 11585 bp, 7 predicted proteins | sample C3_bottom_MG_FD_207210 | JGI IMG/M metagenome (GOLD analysis project Ga0334722, IMG submission 207210) | Sediment microbial communities from Yellowstone Lake, YNP, Wyoming, USA - C3_bottom | ecosystem: Environmental > Aquatic > Freshwater > Lake > Sediment | place: USA: Wyoming | collected...
CAGCTCGGTAGAGAGGCATTCAGAGGCTACGGAGAAACGATTGAGGAAGCCCTGGCTCATCTTGAAATTGTAAAGCGCGACCTTTTCGAAAGTTATCTCAAGGACGGTGTGCCAATTCCTGAGCCAGAGAAAGAAGAAGGGAGATACAGTGGCCGCATCCTGCTCCGTGTTCCGATTTATCTTCATAAAGAATTAAGCGAGCTCGCCAGGAAAGAAGATATCAGCCTTAATCAGCTATTGAACCACCTGATTGAACGCGGTCTTGCCTCTTTAAAATATGAAGACAATTCTATTAGCCTTACAAAACAAACCAACCAATCTTTAATTGCAAAAGTATATGAACCGGTATCTGCATATAAATCCAAAAAAATGGCAATAAAAAAGAAATAATTAATTAATCTTCTTCAGCAAAGTAATCATTATCGATTTTTTTAATCTCGATTGTCTTTTGAACATTAACTCCGACATTATGTTCTATCATCAGCTCGGCGAGCTTTTTGCCATCAATTAGTACTATCTTTTTATCCAAAGATTTTGGGAAGTCCTCGGCATCTTTTGAAAAGTAAGATGTAGTAATAAAAATGCCTTTGCTCGCTTTCTTGCCCAGAAGAGCGCCCGCAAATTTTTGAATTTCTGGTCTGCCTACTACATTATCCCAACGCTTAGCTTGAAGGTAAATCATATCCAGACCGAGCTTATCTTCTTTTATTATCCCATCTATGCCCTCGTCTCCTGGTCCACCAGTCAGAGAGCCAGCCTCTTTTAGGGCGCCGCCATAGCCCATTTTCAGCAGCAGCTCTAATACCAGATTTTCAAAGAAATTGGGGCTCATTTTCTTTACTTTTTCCAGGAGCCCATCTGCCAGTAAATCATTGATTAGTTTGGCATTTTTTTCAATAGCTTCTTCAGGAGTTTCAAATCGGTTTTGCTCATCCTCTATAGCTTGACCCGATACAGTAGCTTCCCTCCATTTTCTAAAATCTTCATAATTCATAAGATTCCTAATATTTATTTTATCTGGATTTGATTCTAATAGCTTAAGGCCTTCTTCTGTTATCGCATAGTAAGCCCTTTTTGTCCTTTTGATTAAACCAGCCTTCAACAGGTACGTTCTTGTCCAGCCCACACGATTATTAATAATTGCCTGGTTTCCACTTGGAAGCAATAACTCTCGTTCCTCTTTAGATAAGCCAAAATAATCGGATACCTTATCAACTATTTCCGATATTGAATATTCTTTACCATCAGATATTACTTTTAAGAACGGAAGCATGCAGGCCTGAAAATCTGGAATTGCCATCTTTCCTCCGAAGTCGTTCAAAATTATTTTTTATCTTTAATTAGTATAAAATAGCTGAACAAAGTTAAGCAAGTTAAGTTAAGAAAAGTAGAATGCAAGCAATTCTAGGGAAGTTAAAGTCATTAAAGCATATTGAAGAAGTGATGTTTTGGTTATTTTTTTGAAAGACCGGTTAAGCACCCCGTGCCTTCTTTTAACAAAATTCAAGCGTGCGGTTAGATAGTCTAAGCCTATTTATCATTTTTTCTCTTGGTTTATAGGCTTTTTATTAATCATTCCTCGAGGGATGAGTTGATAACATACTAAATGTGCTTGTCCTGCAATAAGATATTGATATATTATTATGGCTCTACATAGATTCGATAAAGAAAATTGTGGATGTTGAGAAAATTTTATCAATTTAAACAATTTAAAGTAGATAAGAAAACTCACCAATCGAAAGGTAATAATTATGATTAAATATGCTTATTACGACGATTTACAAGCTTTTCTTAATTTTTTAAGCAATTATGGTGTAGATAATTTTATTGATATAGTTCTTATAAGAGATTACAAAAGTGCATTTGGAACAGAACCTTCTGAATCAGAAAAAAAGGCCTGGTCAGACTTATTAAGAAATATAGCTCCTGTTTTTTCAGAGGCAAGTTTACCAAAAACCACAAGAGTTTTTATAGAACTGAAAATGCCATTATCATCTGCCAGGGCAGATATGATGCTTCTGGGCAAAAAAGATGGTAAAGTTTCTGCGTTAATTATTGAGCATAAAGGATGGGAAGATAAGTCTATAAAAATAAAAAATAATAAAATCTATGTTGGTAATAGGGAAGAACTTCATCCTTACTTACAGGCAGAAGGCTATGCCCTTTATCTTCAGGATTATCTTGTCGCACTTCATAATGCAGAAATTATCTATTCAGCCTATTTACCCAATGTTCAGAGCGAAAAATTAATGCAAGCCCTATCTTCAAATGGAGAAAAAACATTTAACCAAAAATCTGTTGAAAAATTTATAGAATTTATGAGAGAAACAATTAACGGCGGACTTACAGATAAAGAGACGCGTGTATTTTTATCTTCTCCTTATGCCCCATCGAAAACGCTTGTTAATCAAACTGTAAAGGCCATTAAGAATCAAAAAAGCTGGATATTGCTTGATGAACAACGCCTTGTCTATGAAAATATTGAATCTTGCCTAGAAAAAGATAAAAAAAGTTACCATAAGGTAGTTTTGATAGTAAAAGGTGGGCCGGGAACTGGGAAAAGCGCGATTGCTTTAAAATTATTAGGGTATTCTTTAGAAAAAAATCTTTCAGCTGTACATATAACAAATTCTAGCTCTTTCACCACAACCATAAAAGGGATACTTATAAGGGCCGGAGATTTTAAGCAAAACAGATTAGATGGAATGTTTAGGCTTAGTCACAATTTTATTAAAGTTCCGCATAATTCGATAGATATAGCAATATGTGACGAGGCACACAGGTTTAGAAGATCAACAGATTTGTATCCTTATCTAGTGAGCAGAGAATCACAGGTCTACCAAATTATAAACGCAGCCAGAATTTCTGTATTTTTTGTTGATGAAAATCAGATTGTAAGGCCTGGGGAGTCAGGAACTGTAAACTATATTATTGAACAGGCCAAAAGATTCAAAAACATAGAAATTAGAGAGTACGAGCTAAAAACCCAGTTCAGGAACGCAGGTAATGAAAACTTTGTCAAATGGCTGGATTATGTGCTGGGGATAACTCAAGAACCTGTATATGCCGAGACCTGGAATAAAGAATTTGAGTTCAAGATATTCGCTGATATTATTTCTCTTGAAGAAGCCTTAAGGAAAAAAATTCAAGAGGGCCATACAGCCCGGTTGGTCGCTGGTTTTTGCTGGCCCTGGAGTGACCCTGATGAAGAAGGTAATTTGCCTGAAGATGTAGTAATAGGTAAATGGAGACGCCCCTGGAACAGGAAAAGGCCTAATGGCAGAAAGCTTTCTCCCATTAACGATCCTTATTTTGAATGGGCCACCAGGGATAGTAATCAATTGGATGAAGTTGGATGTATATATTCAGCTCAGGGATTTGAATTCGATTATATTGGGGTTATTTGGGGGAATGACCTCAGGCTTATGGGTAAAAAAATGGTTGCCGAGCCCAAAGCCAGCTATGATAATCTTATTAAAAATAAAAATAGGGAAGACGAAGATATCGGGAAACTTTTAAGAAATACTTATAGAGTATTGCTCAGCAGGGGCATGGTTGGCTGTTATATCTATTTTCTTGATGAAGAAACAAAAAATCATTTTATGAAGAATTTAAAGATCTCGTTAGGATGAGCCAGATTTTCTTATTTTAGGGGGCCGTAACTCAAAAGCTTTCTCAAAACTTGAGGCTCCTAAAATTTTCTTTTTTAATCCTTCATATGGCGGGAAAGCTCCGCCATAACCCAAAACTCTGCGGGCCTTAGCTACCATTTCCAATTGTTCAGCGGTCCAATTTGGAGATACATATGTGCTCTTTAGTCTTGGCTCTATTGGCTCGTATCTCATAGGATAAGATACTACACCCCATTCAAGCAGATCTTGAATTCTATTTAAGAAATCTTCAGGTGAATCAGAATAATTATAAAGGCAATAAACAATTATGCTCCTTTTGTCAACTTTATTTTCTGCTAATAATTCTATGGCTTTTTTTAAGTATGGCCTTATCGAAGAGGAATCATAGGCTAATCTGATAATCGGCAATTTTAGCTTCCTAAGAGCGGAGGCAACTTCCTGATTGATTAGTCTGGCGTCAAGACCCTGATTAATGTCGACTTCCAAATTAAGCTCTTCTAATTCGCTAAAAATATCTTTCCAATAAGGGGAAGCAAGGATATTATTATCCCAAAATATAATTTTCTTGTGGCCAGGGTAAATAAGATGTTTTATTGACTTTTTGGGCTTGAATATGGGTTCCAATTGGTTTACAGAACAGAAGGCACATTTTCTTATGCAACCCCTTGAAGCAAAAACAATGCTCGCTTTCCATGATGGAACCAAGGAATAGTCAGGAAGCACATCTTCCGCTTCATCAAAAATTCCTTTATAAATTGCAATCTTATCCTTAAATGTATCTTTCAAATGCTCTTCACACAAGGAAGCGTAGATTCCGCCGACTGTGATTTCAGCTTTTCTATATTTTTTAAGATAATAATTAATAACCTCGTGAACCGGCTCCCAGGCATAAGTAAAAAGGCTCGTAATATAAATTTTATCTGGGATGAATCCGTTCGTATCGAAGCCTTTTACAAGATTAACCTGGTCCCCTCGGTTCTTATGATAGGCAGCCAGTTTTAGCAGACCCAACGGGGGATATTGCGTATGATATTTTTGGGATTTTTTAGGCTCGACTAAAAGGACCTTCATGCCATCAATTCTTCTAATGACAGTTTAATTTCCCTCAATTCTTCTTTTGTTAAGCCCCAAATTCTGGCTGCTAATTCGTCAATTTCCTCTTCTGTTTCTTTTAAATTTTCCTCGTCACCAATTTTAGCTAGTTCATGAGCTTTCTTTGAAAGCTCATAAATAGCTATGTGGGATTTATTCTCGGGACTAAATTTTGTGATTGCTATATTATTCAAAACATGAGGATCACCAAAGCTTTTGCCTCCTTTCATAGAATAAGCTTGCAACGCAAAATTGACTATAGCTGAGTTCATCAGAGCACAAATATAATGCGCTTCTTCATAAGATTCGCATGGAACTAAAGTAATGATATGCTGAGGAATTATCGGTAATCCATTTATATCAGATATAACAGATGAAGATATTTTAGAAGCGATATTGGGCCAAACTACTTTATATGGGGCGAAGGTATAATCGCCGACATCAAACATTGAATAGAAAGGCCCTGTTTCATAAATTTTTCCGTATTTATCTTTTCTCGTAAAATACCGCTTGAAAGCGGCGCGGTCTCTCAATACTTTCTCAAAGCGCTTCAAATATAAATAAGTTTTAGGATATTTAGTTTTCATTAAAGATTCGTCTATACCTCTTCTTTTGATCGGATCTTGAACCATAATGATATAAGCAGATGGTTCTGCATGCCATCTCTTTACATCTCTTCCGCGGATTAGAGGATATAACAAGTCGGGCTCAACGGCAGCTTGAACTTGCTCCACTTCTTTTTTTGCTCCCTCTGTAATGTTTGAAATTATAATCAGGCCATCATCTCTTTTATCAACGACCTCAACCCAATAAACACCATTGGCACCCCCCGTATAAACACCCGCATGCGCCTGATATGCTGATTTTCCTAAAACTTTTTTTATAGCTTTTATGGCTTGTGGCCTTCCTGTTAACCATGAAGAAGTAGGATCTTTTTCATTAACTGGAACGCAATAGTATTCTTTTTTTTCGGTGATCTTATATACATCCTCAAGAGTTAAATCCGAACTAACTGATTTCCCCTTAACTGTCTTCTTCCAATATATATAAGGGACTTTATACCTGATTGAGCCTCCATCTGATTCTTCAATATATTCAGTTTTTTCTCCTTTTTTTAGAACAATAATAGCAGTTCTGTTCGAAGCCCCTTCAAATGGATTTAATTCCGCCAGGTCTTCTACGCGCAAGACTTTAATATAATTTCCGTCAGGACCAAGCCTAAAATTACGAAAGCCTTGTCCAGCTCCAGATGTTTTAAAAACTGATTGGGTAATTAGAAAGGCTAATTTCCCATGCCGTTTGAGATATTTGTCTACAGCAACATAAGTCATAAGCGTAGAAATATCTTTTTTGCCTTTCCCTAAGATAGTATCCATTCCTCCGTGAGGAAAAAGTCCATAATTATCCCAGAGAGTTTTAGTATCCAATCGATATTGTTCTGGTAAGCTTTCCCAGTTTATCCAAGGGGGGTTTCCTACAATATAATCAAATTCGCCAGTAAATAAAGGAGCAAAAGCATTCTTAATAATCCTCGACCAGATGCCGTTAACTCCACGCTTTTCCAAACTGAGCAGCTTATCATATAATTGATAAACCAATTCGATATCTTTATCATCCGTTACTGGAACAAGAGGGAATGCATTGCATAATTGATTTATAAATTGTCCTCTATTAAGGTTTAATCTGACCGCTTCTTCAAGAAAAGAAGCAAACTGATCAATGTAATTAGCTTGTATCAAAGATTTTGGAATAATGAACGGCCCAACTGATGTGTTAAATTTAATTGCGCCTTTGGTATAAAGGTCTTCTCCTTCATGTGGTGTTAGGATTGAATCGCAAAGATAGACGGGAATATTAATGTCCGATGTCTTATATTTAAGCAAATCTTTAAGAGCCAATATATAATTAGTTCTGGCGGAGATAACTGCCAGCGGGTTTAAATCAAATCCAACTACACCATTTAGGATATTATATAATGTCTTTTCTTTTGAAATATTATTTTTTATGCAATATTCCTGCATACTCTTTATCGCTAACACCAGAAAAGTTCCGGAACCACAGGCCGGGTCCAGTATTCTTTTATTAGGGTTACCTGAATATTTTCCATTTTCAAGCAAATCTAAAACATATTGAGCTAACCAGTCCGGGGTATAATATTCGCCTAAATTGTGCCTGAGCTCCCTGGGCATAAGTTGTTCGTAAAGCTTTTTTAAAAGGTCTCTTGTGGTATCAGGATCGACATCAAGAGTTAATAAAGAATAGTTAGCCAGCGTTGAAATCAACAATTTCCAGGCTTTGAACAGCTCTTCATCCCAGGAATCTAAATACCAGCCAAAGAAATCAGCTTCAATAAAATTTAATATTCCATATTCTTTAAAAATGGTTCCATTTTCAACATCAATTAAAAAGGTTTTAATTCTGTTTTGATCAAGATTGGCAGCCTGCTTCAAATTCAAGATTTTTCCCGGCATGGTATAATATTGGACAATTAAAACAGCTAACAGCTTTATAAAAGCCGCATAATAAGTATGTAAACAAAAGAAAAAATGAAAGGGTTTTATGTCTTTACCTGTAATACCAAAATTTCTGGCAAAGGCATCTACCTTTAACTTTGACGCTTCTTCGTAATCACATACTTCACTGAACTGGATTGCCCATTGTTCGAAAAGAGCTTTGGTTCTTTCGGTAGGGCAGATTGTTAATTTTTTATATAAGGCTGGCATAATGGCGCGCGATACTCGGGTATTTTCTCCGAAATCCTCAATAAGATTTTCCGGGATAAGCGCCCTTTCTTCAGCAAGAGAGACCAAATGTTTTAGAAAATGTACAACAGAATAATCATCTACAAGAAGTGGATCTTCGATGCACCATTTTCCTTCCTTAAAGCTAACAAAGATAAAATAACAACCATCTGTCACTACGCCAGCTAATCTTTCAATTTTATGCCTTTCCCTTCTTTCTAACCCTTGCATATAAGCTTTCACTTGATCTATGGCATGTCGATTATTTCGATGGTTATTATTCTTTTTAAGGCTTTTTGGGGGTTCATATTCAATAACTAGTCTGTTATAGACAGAATCAGCCCGGCCGTTGATTAGTGCATATTCATCTCTGTGTTCAAGTTTTAATTTAATGGATTCAGCAAATTGTTCTATTTGGCTTTGAATTTTAGTCCTTAATTCAGCTTCGTTATTTGATTCCTCTGCTGCCCTGAGAAGAATATTTTTAAAACCTGGAGCAAATTCTATTATTTTTTGTTCAATAGGAGTCTCATAATCCGAGCTCATTTTGATAATCCTCCTTTTGATGAAAATCAATAAATCTTTAAAATTCTTGTTGCCTAAACGGAGGTTTAGGGAAAACAATTTTTACTGGCTGCCTGTAGATAGCATGAGATAGCAAAAGCTCACCTTTAGAAAGCCTAGTGACATTTGATTTGATTTCGTTATCTAAGAATCTGTAATCAGGAGATAGAACTTCCGCAGAACCGCTTCGGCCGATTACTTTTGTGGCACAGTTTCCTGTGACACGAGGGTGAACGGCGCTCATAAATTGCTGGGCAGAAATAAGAATAACTCCAAGTGAACGGCCTCTCTCGGCAATCTCTAGAACCAATTCTGTTAAGGGAGATGGTTTGGGGCCAGCGGGAGCATATTTATTCAATTCGTCTACAAAGAAGATAACTTTTTCAGGGATAGGGGTTTTTCTGTCATCTGGGGGGTCAGCCTTAAGAGAATAAATAGATTTAAGCAGGTCTCCAAAAACAAGCATCTGCTCATATTCTTGAAGTCTGGCTATGTCGACAACATATATGTGACCACCCTCAATCTTAAGCATTTCTTCAGAAAGAGCTTTTTCTCTCGCCGCCCGGGCATCCACAAAGATTCCAGATTGTCCGACCTGAACCATCCTGCGCATATGTCGTCTGAATACTCCTATGGAGGAGGCCTTAATATTCCTCCATTCTCTGACTGCAGACCTTGATTCGGGATCAAAAAGAGGCGGTCCACTTAAAAGATTTGTCCAGCTGTGAACATTTCTAAAGTCTGGCTCATTATTGCGTAAACCTTCTTTAATTTCGCTAATAATTGATTCGAGTGTTGAGTAAGTATCGGGTATTTGAGCAAATAAAAGGTCAAGCTTGTCGGCTGTATTTTCTAAATCGTAAGCATATAAGCTATAACTATCAGGTTCAAGAAATGAATTGGGTCTTTTCCCATCTCTTCCTCTGGGTAGATAGTAATGTACTCGGTCCGATGGAAATGGCTCCGGAGTAAGTCCTAATGATTCCCACATTTCCATTTCTTCAGCGGTGAAAGCCTTGTCCCTACGTTGATCAATAGTTAGCAGGTCCCCATGCTTAACGTTCAAAAGGATAACAGCAATTTTAGATTTTTCGTTTTCAGGAGTTTTCTGGAGAATGGATTGAATTAAAAACATGGCATAGGATGTTTTTGTGGCTAAACCACTAATGCCGGAAATATTTACATGAGCAGATTCCGGACCTAAAATATATCTTCGGTCGACATAAGCAACGGCTGAAACTCCGTTGCTCATCTTTATAAGACCAGCCGGGATTCTATCCTTTTCGTTCATGGTGTCAATGCCCAGAGCTACCTGTATGCCTGATTCATCAGCAAATCTCACTACCTTTTCACTTTGGACGGGCATATATATATCTTTATCGTTGCTGAGGACGTTAACGTGTGCTACTGTTGTTCCCTGTCTCGGAGTGTTCGGATCTTCAGTTAACTCGCCAAAGTTGCTGGAGATATAATTGGCTAGATGGGAGGGAGCATCAGTCCTGTGTTCAAGAGTCGTTACCAGCCCATATGTTTTGCTTGTACCTTCATGGCTGACCTGTTCTACCTCAACAATGTCAAACGGATTTACAATTATATCTGGGGCGAGCCAGAATACAAACCTATCTGATGTATTTGGATCGCGATCAGTTGCCGATGTTTTACCTATTTCTTTGGCTAATTTGGGGTTGTTTTTAATTTCTTCCATATTTATTTCTCCTTATTATGGTATGGGCCACCTGATGCAGCCCAGTAATACTTCTTTGGAGTAAAATTTATTTTTAATAACCTGTTCAGCTATATGAATAGGATAAAGAGAGCAGTGCCACCTGCGATCTAATCCGTAGGGTGTGACATTTTTTTCAGCCACCAGGGCCCTGGATAAAAGATCAGCAAGCTCCGCATCAATTAGTTCTTTATTGGGTCGAGGCATTTCAACTTTTATAACTCCCATTAAAGGATAGTCAAGATTCTTTTGTTCTCTAATTCTTACATACCAGAAGGCAACTTTGTCGTCAAAAGTACTGAAGGCAACGGTTCGATGAGCATATGGCAGGCCTGCTAATATTGAGCTTATATCTTTTCTTTGAGAGGCTCTGCGCCCGAACTGGAATATAGGGTCTTTTCTGAATGATTTGGCGACACCTATTACATATGGCTTTGATTTCCATGAATGCCAAATTTCTTCTTCTACGAACTTAATAGCGCCATCTAAGATGAGCCAGCAGTTCTCATTACGAAATTGATCGGTATATTTAATTAAATCGATTTCTAAATTATGCATATAAGCACGCGCTTTAGCTCCCGCTTTTTCTCTTGGGTCGGATCTGTTTTCGGATAATATATCTGGAATGGTAAAATCCACTAAATCAAGCCATTCTGGACTCCTCAATTGATTTAACTGGGCCCAGAGGGTATCGGAGATGCCTTGATTCTGTTTTGGAAGGAGCAATAAGACTTTTTGTTTTTGTTGTGCTACCTTAAGCTTACCATCATCTTCTCTTTTTATTAGAGCAGCACCAACTTGCGCTAATTCTATCGGGAATGATCGCTGTCCTTCGATTCCGGTACCCAAAAAATATGTTCGGATGCTGCCATCAATAAAAAACTTATATAAATGGCTTTGCTTTCGGCTTAGGGGAGGGGTGGTTCGGTAAATATTTTGGGGGTCCGGTTCGGGTGATTCTGCAAAGGTGGTAATTGTTTGTGTATCTTTATTAATAATGAGGTCTTCTATCTCTTCAGGATCGGGATGTTGCATATCCTCGACCGCACCACCAGTGGCAGGCAAAATCTTTATTTCTTTAGCCAAAAGGTTTGTATATTGTGATAAAAATGATAATGGGTTAGGCATTTTTTTCAGCAAGCTCCTTTTCTAATTCTGATAATTTTATTAGATGGCTCATGGGTCCAATGCTGAGTTGGTACTCGATAGCTTCCATGATTGCCAAAAAAAGCGTAATTAGAAATCCAGGTAGCATGGCTAATAGTTATGACCTTTTTTGCTTTAAGGTTGTTCAAACCTTTTGAAGTCCTATCATTTAACACATCTGGATCATATTTAGTGGAAGTTTTGATTTGATCAGCACGATCTACAGGCAGTTGATCAAGCTTATTAGCCAAAACTAAGTTAATAAGCTGGCTTAAATTTAATGATTCTTTATACCTAAAATAATGAAAATCGGTTATATTCTTCACCCCTTTAAATGCCATCCAAAACGAATAATATTATCTCTCGTCATTTTATTATAATTAATTAAAAATATTGTCAATATTTTTTTCTTGCAGGCCATGTAAAGTTTTGTTCATGGTTTGGTCATCGTAAACACTAAATTCTTAGCTCCTAATCAGTTGCTTGCGCCAGCTATTTCTCTAACCGTTGCCCCAGCTTATCAGCTTTGATGCAGGTATCCTCATTAGCCCAGTCATCATTATATTTGATGAGATACGAAGTGGCCAGTCTAAGATAGGGCTCAATAAAAGGAAACACTCCAACTAACCTGCTCCTCCTTCTTATCTCCCGGTTGGTACCCTTCAGAACATCCGCGGAGGAGATACG
>Ga0334722_10006467_pt1 | contig 11584 bp, 6 predicted proteins | sample C3_bottom_MG_FD_207210 | JGI IMG/M metagenome (GOLD analysis project Ga0334722, IMG submission 207210) | Sediment microbial communities from Yellowstone Lake, YNP, Wyoming, USA - C3_bottom | ecosystem: Environmental > Aquatic > Freshwater > Lake > Sediment | place: USA: Wyoming | collected...
GCTCCTCGATATCATCCTGCACCAGCTCGGCGCCGCTGAGATGACGCTCTGCGGTCTGTCACTGCGAGAGGGCGTGGTGCTGGACTACATCCGTCGGAATACGGTCGCTATCGAACGGATTGAGCGCTACCCCGACATCCGCAGACGCAGTGTGATGGAGCTGGCACAGAGGAGCACCCATGCGGCCGAGCACGCGCAGCAGGTCTCCAGGATGGCGTTGTCCATCTTCGATCAGACACGGCGTCAGCATCGTCTCGACGCCCTGGCGAGAGAATGGCTCGACCTCGCGTCGATCCTTCACGACGTCGGCGAGCACATCAGCTACGAAGACCACCACCGTCATTCGTACTACATCGTGAAGAACGGGAACCTTCGCGGTTTCGAACCCGACGAGATCGAGGTGATGGCCCTGCTGACCCGCTACCATCGGAGGGGTACGGCAAAGAAGAGCCATCCCACCTTCGCCCGGCTGCCCCGGCCGATGCGCCGGGCAGTACGCTGGTTGTCGGCCATGCTGCGAGTCGCCGAGAGCCTCGACCGCAGCCGCGCGCAACTGGTCGAACGCATCACGCTGACCGAACACGACGAGGGCTGGACGTTGCAGGTCATCGGGCGCGCGGACCTGGAACTGGAAGTGTGGGCGGCCCAACGCCACGTCGAGCCCCTGGCCGAAGAACTGGGCTGGCCAGTTCGCATCGTCGGCGCACGGCCGCGGCGGCGGCGACGCGCCCGCACCTGAGAGCCGGGCTGGACGGAGCCCGTCCTTCGGCGTGGCTCAGGACGCCCCGAGCAAGGTCGAGGGGCGGCGATCCCAGGCTCGTCCCGAAACCCTGTTCCGACACCGACCCTGATTCTCTCAATCGCGAGTCCCGAGTCTCCCTGCCTCCGTCGTATACTACGTCGTATGACGACGATGATTCGATGCGCGCTGGTGTCCTGCCTGATCGCCCTGATCGGCTGTTCGCTGATGGCCGTTCAACCCGGCGATACGACCGCCTTTGACGGCGGCAAGGCCTACGAGCACGTCCGGGCCATGGTGGCCATTGGCCCCAGGCCCGCCGGTTCGCCCGCGCTCGAAGAAACGCGCAGGTACATCCGGGCGCAGATGACGGCCCTCGGGTTCAAAACTGACGACCAGGCGTTCGACGCGGACACGCCAATCGGCAAGATCCACATGGTGAACCTCCGGACGACGATTCCGGGGACCCGGCCCGATCGGGTCGTCATCGGCGGCCACTACGATACAAAACTCTTCCGGCAGTTCCGCTTCGTCGGCGCCAACGACGCCGGATCGAGCGCTGCCTTCTTGATTGAACTGGCGCGAGTGCTGAAGGGACGCAAGAACCCGCTCACCATCGAGTTGGTGTTCTTCGACGGCGAAGAGGCCACGTTGCCCGACTGGACCGGCAACGACCACACGTACGGCAGCCGCTACTACGTTGATCAAGCGAAGCGCAACGGGGACCTGGCGAAGATCAAGGCGATGATTCTGGTCGACATGATCGGCGACCGTAACCTCAATATCCGCCGCGAGTCGTATTCAACGCCGTGGATGACCGACATCATCTGGGCCGCCGCCCGCGCGGCTGGATACGGCGACAATTTCCCCAACGATTCGATGGCGGTTGAAGACGATCACAAGGCGTTCCTGGATGCCGGTGTGCAGGCCGTCGACATTATCGACCTGGACTATGGCCCCCCCTCGGCGACCTGGTGGCACACGCCCGAAGACACGCTGGACAAGGTGAGCGCCCGCAGCATCGAAGCGGTAGGGCGGACGCTGATGGCGGCGCTGCCAAAGATCGAGGCGAGGCTACTCGCCCCCGCGCGCTGAAGGATCGGAAGGCTCTGCGGGAACGACGCGGCGCCGACTCGCGACCCAGATCAGCGCGAGCCCGGCCGCGAAGACTCCTCCTCCAATGGCGGTTGCCGTCCGGGCGCCGCGCGCCACGGCCTCATCCATGACGCCGTGAATGGATGCACCTGGCCCGTTGCCCTGTTCGTGAAGGACTTTCGCGGTCAGATACTTGCGCGCGCCCTGGGCGACGGTCGCGTCAAAGATGACGTTCCAGACCACGAACCCGAAGACGAACCACAATGCAACGGCTGTCCGGCGTGCGACGACCCACCGTCGGGATGGGGGCGCAGGAGGCTGCTGGCTATTGGCCATGGCGGACGATGAGCAACGTCATGTCGTCGCTCTGGCTGGCTCCTGCGGAGAAGGTCCGCACCGACGCGAGCAGCGCGTCGCGCATGTGGGCCGGCGTCGCACCGCGGTGCTCGGTCAGGCAATCGATCAGCCGATCGTCTCCATACTCATCGCCGCTCACGTTCTGAGCTTCCGAAATGCCGTCGCTGAACACGACCAGCGTGTCTCCGGCGTCGAGTTGAACGGTCTCCTGATCGTAGGTCGCAAAATCGAACAGCCCCAGAATCATGCCGCCCGTCTCGAGCCGCAGCATGCGGTCCTTCTTCACGAGCACCGGCGGGTTGTGTCCCGCATTGCAGTAGGTCAGCGTTCCGTCGGCGCCGACAACGCCATAGAACATCGTGACGAAACGCGATTCGACGGACCGGCGTTTCAAACCGAGATTAATCTGGGCGAGCGCCTGCGCCGGGCCGGCGCTGGCTGCCGCCTGCACGGTGAACATGCCCTGCACCATCGCCGTGAGCAGCGCTGCCGGAGCCCCCTTGCCCGACACATCGCCCAGGGCAAAACCGAGCCGTCCGTCCGGCAAATCGAGGTACTCGAAGAAATCGCCGCCAATGGCCCGGCACGGAACCGACGTGCCCGTGGCCTCGAAGAATCCGCCGCGCCGCTCGCCTTCCGGCATCAGCGCCTGTTGAATCTCGGCGGCGATCTTCATTTCCTGTTCGAGTCTCGTCTTTTCCGCCGCCTCGCGGTACAGACGCGCATTCTCGATCGCGACCGCGGCTTCGGTCGCCAGCGTCTCGAGCGCGCCGCGCGTAACGGGTGAGAGAATCGACCCCCGCTCACGGCTGTCGAGATACAGCACGCCGATGCGCTTCTGGCCGAGGTCGGCTTCGACCTGTTCGACGTAGCGGACCAATACCAGCGGCACACAAAGCACGTGTCGAATCCCGAGCGCGACGGTGCCCGTATGGGCGCTCGCCAGGTCGCCATCGAGCAAATCGGCGACGATGTGCGCCTCGCCGGTTTCAAAGACGTGTTCGGGGATCTTGCGGCTCGTTTCGAACGACTTGCCCGGCAGCGTCACTCGGCCTCGCGCCCGCCCCATTTTGAACTCGAGACGGTTGTCGGGGCCGGCCAGCATGATGAAACCACGCTCCGCGCTCGCCACCTCGATGGACGAATCAATGACCATCGCCAGCACCTCATCGAGCACGCGGCCGCTCCCGAGTGCCCGGAGGCCTTCCAGCAGCGTCGCCACCTGCCTGAGGTCGCCAACCGCTGACGTCGCACGATCTATCGACGCCGTACTGCCGGAGTCGAGCTGGAAAATGACCTGGCTTTCGTTGCCCTGCCCGAGCCGGACCGTGTCGCCGTGCCGCAGTTCCCGGTCGCCGGTCACCTGCTCGCCGTTGACGAATGTGCCGAAGCGCGATCCGCGATCGCGAATCAGGTAGCGCGCGCCGTCGCGAACGATCTCCGCGTGATCGCGCGAGACGTCGGTGCCCGACAGGCGGACATGGCATTCGGCTCGCCGTCCGAGCGTGGTCACCGCGTCCTCGATGCTCACGACCCGACGCCCGGTCGGGTCGATGACTTCCAAACGAGCGGTCATCGTCTTACCCTCCGAACGATTCGCCACGCCAGCAGAACGGCGGCGCAACCGGCAATCGTCCAACGCAGCCAGTCGGGCACTCGGCCCACGACGGGAGTCGCCATGAAGAGGCCGGCAACGAGGAGCACGACGAGCCCAAGCGCCGCCAGCCACAACGGCCGACGTGACGTGCGCCCCCGCTCTGCCGGCAGTCCGGCCTTCGCAGGCTCAACGGTGGACCGGCCGCATCGGTAGCAGATGAGCGCCTTCTCGGCGATTTCCGTTCCGCAATGTGTGCAAGTCACGTATGTGTCCCACGCCCTGAGCTCCGTTGAGTGGCTCAACCCACCAAAGTCGAAGGGCAAAAGCCCGATTATACGTGCCCTCGACCTGCACGCACCAGAGCCGCTTGGGTATACTGCTGCGGATGATCCCAATCCGGGATGCCGTGCCAGCGCACACTCGCCCGGCCGTGACGCTGACGCTTGTCGCGACCAGCGCGGCGGTCATGATCCTCTTGAGCCTGATGCCCGCTGGATTTATCGGCGCCTTGGTCATTGCCGAGGGCTCGGGCGGAAATTCGACCGCGGCGTCGCCCGAGTGGCTCTGGACGCTGCTCTCGCTAGTCCGACCGACGGGCTGGTTCCAGGGCGTCACGTGTGCGGTCGCGCTCTGGATCTTCGGGCCGACCGTCGAAGATCGCGTCGGGCACGGCCGGTTCGTCGTCCTGTACGTGGGTTGCGCGGCAACGGCTGCACTTGCAGTGGCCCTGGTTGGCGCGATCGCACCAACGACGGTCGACCTGTTTCCCGGTGCGGTGGGCGGGGTCGTGGGCGCGCACGCGGCGTTATATCCGAGGGCCCGGACATTGGTGCTCATCCCGGCGACGCGTGGTATCGACGTCGATACGGTGCCCGCCGTATTGCTGGCCGCGTTCTGGGTGGTCTTCCAGATGGCAAGCAGCATTGGCGCACACGAGCTGTGGCCTGCCTGGACGCCCCGCCTGGCGCTGTTGCAGTTGACCGTGGGGATTGTCGCGGGTGCAGCCGCCGTTATCGTGCTCAGACGCCCCGAACGCATGCGCGTGGAGTGGTGGAACCGCTGATCCACGGCGGCGGTGCTGGCGTGCCGAGTTCGGGTAGGATGGAAGACCACAGGTGACCGCAAGCTTCATGAAAAAAGCGACTTTGATCTTCTTTCTCGCTGCGATGGTGTCGTTCGCAGAAACGCTCGGGGGCCAGCAATCCAAACCTGCTGCCACGCCGCCTGCCAAGCCAACCGCTGTGACCGCGGCAACGCCAGCCCCTGTCCCCGTCCATCATCAGCTCAGCGTGACGTTGGATCCCGCCCGACACAGCCTGGCGGTCACCGACGAGATCGGCTGGCCAGGCGGTGGCCCGGGATCGCAGTTCACGTTCGTCCTCAACAGCAGACTGACAATCGCAACATCCAACCTGAGGATCGAAGAAGTGGCTGTGCCCGCGACTGCGCGCCCGGTGGGCATGGACCAGGGAAGCCCAGTGCCGGTCAGGCGATTCCGCGTGACGCGCACAGACAGTTCGCCCACGCTCAAGCTCACTTACGGCGGCATCGTTGACCGGCCGTTGTCAGATCCCAAGGAGGAGTACACGCGTGGATTCCGGGAGACCTCAGGACTAATCGGCCCCGAGGGCGTCTACCTGGCTGGCAGTTCGGTCTGGTATCCGCGGTTCGACGATGAGTTCGTGACCTTCCAGATGACGGCCGCCGTACCGGATGGATGGCATCTCATCAGCCAGGGCAATGGCACATCGCGCGGCGAACAGGCCCAGGCGCGATGGGATTCGGCCGGGGCGATGGACGAGATCTTCCTGGTCGGCGGACCGCTCACGATGTTCAAGGACTCCGCCGGCGCCGTCGAGACGCTCGTGTACCTGCACGAACCGGACGCCTCAATTGCCAGCAAGTACCTGGCCGCGACGGCGCAGTACATCGAGATGTACCGCGCGCTCATCGGTCCGTATCCCTATGGGAAGTTTGCGCTGGTCGAGAATTTCTGGGAGACGGGTTACGGCATGCCGACGTTCACGCTGCTCGGCCCGCAGATCATCCGGTTCCCGTTCATCATCAACTCGTCGTATCCCCACGAAATCCTCCACAACTGGTGGGGCAACTCGGTGTTTGTCGACGCAGCCGCCGGGAACTGGTGCGAAGGCCTGACGGCGTACATGGCCGATCACCTGATTCAGGAGCAACGCGGCACGGCCGACGAGTATCGCCGGTCGACGTTGCAGAAGTATCGCGACTACGTGAAGACCGGGCGCGACTTCCCCCTGTCCGAGTTCCGTAATCGGTTCAGCGCCGCCACCGAGGCCGTCGGGTACGGCAAGGCGCTGATGGGTTTTCACATGATGCGGCGCCACATCGGGGATGACGCCTTCAGGAACACCGTGGCGAGGTTCTACCGCGAGTTCAAGGGGAGGCGTGCGACGTTCCGCGACTTCCAGCGCACGGCCGAAGCGGTCAGCGGCAAACCGCTGGCGTGGCTCTTCAACGATCTCATCAGCCGCGCAGGAGCGCCGACGCTTCAAGTGACCGGTCCGGCCGGACCCGGTACGCCCGTGGCTGTTCGCCAGGACGGCAACACGTTCGTCGTCTCTGGCACGCTACGCCAGACGCAACCCGGAACGCCGTTTGTCGTCGAAGTGCCTGTCGTCGTTCAGACCGAGCGAGCAACGACATCGTCGGTGGTGCGCATGCAGTCGTCGTCGCAGACGTTCTCGGTGACGACCGAGGCGCGGCCGGTGGCGTTGCACGTCGATCCTCGATTCGACATCTTCCGCCGGCTCGACGCCCGCGAGACGCCGCCATCGATCGGCCAGATCTTCGGCGAATCCACCATTCTCGCGATCCTGCCGTCGCAGGCCACCGCGGCCGAACTCGACGGCTATCGCACCCTGCTCAAGGGGTGGCAGAGCGACACCCACACAATCGAGATCACGACCGACACGGCCATCACATCGCTTCCTGCCACAAAGGCGGTCTGGCTGCTCGGCCGGAACAATCGATTCGCCCCCGCGGTGTTCGGCCATCAACAGGGTTTGAAACTGGCGGTGGCCGCCGTCGTTGATCTCGACGGCGAGAAGATGAACCTCGCCGGTCACACGATGGTGGTCACGACGCGCCATCCCGCGACGATCGAGAAAGCCGTGGGCTGGATCGTCTCCGACCCGGTGGCGGCCATGCCGGGGCTGGGCCGCAAGCTGCCGCATTACGGCAAGTACTCGTATCTCGGATTCGAGGGCGACGAGCCGGTCAACACCATCAAGGGCCAGTGGCAGCAGTCGGATTCGCCACTGCGCGCCGACTTGCGCGCCCCCGGCCAGTCCACCGCCGCACTCGGACCGCTTGCGCCAGAGACTCGAAAGGCGCTGGCGGAGCTGCCGCCGGTATTCTCGCAGCAGGCGCTACGTGATCACGTGGCCTACCTGTCGTCGCCTGAACTCAAGGGACGCGGCCTCGGCACTGCCGGCCTGGAAGCCGCCGCGAAATACGTTGCCGACAAGTTCAAGGCGTACGGTCTGACGCCAGGCGGTGATGGCGGGACGTACTTCCAGAAGTTTGCGGTCGCCAAGGGCGAGGACGGGCAGCCGCACGACGTGGTGAACGTCATCGGCGTTCTTCCGGGGGCGCGGACTGACTGGAAAGACCAGAGCGCCATGCTGTGCGCGCACGTCGATCATCTGGGCCTCGGTTGGCCTGACGTGCGAAAAGGAGACGAGGGCAAAGTGCATCCCGGCGCCGACGACAATGCGAGCGGAGTCTCCGTGATGCTCGAATTGGCGCGGGCGCTGGCCTCGGGCGACAAGCCGCCACGCACGATCATTTTCGCGGCCTTCACCGGGGAAGAGGCCGGGCGGCTCGGCTCGAAGTACTACGCGGATCATCCATCGTTCCCGCTGAACAAGATGGAGGGCGTGATCAACCTCGACACGGTGGGGCGCCTTGGCACGCAGAAGCTGACCGCGCTGGCGACGGGCACGGCAGCCGAGTGGCAGCACATCTTCCGCGGCGCATCGTTTGTCACGGGCGTCGAAAGTCGCAACGTGCCGGAATCGCTCGAGTCATCCGATCAGATGAGCTTCATCGAGAAGGGCGTGCCCGCAGTACAGATATTCACGGCCGCGCATGCCGACTATCACCGGACCACCGATACACTGGACAAGATCGATCTTGCGGGTCTGGCGAAAGTCGCCAGTTTCGTCAAGGAAGGTATCGTGTACCTGGCAGAGCGGCCGGAACCGCTCACCAACACCATCAAGCAGGCAGCCGGTGCGCCCACCGATGCTGCGGCAGCGCCTGCGTCGGGACAACCAGCCGCGGGGACCCAGCCTGGCACCGCCCGCCGCGTGAGCTTCGGCACCGTGCCCGACTTCGCCTTCGAGGGGCCCGGCGTCAAGGTCAGCGGGACTGTGCCAGACTCCCCTGCCGCGAAGGCGGGCATCAGAGAAGGCGACACGCTGCTGAGCATCGCCGGCAAGCCCCTGGCCAATCTGCAGGGATTCTCGGATGTGCTTCGCACGCTGTCAGCGGGCCAGACGGTGCAGGTGGTGATCAGCCGCGACGGCAAGCCACAGACCGTGTCGGTGACGTTGGCGGAAAGATAGGGATTAGGGATTAGGGGTTAGGGATTGGGAACGGCCGGGGGCCGCGCACTGGAGGCCGGGGCTTTAGACCCGGCAGACGGGATTCGGGGTTTCCGCCGTCGCCCGGAGCGAGTTCGAGGGCTATGGCGGACAAGCGGGGTGGGGGGAACATTCATGTCACGACGATTCATCACGGCAGTATTTCTGATGCTGACACTCGCGGCGCCGGCGATAGCCGCGGCCCAAGACTCATCATGGCGGCTCAAGATTGGCGATCCGGCGCGCAAGGACCGCGACGTCGCGATTGTCCTCGACGGCATCATCGACACGGCAGCGGGAAAGACGCTGACCAGCAGTGAACTCGCCGCGAAGCTCGACGATGTGAAAGTCGTGTTCATCGGAGAGAGCCACACCGACATCGAATTCCATCGCGTCCAACTCCAGGTGATCCAGGAGTTGCAGAAGCGAGGGCGCGACGTCCTGATTGGCCTCGAAATGTACCCCTACACCGAGCAGGCGTCACTCGACACCTGGAACCAGGGCAAGGAGGGCGAAAAGGATTTTGTCTCCGCCTCGAAGTGGTACAAGAACTGGGGGTACCACTGGAACTACTATCGCGACATCTTCCTGTTCGCGCGGGACAAGGGCATCAAGATGTACGCCGTCAACACGCCGCGCGAGGTGGTCACGGCTGTCCGCAAGAAGGGCTTCCAGAACCTGACGCCTGAGGAGGCAGCGCGGATCCCCTCGAAGGTCGATACATCCAATGAGGAGCACAAGCAGCTGTTCCGCGCCTTCTTCGCCGGCGACGACAGCATGATGCACACGATGACCGGCGCGATGTTTGACGGGATGTTCGCCGCTCAGTGCACATGGGATGCCTCGATGGGCTACAACGCGGTCCAGGCCTTGAAGAAATTCGGCGGGCCGAAGAGCGTGATGGTGGTGCTGATCGGCTCAGGTCACGTCGCCTACGGGCTCGGCATCCAGCGCCAGGCCGCATTGTGGTTCGATGGAAAGATGGCATCGGTGATCCCCGTGGCCATCGCCGACGGCCGTGGCAAGCCGATGGGCAGCGTTCAGGCGTCGTACGCCGATTACCTGTGGGGCGTGCCGGAGGAAGAGGACCCGGTGTATCCATCGCTTGGCCTGTCGACGCGCGACAACAACGGCGAAGCGCCACTGACGGTGATAGACGTACCGAAGGACACCGTTGCTGCACTCGCCGGCTTCAAGGTCGGCGACGTGATACAGGCCATGGATGGCACGCCGCTGAAGAACCGCGAGCTCATGAACACGTTGATGGCGGAGAAACGCTGGGCCGACGCGGCGGTGTTCACGGTCGGGCGCGGCGGCCAGACGATGACGCTGACGGCCAACTTCCGGAGGACGGTTTCGACGACAGCCACGAAATAGTTCGGCCCGGGGGACGATTCGGTTTGCACAGCGTCCCCGCTCACGCAAGCCGGCAAAAAGCGCCTTGCCGGGACGTGTTGCCAAACGCGCGTGGGGGCCCCCAGCCCCACGCCTATCCTGGCCCTCTCGGCGCATTTTGCGAACTGACGCTGTCGGCTTGGTTCGAGGGGACGTCGTGCAAACCGAAACGTCCCCCGACAACGATCTGGCTCGATCCACTATTGTGCGACAATAGGCGCGCCTCCAGGCATACTGGATCCATGGCCGAATCTCCACTCGCCACGATTCCGATACTGCCTTCCGAGCTGCCGGTCATCCCGCTGCGCGACACCGTCGTGTTTCCGATGACGCTGCAGCCGTTGGCGGTCAATCGGCCCGTCTCGGTCGAATCGATCGATCGTGCACTGGTCGGCGAACGGATGCTGCTGCTCCTGCAACAGATCGGCGATGCCGACGACCCGGGTCCAGAAGGTCTACGGACCATCGGCACCGTCGCCATCATCCGCCAGATGGCCAAGAATCCAGGCGCCATCCAGATTGTCGTGGAAGGCATCGCGCGGGCCCGCGCTACGTTCATCACGCGAAACGGCAACACGCTCAAGGCCGAAATTGAACCGCTGCCGGAGGAGTCGGCCTCGGGACCGGAGATCGACGCGTACGTCCGCCGCCTGCGCGAGCTGAGCGAAAAGGCCATGACCCTGGCCACCGGTCTGTCTTCTGACATCAGGGGCATGGTGGCGGCCATCGACCAGCCGTTGCGCCTCTGCTACGTGATTGCCGGCATGCTGGACCTCAAAGGGGACGCCAAGCAGAAGCTGCTCGAAGAAGATCGGTTGGAGCTCAAGCTGCAGACGGTGGCCAAGGAACTCGGCCGCGAAGTGGCCGTACTCGAGCTCAAGGGCAAGATCGAAACTGAAACCCGGCAGGAGATGAGCGACGCCCAGCGCGAGTACTACCTGCGGCAGCAGCTGAAGGCGATTCGCGACGAGCTGGGTGAGGGCGAGGGAGCCGAAACCGGCGAACTTTCCGATCGGCTCAAGACCACCAACCTGCCCGAGCACGTGGCCAAGGCCGCCGACCGCGAGGTCAAGCGCCTGGATCGGATGACGCCGGCCTCGCCCGAATATCAGATGATCCGGACATACCTCGACTGGCTCCTCGAGGTGCCGTGGTCGGTGACGACGGAAGATCGGCTCGATCCGGTCGAAGCGCGGCGTGCGCTCGATGAGGACCACTACGATCTCGAAAAGGTGAAGGATCGCATCGTTGAATACCTGGCGGTTCGCAAGCTCAAGGGAGACATGAAGGGGCCGATCCTGTGCTTTGTCGGCCCTCCGGGTGTGGGCAAGACGTCGCTGGGACAGTCGATCGCACGCGCGATGAACCGCAAGTTCGTCCGCATTTCGCTCGGCGGCGTGCGCGACGAAGCCGAAATCCGAGGGCACCGCCGCACGTACATCGGCGCCATCCCCGGCCGGATCGTGCAGGGCCTGAAGCAGGCAGGATCGATCAATCCGGTGTTCATGCTCGACGAAATCGACAAGATCAGCGTCGGCTATCAGGGCGATCCGGCTTCGGCGCTGCTCGAAGTGCTCGACCCGGCTCAGAACAATACGTTTCGCGACAACTATCTCGAGGTGACGTGCGACCTGTCGCGCGTGCTGTTTATCGCGACCGCCAACCAGCTGGGCACCGTCCACCCGGCCCTGCTCGACCGGATGGAGATGATTCCGCTGACCGGCTACACCGACGAGGAGAAGCGCCACATCGCCCGGCGGTACTTGATCCCGCGCCAGG
>Ga0334722_10006468_pt1 | contig 11583 bp, 10 predicted proteins | sample C3_bottom_MG_FD_207210 | JGI IMG/M metagenome (GOLD analysis project Ga0334722, IMG submission 207210) | Sediment microbial communities from Yellowstone Lake, YNP, Wyoming, USA - C3_bottom | ecosystem: Environmental > Aquatic > Freshwater > Lake > Sediment | place: USA: Wyoming | collected...
CCATGCCATTATATTCCAATGTTAGTCCTTCGGGGAAAAAGGTTTTGATAGTAGCTGTAAAAGAGTACACTCCATCTATGGATGTTTTAAAGCAGGACTTATCAAAACTATCAGTTACTGAACTGCAAAAATTATCTAAGAAGATGGAGGAAGAGCAAAATAATGCACCTCCTCCCCATGCATTTATATACTTCAGTGATGGGAAAAAACTGGGTCCATATCCCAAGGATGCGTTCTCTTCTGATAACCCTGCATTCTGTGTCACAGCAGGTGAAAACTGGATGATGACCATCGATAATAAGCTGTATGTAAACGGTACACTCCTGGCCAATCTTGGAGATGAGTACACCCCAATTAACACTATATGGCTTTCTCCTGACGCAAAACGGTTTGCTATTATTGGATATGATAAGATTTCATTCAGTGACGGCTCATCTTTCCAGTTCCCTCTTCTGGTAAAGAAGTCACTTAAAGATGGAAAAATCTGGTTAACATGGGTAAGTCTTGAAAATGAAAAAGAAATCGTACTCTATTCAAAGCCCCTTTAAATGAAAAAAATCCATCGAATTGCAACGATGGCGATATTCCTCTCTTTATTTTTTGTGATTCAGGTTTATTCCCAACAACTGAATTATAAGGAGGTCTTTGGAAATCATTATCAACTGGCTGAAGACTTTATTACTTCAAACACATGGATAGCCGACACTCTTAAAAGTAACGGGATTGATCCATGTGCAGGCCTTGCAATTATATTTCCAGAGCTTATCAGGTATTCTTCAATAAGAGATAAAATTGAAACTGCTGCTCTGAAAAGTCTGTACATTCAATACGGAAAAAATTATGCGGATTTCTCAATTGGTCAATTCCAGATGAAACCCTCATTTGCAGAAGAAATTGAAAAGGAATATATTAAATTGAAAGGATTACCTCTTAATTGTATTGATACTGCAAATTGTGCTGCAGCAAGAAAAGAAAGGGTTAAAAGGCTGAATTCAATTGAGGGTCAGGTAAGGTATCTTTGTATGTTCATAAAGCTTATGAAGCGAAACCTTCAGCAATTATCTCTTTTGGGAAGAAGCGAAGAGGTAAAACTGATGGCCGCTGCATATAACTACGGATTCAAAACAGATGTTAAAACACTAAAGGAGATATCTCAGAAACGATTCTTTTACACAGGAATATTTGCCACAGAAACAAAATATAATTATTCTGATATCGCAGTGGAATTCAGTATAAATAAATGTGGAAATTAAGGAAAAGAGAACAACTAACTGAAGATCAGTGCGTTTTTTAAAATTCAAAAGGCCAATTTATCTCCAAATTGGCGTATTCTTCTTCTTCCTAAATATTTCGAATATTTCATGTCAGAAGTCAATTCTTATATTTAACTTTATGATTACTAATAAATCAGGTTAAAATAAATTGACATGAAAAACAAAACCAGAATTTTGGCAACCCCGTTATTTCTAATGGGATTTGTAGTACTTTTTATGAATAGTTGTACAGTTAGCAAGCCTGTGCAAAAAACTGTTGTAATTCCTCCAGCAGCTGCTAAACCTTCCAATACGGTAACTGACATTGAAGGAAATGTCTATCGTACAGTATCAATTGGTTCACAATTGTGGATGGCTGAAAACCTGAAAACCACGAAGTACAACGATGGGACTCCTATTCCATTGGTCTCAGAAAATTCCTCATGGGCAAATTTAACAACCCCAGGATATTGCTTTTATGACAATGATGCAAGTATCAATAAAACAACTTATGGAGCACTCTACAACTGGTACACAGTTAGTACCAATAAACTCTGCCCAAGGGGTTGGCATGTACCTGCTGACGCTGAGTGGACAAGCCTTACAAACTACTTGGGTGGTGAAAGAGCAGCTGGCGGCAAACTAAAGGAATCCGGTATATCTCATTGGGTTACTCCTAATGATGGAGCAATTAACTCAAGTGGTTTTACAGCCCTTCCGGGTGGCTACCGGCAGGAGGAAGGCGGGTTCGTCAACATTAACGACGACGACTTCTGGTGGAGTACTACCACGAGTACCACCCAAATAACCAAAGCATGGAGTCGTGGAGTAAACTACAATTATCCCTATGTATACAACGACTTCTATCTTAAGTCTTTTGGTTTTTCTGTTCGTTGTATCATAAATTAAACTTTATGTTCATTTTATTTCTTTGTAGAATCAGATAAGAATTTGAAAACATTGAAAAATCTATTTTATTATGAAAAACTTTAAATTATTTTTTGCTGCAATTCTATTGATTTCTTTAATCGCTTCATGTAAAAAAGACACAAATGATCGTGATAAGTTTATCGGAACCTGGACAGGAACAATTCACCTTATTGTACCGGGGATGAGCGCAAATACCAGCAAGGCAGAATCGCTGACCATAACAGTTGGAACGACTAGTGCCAGTCAGATTCTCTTAACCCAGCCCGGAAGTACAATAGTGCCTACTGGAAAGGTCAGCGGTAACACATATACTTATGATGAATACACCACGACAGCAACTGAGCAAGGGGTTACAGTTTCAGCGAAGTTAAATGGTTCAGGGACATTAAGTGGAAATGTTATTACAGAAACAGGCACAATTGTTTATACTATCCAAGACGTGGTTTATCCGGGTACCTGGTCTAGCAGCCTTACAAAACAATAAGTCATTTCAAAGAAATGACTTTATGAAAAAGCTATATTCGATACTTTGTGCTGCGGCACTCTTGGCGTTAGTTATAGGGATATCTGGTCTTATTGATGATCTGAATTTCAGGTCCAGAGCCTTACTTACTGAGGGCAAAGTAATAGAAATAAAAATTTCATCCAGTAGTCAGCATGGTACAAATTCTACTCGTAGGGGTTTTAACAAAACACCTATAGTTTCATATATAACAGAGGATGGAGAGAAATTTACCAGTGAGATTGATAGAATTTATGGCCATATGCCTGAGGTTGGAGAAACTGTTAAGATTTATTATGATTCTGCATTCCACGGATATGCCCGTATGGGAAAAGGTATTGGGAAGTCAGTTCTGGCAGCAACCTTTGGAGCGGTTAGTTGCTTAACCCTAATATTCTTTTTTGTGCGGTCAGTAATTATAGGAAAGGCCAGAAAGCAACTTACACAAACCGGGATGAAAATAGCTGCTGACATAGTTTCAATTGGCAACAATGAGACCAATGTGGTAATGGGTAAGCATCCTTATATTATAAAATGTCAGTGGCTTCAGAATAGCAGTAATACCACCTTTCATTTTAAAAGTAAATACATCTATTACAATCCTTCTAAATATGTAGGTGATAGAAAACAGTTAGATATATTCATTGACCCGGAGGATCCTAAAAAGTTTTTTATGGATCTTTCTTTCCTTCCTAAAAAGGGCTAATTGAATAGGTGAAGTTCCCTTATAACTATATTTGGCACATTCGCTATACTTAAGACTGAACCCTGGAGATTCAATAACATAAGATAATAAAAAATGAAAAAACTTTTCGCATTTGTAATTCCTTTGTTTTTTATAGTTTGTCTTTACGGACAAAACAAACCGGTTATTGAATGGGTAGAAATACCGGCAGGCACGTTTACAATGGGCAGTCCGGTTAACGAACTATACAGAACCAGTGGTGAAGAGCAGCATCAGGTGACACTGAGTGCTTTTAAAATGGGCAAATATGAGATAACATTCGATCAGTATGATGCTTTCTGTAATATTACAAAGCGTAAAAAACCTGATGATTTAGGCTGGGGACGGGGGAAATATCCTGTAGTAAATGTTACAAAGGAAGATGCCGAAGCCTTTTGCAAATGGTTTGGTTGCCGTTTGCCTACCGAAGCTGAATGGGAGTATGCCTGCAGGGCGGGAACGACCACAACTTTTAACACAGGAAGTATAATAACAACATCACAGGCAAATTATGATGGTACAGTTCCCTACGATAAAAGTCCAAAAGGTGAATTCAGGGGAAAAACATTGCCTGTTGGCAGTTTTGCCCCAAATGCATGGGGACTATATGATATGCATGGCAATGCAGGTGAGTGGGTCAGCGATTTCTGGGATTCTTATTCTCCTGATCCCCAGATAAATCCTAAAGGTGCTACTACTAGTCATACTCTCATCTGGAGAGGAGGCTGCTGGAAGTATGATGCAGGCCTATGCCGTTCTGCTCAACGTGTACCGGGCGGTTTTATACCGAATGTCGTTGGCTTCAGGGTTGTCGCAGGTATTGCCTCAGGGAGTGGAAATCCTTCTGAAATATCAACTTCTAAAACAGTTACAAAATCTGAAACAACCACAGGTAAAAGAGGAGCAACATCAACTTCAACAACGACAACAAGCTCGACAACAAAAATTTCGTTTGGAAAAACCAAAGCTACAACAGTGCAAGAAGCAAATGCTGCAACACCAGCAGTAGCAACAACGGTAACTGCTATATCAACTGCAGCAACTTCAGTGGCAGTTGTAGCTATCCCCGGAACTGTAACTGATATTGATGGCAATATTTATCATTCAGATACCATTGGTATCCAGATATGGATGGTTGAGAATCTGAAGGTAACGAAATATAATGATGGAAGCCCCATTCCTCTTATTAAAGATGGTCATGCATGGTCAATGCTGACAACTGCCGGTTATTGCTGGTACAATAACGATGCAACTGCCTTAAAAAATAATTATGGAGCACTCTACAACTGGATTGCAGTAAATACAGGAAACCTTTGCCCGACAGGCTGGCATGTTCCTTCTGATAATGAATGGTCAATTCTCACAACTTATCTTGGAGGCGAAAACAAAGGAGGAGGTAAATTAAAGGAATCCGGGATATCACATTGGGGCACACCAAATGATGGAGCTACTAATTCGAGTGGGTTTACAGCACTTCCAGCTGGTTATCGTCAGGACGATGGATCGTTCTATAATATTAAGGACGACGATAACTGGTGGAGCATTACAATGAGTGATACCAAGAGTGCCTGGGGCAGGAATGTGAACTACAATTACAGCTATGTAACCAGAGACAGCTATAATAAGAAATTTGGGTTTTCTGTCCGTTGTTTGAAGGATTAGGCCTAATTTGTAAATCTAATTACAAATTAGATGAAAAGAATCATAATTATACCAATTATATTCCTCTTCATTTTATTGGGCACGATTTGCAAAAAGGATGACACTAAACCTAGATAGAACCTAGCAATAAAAGAAAAATTACTTGCAAAATAAATCGTAAGTAATTGATTATATGACTGTACCGTCAGGTTTCACACCGGAACTCTTCTAATCCCTTATGAGAAGATGAAGTTTGAACAAATAATTTATATAAAATAGTTATTTTCTATAAAATAGTCGAGCGTCCTTAAGAGTATTTGGAGCATTAATTATAAATATATTGGTATAATCTATAATATACCTGAATTGAAAAACTACATTCTAACTCCTTAAGACTTTGTGAGTAGGAAAGAACGACAAAAAGTGTATTGTATGTTTATTTTGTATTAATTATCAAAAGAAAAAACCCTGTAATCAATTGAAATACAGGGTTTAAACAGTACTCGGAGCGGACAAAAGTTGCAACCATTTTAGCGACTTTCTACAACATCCATTACTCAATTTATAAACTCTACCCGACCCGTAAATGCATTAAAATCTTATACTAAGCTGAACCTTGAATTTAATCTGTTCTTCCTGAATCTTGAAACGGGATTCGGGGTCCCATTGTCTTTCCATGTTATTATTATATACAAGATAAATAATATTACCCGGACGTATCACCCAGAAAAATCGGCCATTATATCCCATAAGGTTACTTACATCATCATACTGTATATAATTGCTGATACCAAGATCAGGTGTAATATATAAGTTTAATCTGGCGAGATAAACATTTTCAGAGAACTTTCCTTGCGGAAGGTCTCCTCTTACTGCATTGGCCCCCAGCTGAAGGTTTGCATAGCCATCCAGCTTAAGCGTAACTCCTGCTTCAAGATCGTCGTAATGGCCACTGTAGAATTGCCCAAAACGGTAACTCAAATCAAACTGTATTTTCCTGTACGCTGCAGTATTAATTTCTGCCCGGTAACTGAGAAAACTGTAGTCTCCCTTTGGAATAATAACCCCTTCAGAAACTTCAAAATCTTCAGGAAGTACTTCTCTGTTTGGAATAACATTAAATTCAATGTGTTCACCACTTTCAGTCCTGAAATTTATCGGTGCTGTAAATATTCTCCTGCTTTCAAGTTGACCATTGAGGTTCCAATAATTTGTCACACGAAATTCGAAGAACCACTGCCTGACCACATTTCCAATCCACCCTTTCTCAAGACGTGGCATATAACTGAAACCTGTATAAAGATAATGATATGCTCTCCTTGGAAGAAAACCCAATCCCGGATTCAAAGAGTCCCCGAAAAAATTATAAGTAATGTTAGCTTCCCAGAGATCATTAGGATAGTCAACATTTATTCCAAAGGCACTCTTATTACCTCCATTGCTCTCATTCCAGTTTTGGACTCCCCATACACCCGTTGAAAAATTATCGGAGCCTATAAACTTCGAAGTTTTATATGTAAAATCTGCTCCAACAAGAGTATTTTTTTCACCGGATGGGGATCCGTTTGTAGCTATAACACCAACCTTTGATTCCTCTAGGATATTCTGAGAAATCCTACTGGCAAACATATTTTGTGATGGGATGAGTCCTGAAGGTCTTGTCTGAACATCAAGAGCCGCAATGTTAGTATTTTCAACTTTCCCGAATATCTTGGTTCCCCAATGGATTGGTACTGGAGTGCCCTCATTAAGCCCTATTCGTCTACTGAAGAATGGCATAAAAGATTCAGTTGATCCTCCGGCAAAGTCAAAAATGTCCGAACCTTCAAGAAAAAAAGTACGTTTTTCGGGATAAAATAAGGGGAATCTGGTCAGGTTTAACTTACGTTCATCAACTTCTGTCTCAGCAAAATCAGTGTTATACGTAACAGCAGCAACAAGGTTAGGTGTAATGTTTTTGTATATATCAAAACCTCCATCCAGCTTGCTCGATACAGATCCGGTATCCGTTCTGTTTGCTATTCCGTAAGGACGAATTGTGAGACCCAGTCCCTGTTTTACATTGTCAATCCCAACAAGTAGTCCGGCTTCATTCGGATTTGAAAAAAAACTATTAAGGTTAATTCCTGAATAGCGGATAACTTCCTGTTTTCTGGCTATATACCTTTCAATATTGATTCCCCAGGAGGTGAGATTTGCATTAAAAGAGATTGTTTTAAAGGGTATACGAATTTCAGCAGTCCAACCTTCCGGGTCAATTCGGCTCTTAGCCTCCCATATGCCATCCCAGCCCAGAGAATAGTGTTCACCACCGCTGGCAAATCCCTCACTTCTTGCTCCTTTGGGGTTGATAATAAAAAGATAGGCGTTCCTTTTATCCTGAAATGGATCCAATAAGATACTTACCTGGTCTCCATTTCTTTCTTCAGATTTGTCATGCTCCATCGTATTTGCAGATATTTTACGAGGCTCGCTGTCATAGCACCTGATTGCAATGTAAAGGTCGTTTTGATCGTATAGTATCCGTACCTCAGTTTTTTCAGTAGGCTCTGAGCCGGGAGTAGGTTCAACCATTTTAAAACCTGAAAACGGTACAGCACTATTCCATATTGGATCATTAAGCCTTCCGTCTACAACAGGGGATTGGTCAGATTTGAATGCTTTTATTGAGGACTCTTGTGAAAAGCCAACTTTGTAAAAAGAAATAAATAACAAAAACAAGAATACAAATTGGCGCATATTTGGCTTTAAAGGTGCACAAGATAAAAAATTTATACTTTGCTAATGCAATTTTAACTTGTTTTAACCTTGTAAAGACCTTTGTTTTAATGTTTAATACAAATGAATTGTAAGATCATCAAAGTAAGTAACTGCATCAGCTTTTGTCCAAAGACCAATATACCCTGATGATTTGAAAGTATCATCTGTTGTTTCTATCATCCTTATGCCATTAAGAGAGCAAGAAATATTATCTCCTTTCATTTCAATTGTCATTGTAAACCATGTACCAGTTTTGATATCACAATCGACACTTATTAGCTGTTTCCGGTTCCCATTTACAACATGGTAGAATCTTAAGTTATGCTCAAGAGGATTACATCTGGCGATATAATAGTTATTGTTATCAACGTACCTCCAAATCAAACCACCTCCCTGGTCTTCTTCACCTCCAACTGCCTTTAATTTCACTGTCAATGTAAAATCCTGAAAAGTTAGTTTATCAAGTACAAGCAGATTGTAGTAATCACCTTCATTTTTTGCTAACTGGGCAGCAACTTTGTTCCCTCCATCATTGATAATTTTCCAGTTTAGGTTCTGTAGCTTACCAGTTGCAGTTTGAGTGAAACCATTTGGCAGTTTGTCAACTATGCTCTTTTCAAAGTTAATCGAGGTGTCTCTTGCAGCAATATTTTCACCCCTAAAACTTGCTCTGCCAAAAGTCATTAAGTTACTTGAGCAAACCAATAAAACTGTACTGAAAATCACATAAAAAAATAATTTTCTTTTCATCTTTTCACCTTTTTTCATAAACCATTAGTTGTGCTTCACTTCCTGAACGAGCCGGTGCCGCTACTAATAATTGATTCAATTCTGGAACAAAAAGTGAGGTTCGTGCCCCGGATCGGGATTCAATTCGTGAAGTGACCTCATATTTATCCGTTCCATTTTGTTTAATAATATCTATGTACCCACCCCCGCAACTTACATAAATCTGTTTGGAGAGATTGTCATAAAAAACATCATCTGTATCACTATCGATATCAATTTGAGTAATAATATCCCCAGATTCACTATTGATAACAAGTAATTTTGCCGGATTTCGGCAACCTATAAACAATCTGTGATTAGTTTCATCCAACGCCATTGGAAAATTTGCTTTAGCTACTTCTATCTTCCACTTGTTTGTTATTATATTCTTATCTAAATCAATAGTTGCAAGCATCTGCGCATCCGGGACATTAACAAAGATTTTTTTCGAGTCAGCACTCAATTGGAATGATTCCGGATGTCCAGGTAGTTTGACATCTTCCAATTGGTTGAAAGTTTTTGCATCAATAACAGCAATACCTCCATCTCCGTAACCCACAAATATCTTGTCCGCAGTGACGTCATATCTCACATTATCTGCATCTCCTCCCGGCATTTTAATAGAGGTAATCAACTGATAAGTATCTGCATTGTATACATCGCATTCACCATTCTCCCCATTTGCTACAAAAACTGTATTGCTTTCCCGAATATATTTTATCCCCTGTGGTTCGTGCAGACCTTTGATGGAATGAATTACCTTATTGCTTATCAAGTCAACAACTTCGACTGTGTTATTACCTAAAGCTGCAACAAATATTGTCTGATTCTTCGGAACAAATGCAAGATGATCAATCCTACCAGCTACATCAGTTAAAGTAATTGTTGTTGTTAATTTCAAGGGTACATCGACATTGCTATTTTTTACCTGGCCGATGGCATTCTGTAAAAAAATCAAATTACATAAGAGTGTAATAGCAAAAATTAACTTTAAATGGCTTTTCATCTTTAATTAAATTATTAGGGAGGTATTTTAAATAAATTACTTTGACTGGCACTCCCATATTGTCAAAACTTTCCAACCCTTGTGCCTCAATTCAATCCGGTTTTTTTTATCATTTAATATGTTCGTATTTATCTTTTTTAACCAAAAATCCGTCCTGGTTTTTGGTATAACATATTTGCTGCAGCCTTTATGTCCATGCCAGAAGCATCCGTTGACAAAGATTATTGTTTTGTATTTCGGTAAGACAATATCTGGCGAACCAGGTAGCGTATTATCGTGTAATTTATATCTAAATCCGTTGATAAACAAGAACTTTCTCACCGAAATTTCAGGCAGTGTGTTTTTGCCTTTTATCCGGCTCATATTGTAGCTCCTTGTTTCCTTATTATGTACATCGGACATTACTCAAAGATAAGAAACCATAGTTAATTTCACATTGGTGGTAGTAGTATAAGGCAACCTAGAAACCAAAGCAGAATTTGACAATAAATTAATTTGAGATACTGGATAAATCTACTCTCCAATCGATCCAACCACAATCCGAAATTTTACTCTATATCATACGGTTTAAAACACATCGATACTGTAATGTTACTTAATATGATTATCTTTAATTATTGTAATAACATCCTGTTTAACATGCAGAAGCGAACAGATAAATTTCTAGAAGTAAGTTTTTATTTGTCAAATTTTGGGTACAAAAGAAATGAAGATAGATATCCTTTACCGCCAATTCGGCTCAAAGTCAAGAAATGGAATGCGGCATATCGAATGTTTTATGAGAAGCTGAATAATGGAAGATCGATTCTTGCGTTCGAAAGAAGCTTAAAAAATGCTAGAGATGCATATGATAGTCATCTTGAAAACTCAGGTAGACAAGGATGGAAAACAAGTGAACAAAATCCAAATCCGCTTGGTATAATTGCTAAAAAGGTCTTTAATAACCTTAATGATAAATCTGAAGAATCTGTCTGGAACTTAATAAAGGAATTTGCTGATTTAGAAGCACCCTCTATTAAAAATCATTTTTCCGAAATCATTTATATGCAAGAAAGTGAATCTGAGAATATTTTATCGGTAAGTGAAGGAGGAAGAAAATATATAATTTCAAGTATTTACGAAAGAAGTCCTTCATTAAGAAAAAAAGCTATTGATATTCATGGTAAGAAATGTCAGGTTTGTGAGTTTGACTTTGAAGATTTCTATGGTGATTGGGGAAAAGGATTTATTGAAATTCACCATATTCGTTCGTTAGCATGAAAAGCAGATATGAAATTGTATTATTTGTAAATTAACTTTGAGAAGTAAATTGGACAAAACCAATAGGCTTGACCATAGTTGGCTGGACAATTTTGATCATCAAAAGCCGGAGTTAAGTATTTGTTGCTTAGCTATATATGTAAATTGTAATCTTACCGGCGAAAAGTGTTCAATAATAACGGTATTTGCACATAGACATATAGAGCTGATTACTAAGCTGTCCGAGCTGACGAAGGCAATTAAGCCTACCATCCGTGTTATATTTAGGCAAGGGTTAAAGTTTTCTGATGTAGACAAATTGTCTCAGTAGTGTTAATTTATTAACAGCGTTGCGCAGTCCCGGTTTAGTCCCCTTATACCGTTGCTCTTTGAGAGCAGGAAGCGGTTTGCAAAAACCGTGACAAACAAATTCCCTTTATTGTCCGGGTTAGCAACAGGGCGTATCCTCTTTTATAACAACGGTTTGAACAGTCTATTACTTTTAATTTTTTCTATAAATATAGTCTGTTTATTACAACCAATGGTTAGTATGTACCTTTCCAGTTTTGCTGCTGGTATGACAAGTACTACATGCCGATGTTGTTTGGGGATTGACAGGGGTGAAGTCATGTGGGTTATGACAATCTCCGCAACCAAAACCCTGATGATTGGATGCCACATAAGAACGACTGTCGCCTCCTTGTGGGCCTAAACTGATACCACCCACGATAACTTCCGGGTCGCCACCCTGGTCGGCTGG
>Ga0334722_10006469_pt1 | contig 11582 bp, 10 predicted proteins | sample C3_bottom_MG_FD_207210 | JGI IMG/M metagenome (GOLD analysis project Ga0334722, IMG submission 207210) | Sediment microbial communities from Yellowstone Lake, YNP, Wyoming, USA - C3_bottom | ecosystem: Environmental > Aquatic > Freshwater > Lake > Sediment | place: USA: Wyoming | collected...
TCGGGCGTGTAGTTGTGGCGTTTCTTCTTTTTCATGGACTTTTCCTCCGTTCGAGTAGTGTAACTCAAATCGGCTAAAAGTCCAGTTCACGCTGAGCCAAAACAGAAATGCTCGTTTTCGTCCTGTTGCCGGGGCTCATTTTGTCATTCGGCGTAAAAAAAATGAGCGCGAACATCGTACGGCTCGGCGGATTACTCGCGGTAATTGGTATCATCGTGAACAGGATCAATGTCTCCATGATAACCTTTAACTGGAACCTGCCGAACCATTTGCACCACGTTATTCCGCCGTGGAAAGAGGCGATGATAGCCTTTACGATCTTCACCCTGCACGTGCTTATTTTCAGGTGGATCCTGAACCGGATGCCCGTGCTCAGGGAACACCCTGACTATAAGGAACCTCACTGAACCATGTCGATCCGATGGAAACTCCCGGGAATGTCCCACGTGACGGCGATACGGGGACATCCCCCATTTCAAGGGGGCGAAACATGAAAGGAAGACAAAGAAGCCTGCGGGGAACGCTCCTGCTCTTCATTCTGACGCTGTCAGCAGGCGGCGCCGCAGCTGATCATGCGCTCCTTTCCGATGAGGCCCGGCGATGCCTGGACTGCCATGCCAGGCCGGGCATCATTAAATACTTTCAGAACAATGAATCTCTGATCGCCTATGTGGACCCCGATAAATTCCTGGCCTCCGCGCATAATTCCCTGTCGTGCGCCGGTTGTCATCCCGACTTTACCGGCGGGAAGCACGCTGTCCGCGTTTTCAAAAGCAAAGCGCAGTACCGGGTCCGGTCCTCGCTCATCTGTCGGCAGTGCCACGCCGACGAGCAGTTCAAGCAACATGCGGTCCATCGGGGTCTGCTCCTGGAAGAAAAGAGCGGAAAGCCGATCATATGCGTCAATTGTCACGGCTCACATACAATCAGCCAGCTCTCGGGAAAAAGCTCCTTCACTAATGAAGAGCAGTACTGCCTGAAATGTCATGACCATTCGGCAACCATGCGCTTTAATAACGACGAAACCATCCCGCTTAAAGTGGATCATCAACTGCTGAAGATCTCGGTCCACGGCAAGCTGAGTTGTTCCGACTGCCACTTCGGCTTCTCTTCCGAGGAGCACCCGCACAGGAACTTCAGGACCCGCAGGGACTTCACCCTCGCCTCATCCGAGAGCTGCCGGCGCTGTCACTTCGACAAATATACCAAGACGCTCGAGAGCATTCACTACACGATGCTCAGCCAGGGAAAGCTGAGCGCGCCCGTCTGCACTGATTGCCACGGCGCGCACGAGGTATACGCGGTGGGCAAGGAGCGGATAGTGAGCGCAAAGCGGTGCCAGCGGTGTCACGCGAAGGAATACGACACTTATGCCGGGAGTGTGCACGGCAACGCGCTGCTCAATGAGCATAACCAGGATGTTCCCGTGTGCGTGGACTGCCACACAGCGCATACCATCGAGGACCCGCTTTCCATGAACTATCGCGAGAGAATCCCCGAGATGTGCAGCAACTGTCATGCAAAGAAGGAGGTCGTCGGAAAATACGGGCTTTCCACGGACGTCGTAAGGACCTATCTCTCCGACTTCCACGGAGTGTCACTGGGGCTGTATAAGATGCAGAAGGGAGAATTCGCTAAACCGGGCAAGGTCATTGCCGTCTGCACAGATTGTCACGGCACGCACAATATCATGAACACCAGGGGCGCCGAGGCGGCAGTCGTTAAAGCCAATCTTCTCAAACGCTGCCAGAAATGCCACGCAGATGCCAATGAGCATTTCCCCGACGCGTGGCTCTCTCACTACGAACCGAGCCTCAAACAAGCGCCGCTGGTATTCCTCGCCGGATTAACTTATCAGATATTTATCCCCATCCTGCTGGTCGGGTTCGTGCTCCAGATCCTGCTCCATATCTGGCGCTATGCGGTCAACAGATGATGCGGTCTCGCGCAGTTGAATAAAACCGCCCGGACGCCCGGACCGGCGGCATGTTTCACCTTGGAGGCGCCCATGAACACCACGTTCAAACGATTCAACACCATGCGCGTTATCGAACACTGGATACAGATGACTACCTTCAGCGTCCTGGTCGCAACCGGGTTGTCCCAAAAGTTCTACACTCTCGAGCTTTCCCGATGGTTCATCCTGCATATGGGCGGCATCGATAACGTACGGATCATTCACCGCTACGCCGGCATTCTGTTCTCGTTGGCCGTGGCGGCGCACGTTATATACGCAACCTTCGGGGTAGTCGTTAAAAAATGGCAGCCTTCCATGGTGATCACGAAGAACGACTTCCTGAACGCGGTGCACAACATCCGGTATTACCTGGGGAACGAGCCCTATCCCGCACAAGGAGACAAATACAGCTACACTCAAAAATTCGAATACTGGGGCATTATGACCGGTGGGATATTGATGATTGCGACCGGGGCGGCGCTTTGGCGGCCCCTGATCTTCACCCGCTTCATGACCGGAGAACTCATTCCCGCCGCGAAGGTTCTGCATACCAACGAAGCGCTGGTCGTCTTCCTTATCATCGCCCTCTGGCACATCTACAACGCCGTATTCAGTCCCGAAGTATTTCCGCTGAACATGAGCATTTTTACCGGCTCGATATCGAGGGAGCGGATGGTTCACGAGCATATCCTCGAACTGGCGAGGATCGAGGGCGCGACTCCCGAGGAAATACGGCAAGACCGCGGCGGAAGCGAGAAGCAACCGGGAGAAACCGGCGATCATTCCGCAAGGTGATGCCGGGCACGTCTATCTTTTTCCCGGGACTTATTATATAATTTGGACATGCTCGAACACAAAGGAAGCCTGCGTAAACGAATTACCCTGACGATAATAACGGGCATCTCGATCATTCTGCTTACCTTCGGCATAGCCAGTTATTACATCATTCAGAAAAATATCGAGGACTCCCAGAACGCCAAACTGGTCTTCGCGCGCCTTATCAGGAACAACATCGACAACATCATAAAAGACAACATTAACCGCCTCTATGACATATCGATGTCCGGCAAAATCGATCTGCGGGACAATGATTTAGGCCCTGAACGGGACGCGATCAGGACCGCCTACCGGTACTCGATCTTCACTGACGGCGTCTTCCTTCTGGACCCGGGGGGGAATATTATCCTGAATTATCCCGCGAAAATACGGGATTCGGCAATCAACGTTTTGAGCATCGAACCGATCGGCAGGATCATCTCAAATAACAGGCCGGTTGTCTCGAACATTTACACGCTTGAGCCGTCGGGCAGAAAGCTCATGTTCGTCCTCGTCCCATTGAAGGATAAAGAGGGAAACGCCGTAGGCGTTGCGGGCGGCGAGATCGACCCCACTAATCCCGCGCTGACCCGCATGGCCGGGCTGACACATATGGGCAAGAACATGTTTATAGATATCGTGGACTCGAACGGCGTGATCATATCCTCATCCGATGCGACCCGCGCCCTGACGCAGTGCAACCGCGATAAATTCTTCACCCGCATCATCGGCGAAAAGAGAGAGAGCGTAACGACCTGTCACAGCTGCCATATCTCCGGATCCCGGAACGAAAAGAAGGACATGATCCTGGCTTTTGTCCCGCTCGAGATGGCCCCCTGGGGGATCTCCATCCAGGAACCCGAGGACGAAGTATTCGCGCCGGCCTCCAGCCTGAAAAGGACCTTTATCACCCTTGCCGTGATCTTCATCGGAACGGCCTTCATTCTTACGATCGGCATCAGCCGCAGTATCGTGGACCCGCTGAACGTGCTCATCCGGGGCGCCGGCCGGATCGCCAGGGGAGATCTATCGAAATCCATCCCGCTCCAGGGCAACGACGAGATCGGCGTCCTGAGCCGGAGCTTCGAGGCTATGCGGCTCAAGCTCGTTGAATCGATGGAGCGCATCACGAAGCACGCCCAGGAGCTCGAGACCCGGGTCCACGAGAGGACCCGCCAGATCAATGCAAGCCGGAAACGGGGGGAACTCCTCCTGGAAAAAGTCATCTCCTCGCAGGAGGACGAGCGTAAACGGATCGGCCGCGAACTGCATGACGACACCATGCAGGAACTTTCTGCCGCCTTGATGCGGATAGATATGTGCAGGCTCCACCCCGAAGATGTGACGCCGGGGAAAATCGACGTCCTTCGCGGAATTATCGTCAAAGCCTGGGACGGAGTGCTGAACATCATACAAAACCTGAGACCGACACTCCTCGACGACCTGGGGCTGGTGGCAGCCATCAAATCGCTCCTCAAAGTGCACCTCGGCGAGAACAGCATCAACTATTTTATCAACACCACCGGCGTCGCTGACCGTCGGTTTCGTCCGGAGGTGGAGATAACCCTTTTCCGGATAGTGCAGGAAGCTGTTACGAATACCGCGCGGCATGCGAGGGCGGAGAATGTGTTTATGATGATCAAGATCGAGAAAGACACTGTTCATGTCGATATCGAAGACGACGGGGACGGTTTCGACCTCAACACCCTGTTCGCTGCGGGGATCCATAAAGCGAAAGATCGGCGGGGTCTCGGCCTTTTGGGAATGAAGGAACGGGTCACCCTGATCGGCGGAAGGATCGAGGTGTGCTCAAAACCCGGCATGGGGACGCGGGTCGATATCCGGATCCCCCTTATGGAAATGGAGGTTTCCCGTGTTTAAAACAAAGGTGCTCATAGCCGACGACCACGCGCTCGTGCGCGAGGGTATCGCCGCGTTCCTGAAACTATGCGATGACGTTGAAGTGGTCGCAGAGGCTTCCGACGGGCTCGAGGCTATTGAGAAAACCGACAAGTACCGTCCTGACATCATCATCATGGACATCAACATGCCCAGGCTGGGCGGACTCGAAGCAACGGTAGAGATCAAGAAAATGCATCCCCATGTCAAGGTGCTTGTGCTGACGCAGTATGAGGACCGGGAGTACATATCCCGGTTTCTGAAAGCGGGGGTCTCGGGGTATCTGCTGAAAAAGGCGGTCGGCAGCGACCTGATTACAGCATTGAAAACGATCGGGCGCGGTGAACTTTACCTCTATTCATCGATCGCCTCCGAGGTCGTTGCCGGTTATCTTTCGCGAGAAAATAAAATCGACAGGGAAAGTCCTTATGACAAGCTGAGCGACAGGGAAAAGCAGGTACTGAAACTCATTGCCGACGGGTCAACGCACAAGGAAATGTCCGACATGCTCGGCATCAGCGTCAAGACCGTCATCGCCCATCAAACGAACATAGGGGAGAAGCTCGGCCTCCATAACCGCGCAGGCCTCATAAAATTTGCGATCCAGAAGGGAATTATAAAAATAGACGGCATCACGGGAGAGAGTTAGAGCTTGCCGTCCACCATCTCCCGCATTTCCTTGCCGGCCTTGAAGCTACGCATTAGCGCCCAACATCTTCAAAATCTGTTGGGCAAGGTGAAGCATTTTGCCCAACCTACCGGCTCAATTGCGGAGGAAGATATACTGTTTCAGCAAGTCGATTTTGCCAAGCGTATAGTCAAAAGGCAGCATGCGGGGAATTTTATATATCGGATTGACCCTCTTTTGGAGTTCCGTGAGCACAGGCATCGGCAGGAGAAAATGGTTCAGGATAACCTTGGCCGGAACTACGAATATCCTGTTGTCACGGACCTCCAGGCGGAGCGCCGCATACCCTTCAAAGCGGTCGTTTACCATGAACTTTTCGACGAACTTTCTGTCTTTCGGGGCTATCGTATTGGACGGAACACTGAACTCCAATTCAATATACGGAGGGCTGAATTTGATCAGAAATTTGTCGTAGTTAAAGTTCAGCTTCCTGGCCGTCCTTATGAATTCATTTTTTATCGTTTGTTCCGAAACCAGCATCCTGACGGCAAAATCCGAGTAAGAAGTGATCTTAACGGTGTTTGCATTTCTTAATGTCTTGAAATCTATCTTCGGATTGGCATACTGCGCGGTGACGTAGTCGACCGGCACACCGTTTATCGGTAGCGATACGAATTTCATGAACAAGGACTTCAGGTCTCCGCTTTTGTCGTCCCCTGTGGTCGTTTTAATCTCTATTCGTTCACACTTCACCGTTTTTCTCAGTGCCTTCGCAAGCTCATTATCAATAGATTCCCGGGAATAGAGTGTGGACGCGCCGGATAAAAGTACGATTACAGCCGCCAGGGCCGTAATCAGGCGGGTACGGACGGGATAATTGACAAATCTATTTTTGAAAAAGTGCGCCGTCTTCAATATAGAGTTCCTCTGCATTATAGAGTTTGGGATTCGGCACACTGATGCGATAGCGGCCGGCGCCATTGGTCCCGGACAGGGTGTACACGTACGGCGTGCCGCTCGCGGGATCGTTGCCGATACGTTCAAGGAACGCAGGCTGGAGTTGTTCTAATTTCCGGGGGTATTCCATATGAACGACGAAGTAGGCCTCGACGGCTTTTGAAAGGTTCTGCAAATCCGCCTGTACCTGTTCCCGGGAGGTAGCGTACGTCTGTTTCGGAGGTTCATAGTTGTTGATGCCCCCTTTCCAGTAAAGAACGGCAACATAACCAAGGATAACCGCTGCAACCACGATCAGGATGGATAAGATTATGATGATTTTTTTCTTTCGCATAGTCAGATTTCCTGTCTCAAAGAGTCTTTAGTCATCAGAGTAGTCATCAGGGCCACATCTTGTATTTTGATATATATACTCGACTAGCAAGATACAAGACGCGACCCTTTAGGTTCCAAAAATTGATTAAATTCATGGATATGTAAGAATGGACCCATTTGCTTGAAGTATAATCGTCATTGATCCGGAAGATACGGTACTTTCCAACCATTCATTTGTACCCGACAATTGAGATGACCATGTTACCCCGTCAGGAGATGTGAGAATATTGTAGTATCCACCCACCGCGATGAATTCTGTTCCCGTCCAGGTAACCCTCCTATAGATATTATTCGTACTAACTGTATTCTGCACAGTCCACGTGAGGCCATCGGGAGATGTTAGAACTGTTGCGTTTCCTCCCACGACAAAAAACTGCGTGCCAGTCCAGACAATATCATTGAGGTCATTTATGGTGCCGCAATCACGCATCGTCCACGTTATACCATCAGGTGAGGTGAGCATTGTTCCTGAACCCCCTACCACAACAAATGACGTGCCGGACCAAGCTACACGACTCAGCCAAAGTGCCGTACCTGAGGACTGAGCGGTCCAAACAATACCGTCGGGAGAAGAGAGAATTGTACCGTTTTGTCCAACAGCCACGAACTTCGATCCTGACCAAGCTACACCAAATAAGAGGGACGACGTCCCTGAATTGCGTTTTGTCCATGTTATGCCGTCCGGTGATGTTATTATGGTTCCAACATCTCCGACTGTGACAAACTTCGTTCCGGACCACACAGTTCCTTCCAGTTCAGAATATGTATTTGACGAGCGCGAGGTCCATGTTATTCCATCTGGCGATGTCAGTACTGTGCCGAACCATCCTACAGCTACAAACTGCGTTCCTGACCAGATAACAGCATCTAAGGTATTTGTAGTACCCGTGGGCCGCACTCTCCAATTCGTAACTGTTAGCAACGTGGAGTCCAACAAGCTTCCCGATGTGGCAGTAATTGTGGTTGTACCACTAGTAACAGGGGTCGCATATCCACTGGATCCTGTTGCATTACTGATAGTTGCGATATTTGTGTCCGACGAGTTCCAGCTCGCTGACGCTGTAAGGTCTTGGCTTGTGCCATCGCAATAGCTACCCGTGGCAGTGAATTGCTGACTGATACCCTTTGCAATAGCCGAATTTGTCGGATTCACTGCAATCGAAAGGAGTGTTGGATTCGTATCGGCAACAGTAACTGGAACATAGTTGAAGCCGCTAATAACCAACGAAGAACCAGGAGCTGCATTTGGAAAATATATTTCTGATGCTATTCCTACGATTACAAAATAGTTGTCTGTTGATAAGCTGCCTTTAGGTATATTGTATGAGGTTGTGCCTATGGAGATCGTTTCCAGAACGCTGCTAAACGGCCAGGCAAGATTGCCAGTGGAAGCGCTCAGAATACCAAGGCCGTAGAATGACGAATTGGTGGTGGAAGTTCCTGACGACCATACGACAGTATTATTCAAACAGCTTGTCGACCATATAGCACCTAGAGCAGGTGAAGAGATCGCAGGGTAAGCAGTGAATTGAGTTCCTGACACGGTATATGTGCTGTCGTCTACTGTAATACTAAGATCAATATGATCTCCGGGCGCTACAACGAGATTGCCTTTATATTCTTGATCAGTAGCATTATATGATAGTGTTACACCATTCATTACTACTACTGCAGTGTTTATGGGATTACCGCTGGAAGGTACGATTACGTGGACACCAGCATTACTTTGAAAAATGGAACCGACAGGAAAAGCGTCAAGTTCGGCATAAATGTACGGCGCTGTACCATTATTTTTTATTGAGCCGGCGCCACTGCCACAGGACAAAATAACGGACACTGTTAAAGCAGCCATTATTATCTTTACTGAGGACATTTGCATTTCAATCTCCTCTCAAGAATATGCATATGTCGCTTTTTGGCGAGGATTGCATATTTAACGCGCGGCTGACACGCCGCCGTATGGCGTGTCGGTGTCGAGCCGCAGGTTATACTTTTTTGGCTAAGTTCTCAAACCCTAGCAATACAGATGGGCTGAATGATTCAAATTCCCAGGTAGGCAGTCTGCGACGATCTGCCTTATAGCCTTCAATCTGCTCTTTTAGGTCATTAACATGGTTTACGTCTAATAAACACTTTACCTTGTCAAAGTAAGATTTTGATACTGATCTAGCGAATATTTCGAACGCACTGTGAAAACGACCAACATATAAAAGGGTCTCCGGCCACCAACCCTCGTCCTCGCGCTCTGCCCTCATAAACAGAACGAAATCTGCTTGCATCAAATATCTGAAGTCTATTCCCGATGCTTTAGACCGTTGTTCTAGCATATCTGCTCGTAGAGCCAAACGCCTTAAGTTGAGGCGTTCGTTTCTATATTGCAGTGATTTGATATGTTCTCGAAATGCAACAAAACTTACCATCACATCCCGGCCATAGTCTGAGTTACCAGGGATATAGTACTGTTGCGTCATTAGGTAATTGGCCTGCTCAAATCGTTCATATTTTAAAAAAATGGCGATGACATAAAGAAACAACTCGTGTATCACAAACTTGTAATTGTCGAAATCCGCTTCGTTATAAGTCGTAATATGAGGCGGACTGCGCATGTATGGTAACAGGTTTTCAAAGAATCGATGAGTTATGCTCATGAATTCCTGAGTAGGCGAGTATTGCGCAATAGTCATAAACAATTGAATCGATTCATTTCGAAAAGGAAGAAACTCTTCAATACTTTTGACGATTGCATCGTCATATTCGCCTTCTGTTTTCTGTAATCGAAAGCGTTCCAAATTTGAAGCAAAGACATTGCAATACTCTTCAAACGAACCGGTGGAATATGGCTTGTTGCTTTTTATTGCTTCTATGCATCTCTTATAATGTGCCGTTGTCCCAAGTGAAACATGCTCACCGTCTGATAAGAATGTCGGCTTGCTACCGAGCTCAGGTTTGATGTAGAGCGGTTTATCGAAAATCCATCTCAACAGTCGGTCAAAATTTTCACTGTATTTGTCTGCCTCGCTTAGGTCAATATAAATACGAGATTTATAATAAGTTGGCAGGCATGGTTTCCCATCCTCATCTTTTTCCGTTACGATAGCTACAAATTTTTCCTGTGCTTGTTTTTCGTAAACTTCCCTTGATATTATTTGGGTTTCTGTTCCAACGCCGCCAGCCCTGCCGTCAGCTTTGGTCGAATAGGTTTTGTCTGAAATAATCGCAACCTTCTTGATTTCTGGATTGGTGACCATCTGTTCCATGAAGGCAATGGCGTCGTGACCTTCTTTAAGGTCCCACTTGTCTAGAATCACATCAACACCGGACTCGCGCAATTCTGTCGCTAAATCCACAACCCACTGCTCGTGCCCAGGATTTGACCAGCTATATGAAATAAAAAGTTTAGGCGCGATCATATTCTTACCCTCGATTCGTAAGGTATAATGTTTAGGCTTTAATCTGACGATGAAAACGACCAATCCATCCCCACAACGTTCACGATACGTCAGATTAAAGCTGGTTGGACTAAGCCGTTGCGCGCCACGACGCTATGGGATTTCAAATGATTTTCGCTTCAAAATGCAGGAGGCATACAAACGGTTGCAGGGGATGTTGGAGTGAAAAGCGGCGTTTCAGGACTGCTCCGCAAGCCCCTTTCACCGACGACTATATAGGAAAAAGGCTTTTTGGGCAATAAGATATTGTTGCGAAAGATAGGGCTGTTTTCGGGGATTGCTGCAGAAGCAAGATATGTCATTTCAGTGTTTGAGATCATCATAGTCTTGGCGGTCCTTTGCACCGTGCAGGCAGTATTGTTTCCACCGTGCGCATTGCGCGTTCGCCGCAGGCGGGGCATTTGCCGACGTCGAAGCCGGTGAGCCTGAGCAAGGCTTCCTGCCAGGTTTCAGTTTTCTCTTCTGTTTTGTTCTGCTTTGCGCAGGCCAGCAGTTTTCTACATTTATCGAGCTTCTCACGGCGGCAACGGTTGCCGAGGATGCCGTAATGCCTGATTTTCACGAACCGGTCAGGCAGGACGTGAAGCAGGAACCGCCGGATGAACTCGTCGGTTTTAAGAGGCATGATCTTGCTTTTGTTGTTATCAGCATAGTCTCGCCACCGGAAGGAGATCTCATCGTTTTCAAGCTTCACGATCCGATGATTGCTGATTGCGATCCGGTGAGTATATCTGCCGAGATACTCCAGAACGTTCTTGGTCTCCTTGAAGGGCTCCTTGCAGTAGACGACCCAGTTCTTCTTGTACAAATCGGAGATCAGTGCGTTAAAGGCCCCCGGCGACGCAAGGTGGCTTACGGCGCCGGGGCTTCGGTTTTTTCCGCGATTTTTTCGGCTGCTCCAGATCCAAAGGGCTCACGACCCTGGCAAGGTTCTTCTTGCTTACGTGAAGATAAACGGTAGTGGTCCTGATCGAGGAGTGGCCTAAGAGGACTTGAATGGTATGCAGATCGACGCCGGCCTCCAGAAGATGGGTGGCGAAGCTGTGACGAAGCGTATGGCAGGTTGCCGGCTTTCTCAAATTGGCCTGACGTTTCACCCGTGCGAAGACCGTCTGAAGAGTGGCGTCCGGCACGTGCTCGGCGGGCCTGGTGTCGGCCGGGAAGAGCCATATCTTCGGTTGGTACTGTTTCCAATACTCCCTAAGCGTTTCGAGCGCCGTCTGGGACAGCAAGGTATAGCGGTCCTTGTTTCCCTTGCCCTGCTCCACCCGGATCATCATACGCGTGCTGTCGATATCGGCGATTTTAAGCCGGGCCGTTTCTCTTGCCCGCAGGCCCGCCGAGTAGGTCACCATCAACATCGCCTTCTGCTTGAGATTTGCCGCTGCATCGATGAGCCTCCGGATGTCGCTTTTGCCCAGTACGTGAGGGATGGTCTTTACCGTTTTGGGATAGGGGATCTTATCGATGATCCAGCTTTTCTTGAGCGTCGTTTCATAGA
>Ga0334722_10006470_pt1 | contig 11582 bp, 17 predicted proteins | sample C3_bottom_MG_FD_207210 | JGI IMG/M metagenome (GOLD analysis project Ga0334722, IMG submission 207210) | Sediment microbial communities from Yellowstone Lake, YNP, Wyoming, USA - C3_bottom | ecosystem: Environmental > Aquatic > Freshwater > Lake > Sediment | place: USA: Wyoming | collected...
CTTAAGAACGCCGGGCAAATCAACACCCTCACCAAACGAGCCTGCCGCAACCGCAAGGAGCACCGCGCCCGACTTTGCATGGCTTGCAAAATTCCTGAGCAGCGCCTCTTTCTCATCCTTTTCCATCCCCGGCCGCTCAAAAAACACATGACGCTTGTAATTTGCCGAAAACGCAGGCTCAATCGCATCCCGCACAAAATAACTTGGCAAAAAAACCATGATACACCCCGGAATCTTATTTGCGATATCCGCACACACCTCCCCAATATCCTTAAACTGCCGATCACTACGCAAACTATACTTCGTCGTCGTCCTTGGCACAATCAATGCCTTACGATTCTTCTCTGGAAACGGACTTTCAAACGTCTTTGCCACCGCCCCCTTAAGACCAAGCACGTCCGCATACATGCTTGTTGGACTTAACGTTCCCGACATCACAACCGACGCATAACAATTATCGAACACGTTCTTCGTGAGCAGCGCCGGATCCAAACACCGATTACTCAACGTCACCACCATATCCTTCTTACTCACCATGCGCGCAAACCCGGCATCCTTTCGCTGCCACTCCCGCAAAAACTTCGCAACACTCCCGATATGCGACGCCTTATCATCCTCGCGCACGACCTCTGCTGCAAGCTCAAGCTCTGTTGCAACCGTCTCAAATTGCTTAAACTTCTCAAGAAGCTGCGTGAACTGATCCTCCTTCACCAGCTTCTCATCCCTTACATTCTCACTGAGCTTATTGAGCACCTCTTGAATCTCTGCAAGACTTGCAACCACATCCTCAAGCCCGTGCTTTTTTGCCTCCGCAATCGCAAGACGCGTCATCTTATTCGACAAACGAAACGTCAGCAAATCACGCAGTCGCGAAGGAAGATTGTGACCCTCGTCAACAATCACAATAATTTGATCCAGCTTCTTCTTGATCTTGCCCAGGAGCGCATCACGGATGCTTGGATGGAATAGATAATAATAATCCGCGATCACCACCTTTGACTCCTCTGCAAGCATCAATGACATCTCGTATGGACACACACGATCAGCAATACATGTTGCCATTACTTGCTCGGTTGGCATCGGACCTTGCGCCTTTAAATCCGCAAGCACCTTCTTTGCAAGAACCTTATTTTCGCCTCGTGCATTCGTGTAAAACTCACACTTGTTCCCTTCGACTAGCGTCTTACAATACTCGGTGAAATCACCACTAGGCATCATCGCAACATTCTCTTGCGCACACATCCACTTCTTCCCAATCAAACTTGTTGCAACAATCCCTGCTTTATTTTTTTCGCGCACCTTCTGAATCGTTTCAAGCACAATCTTGTGCTGCGTGTGGCGCGACGTCAAGAAAAAGACGGTCAAATCACGCTGCATTGCCAAATCAAGCGCAGGAAAGAGCGCAGCCGCAGTCTTTCCAAGACCTGTTGGCGCGTGCGCGAGAACATGCTTTTTTTCTTTTAATGCCGCCGTAATCGTCTCAATAAGCTCTTTTTGGCCCAAACGCACAAGATCATGAGGAAATATCATCTGTTTCCCGTGACACCATCACCCTTTAAATGTTTATCGTGCTTCCCACATCATGAAAAACGGTTTTATCGTCAGAAAAAACCCTGACGCGAAACATTTAAATATATATTGTAACACACAAGTTGTACTACATACGGGGTGGATCGCTGTGAATAAAAACAAAGAAATTTTCAAGACATTCTTTCGCGAAAAGCCAGCAATGATGCTCGTTGAACTACGCAACGCAAAAAGCGAAGTCTACGCAAGCTCACTTGCAAAAACCATCGACTGCACATACTCGCACGTCGTCAAGATTTTACAAGAAATGGAATCCGAAGGACTCGTCAACTTCGACAAACAAGGACGATTGAAATTACTCGCCCTTACCAAAAAAGGAAGCGAAGTTGCGAACAGAATCGATGACATCCGCGGACTCCTTTGATTTATTTCTTATTTCATTAATTTTATAAGTCCTTGACAATTCTCCTTTTTCATTGTAAACATCACTCAAAAATGGATTAACAAAGGAAAACTCGTCATCTGTACGTGGATTACGACCGATTCTCCTGAAAAATACAAGCCAATAACCCAAGCATACGGAATTTGCTTTACCCAAGATGGTAAAGTTCTCATCGTCAAAGACTTAGAGGACTGGATCATTCCCGGCGGGACCCCAGAACCTGGCGAAACAGTTGAGCAAACACTTCGACGAGAAATTGATGAAGAAGCATCTGTTGAACTTGACTCTTGCAAACTCATCGGATTCTTTCAACAACATTTTAAAAACAATCCTAACCTCAAAGAAGGTGAGTTATTCTACCAAGCGCGGTATGCCGCAATCATCAAAGAACTTAAAGAATTAAAACCCGACCCGTGCACGGGAAGAACCTTCCAACGAAAAATAATCAATCCCGAAGAATTCAACCAGTATGTGAAATGGGGAGAAACGGGCAAAGAAATGTTTCGCATTGCGTACGAACACTTCCAAAACTGGAAACGCACGGGGAACCTCTAATTGGTTATCGAACTTGCCAAATACTCCCGAAACCTTTATAAACCTCCCTCTGAGAAAGTGTTTTATTCGAGAGATAGTTCGGTGCAAGCTGAGCTATACTGGAGAAGGAACAAGTCATTCTTCTCGATTCGAAAATAACACAACTTGGAGACAACATATGGCAAAAATGCACTCACGAGGAAGAGGACACTCGCAAAGCCACAAACCGCTTAAGCCCCAACTTCCCACGTGGATCCGTTACAAAGCAAAAGAAGTTGAAATGCTGATCGGTAAAATGGCAAAAGAAGGAAAAACCGCAAGCGAAATCGGACTCATCTTGCGCGATAGTTACGGAATCCCAAGTGTTAAATTGCTTACCGGAAAACGCATCCAAGAAGTCTTTGCTGAAAAGAAATTACTTGGAGAACTTCCTGAAGACATGATGGCGCTCATTCGCACCTCTGTTCAACTGCGTAAACACATTGGCGCAAACAAACAAGACATGGCCGCCCTTCGTGGACTCCAGTTCGCCGACAGCAAAGTCAAACGTCTTGCGAAATACTACAAGAAAATCGGCCGTATCCCTGCAACCTGGAAATACGACCCGAGCCAAATTAAGATTTACACCTGATTTTTTCTTTTCCTTTTTTTTCTTATTTTGAGCGCAACCTTTATAAATAGCAACTAGACAGTAGTATCATATGAGCTGGAAATACTTTCTCATCATTCTCCTCTTCCTCGCAGCATGCGAGCAAGCAGTCCCAACAGTCCACACATCTGAGCTTGCCCCTATTCCTTCTGCTGAAAACAAAACACTCGCAACAGACCTCTGCTCAAACGTTACCTGCGGCGCGCTTGAACAATGCAAACTCGGCACCTGCGAATGCACTGCAAAAACCTGCAACGGCAGCTGCATTGAAACAAACAAGTGCTGCACTGCAAAAGACTGCCCCGGAGGAACCTGCGACAACGGAACCTGCAAACACGTCACGTGCAGCTACAACGAGGTCCTCAAAGACGGCACGTGCACCTGCCAAGACGGCTACACGTACTGCAACCAACAACACAAATGCGTCAAAAAAACCGGCTGCTGCGTCCACACCCAATGCGACAAATTCTCCCGCTGCACCCCAACCGGCTATCGGAGCAGCGTTTGCATTGAAATAGGACCCAAAAAACTCTGCAGACAAATGGCGGACACCAACCGCACGGAAACCATCGACTTTGGAGACCTCCACTACCAACTGCTCGCAACAAACTGGAACAGCGATGGCTCCCTTGTCCTCACACTCAACAACGAAACGATCACACTCAAACCCGGCGCAAAAGAAACCCTCCAAAACCTCACCACCATCGCCCAAGAAGGAATCACGGTCAGCGGCGGCTATTGCAAAGAAGACGATCGGGAATAGTTCTTAGCAGCATTTAATTTTTCACGATTGTTAAAAAAATAAAGAAATTGCCTAAAACTCCGCGACTCGCCAGAGCAGAGCTCATGGTATTCGCGGATTTTTTTCTGCGGACTGGCAATTTCTATCTTTCATTTCAGGCAAGAGCATCCGAAGCAGAGTTTCTGAGTATTGGAACCTGAAATGAAATAAAAAGAAAGCGATAGCCCTGGGCGGATCTGAAACTGCCTCCTTCCAAGAATGAATAGACTGACGTCTTTTGCCCTTTGTTTTGATTTGTTGAACGCAGTTTTCGGATACGCCTTTACTTACATTAGAAGGCAAAGACTTCACCAGAAAAGATGCGCTGAAGCAGCATAATGAAAATTCGCATAATTATTTAAATCAGATATGAGCAATGAAATAAATGGGATTTTCTCGGGGAATTACGGCAATTGCAGGGAGAAATCTTTTGAATGAAGATGATGTGCCTATGGCGTTTCTAAGCGTTGCAGCTACTCTTGAAGCGGTGTTGTGGATGAAGCTTTTTTTTGAAGCACAGGTACCTGCGGAGATGATGAGAAAATGGAGTCTTGGGAGATTCATAGATGAGTCGATTAAGAAAGGTCTTGTTCCCTCACAACTTCATACGTTTTTAACTAAATTTAGGTCTGTTCGTAATTTATTAGTGCATGATGATAATCTCCTGTCGAGGGTTATTGCAACTCCTGATTTGAAGTTTAAGTTGAAGAATTTGTTGGAGGCAGTCATAGCCTTTATCAATGGACAGCGTATACGTTATGTTACTTCTGCAAGTATTGAAAGGGCATATGCGTTAGAAGTTGAGCGCGAAATACAAGAGCTTTACAAAATTTTTAAGGATTTATGATTTTGCATTATGTGGATACGCCTTTTGAGGTTCCTTCTTGAAACTAACAAAACGAAAAGTAGCCCTGGGCGGATTCGAACCGCCGTCACAGGAGTCAGAGTCCCGTATACTTGACCGCTATACGACAGGGCTGTTAACCTGAGAAACCGCTTATGTGACTATTTAAAGCTTACTTTGCGGGCTCCTTTTGCTTTATCTTTGCGTATGCACGGTCTATTTCCTTTTGCGCAACCACGAAAATATTCTTCGCAGGATGATACCTTTTCATGAACCGTTCAATCACGTCCGTTGGCACTTGCGTGCTTACCACGCGTCCAAGAAGCCCCTTGCCCTTTGCCACTGCCAACAACCCTTCCAACGATTGTGCGTGCAACGTGCCCACTTTCTCTCCTTCCTCAGAAACAAGAAAAAAGTTTTCATACGGAAACCCTGGAGCTAACGAACGATACCCGCATAAATAATAGCTTGTCTTTTCATTCATTTTAACTTCGCCTGCAACCGGGAGAACTTCAAAATATCACCGCTCTTGAGCAGCAACGACACATCCACATACGGCCCCACTGCCCGTTGCACCTTCCTGAACTTCTTCTCTCCCTTCTCCGTTAACCGCAATGATTTACTCGCATAGCTAATGAGCTTTTTTTGCTCGAGCCCTTCCAGATTCTTATACATCGCCCGTTCACCCTTTTGCACCATCCCTGCTGCGCGCGCAAGATCGATAAACGCCATCTTTGAAAGCGCAACACTCATAGGCTTACCCTCAAAACGACGATTTGCCTCCTCGTAACACCTGCCAAGCGAGAATAACACGAACTCCTCTGCCCTTGAGAGCCCCATAACGCAATTGATGCTTTCTCTCTATATTAACCTTCTCACAAACCGATAAGGTGTACGATCTCAACCGATGCAAGCGCGATCAACAATCCTAGAACAAGACCTGCGACCACGTCACGCGCAAAATGACGCTTTTGCGCAACACGCGCGCAAGCAATTGCTAACGCACACAACGCGAAAAGAACTCCCAACATCACGTTTGAAAAAAACATCCCGAGCAACGTCGCAAGCACGGCCCCACGCATACTATGCAAACTCGGAAAACTTGCAGCGTCAAGCTTCTCCAAACCCGACTTAAACTCCTGCTTCATTGGCCGCTCTTGGAAATAAAACGCGCGCACGATAATCGTCACAAGAAAACAAAGCCCGAGCGCGATCACGAGTTCAACAGCAAGCGCATACTGCTTTAGAACTCCAGAGATAACAAAAATGACTCCATAGAGCGGAAGCCCTGCCAAACCCTTGATATCCTGCCAAAGCTCAGTTTTATATGCCATGACCCTCTTCACTTCATTGCGCGAATAACTTCCCAACCGGCGGCGCCTTCTCAGCACCCGCCTCTGCTTGGAAGTAATCCTTTTGCGCAAAACCAAACATCCTTGCAACAAGACCTGAAGGGAAACCGCGCACTTTCACATTATACGAACGCACGGCATTATTGTAATTATCCCGCTCAACCTTAATGCGGTTCTCCGTTCCCTCAAGCTGCACCTGCAAATCCAAAAACTGCTGGTTCGCCTTCAAATCCGGATAATTCTCAACTACCACGAGCAACCTCGAAATCGCGGAATTCATCTCGGCACCCGCACTTTGCAACTGCTGCGGGCTTTGCGCCTGGCCCACACTTGCCCGCGCCTTTGTAATCTCTTCAAGAAGCGGACCTTCATACTTCGTATATGCTTTGACTGTTTCTACTAAGTTCGGAATCAAATCAGCTCTGCGCTGGTACGCCGTTTGCACATTACCCCACGCACCATTTGTTCCCTCATCAAGACGAACCAATGAATTATACGTTCCACCCACGTACAACAAAATCAATACGATAAGAACTCCAATCCCTCCAAGAACATACCATGCCTTGCTTGTTTCCTTAACCATGTTTGATCAACTTCTCCAGCTCGCCGCCATCAAGCCACATCCCTTCACACGTACGGCACACGTCAATAATCACCCCATTCTTTTTAATCTTTTCCATCTTCACTCCACATCTTGGGCACACAAGCTTTTTCTCCATCTTACCAACCTCCGGACGAACCGCCACCACCAAAACTCCCCCCACCACCAAACGAGCCACCGCCTCCTCCAAAACTTCCACCCGATCCACCAACGCGCCAGCCTGCCAAAATACGCGCCGCACGAAAATACTTATCATCACGACCTGGCTTTCCACGCCTCGGACCCATCGCCATCCCCATTAACACTAAAACGATCGGAAACCCAAAATTCACCCCGAAAAAAATCACTGCAAACCAAAATGCAGGTCTCGTGTACCACAAATACGAACCTTCTTCCTCTGGATAATACTCTGAACTTGTGTCATTCGATAAAATTGCGTTCACGGCGAGAACCGCCTCTTTAACACCTTTACCATAATCTGCATTCCTGAAATTTGGAACAAGATACTCTCTCCCAATACGACCCGTCACAATATCCGGCAACACCGGCTCAAGACCCCTGCCCACCTCAAAACGATACTTACGATCACTCAACGCAACCAAAAGCAACAAGCCATTGTTCTTCTCCTCATTCCCTAACTTCCCTTCCACCAAATCATGCGCGTACCCCTCGATATCTCTACCCTCTAAATTGTCCACAATCACGACCGCAAACTGCGCAATATCCTTATCGTACAAGTTTTGAAGAACCGGCTGAATCTGCGCGATATCATCTTGCGTCAACGTGCCTGTTGCATCCGTAATGACGCCGTGAAGCTCGGGAGGAGAAGCGAATACAAGCGGGAGAACTAGTACCAGTGCGATGAGCCATTTCGTCGTCATTCATAGCCTTCTATTGACTGTTCTCTGCATTTTAAGCTTTCTAAATGATTGGTGCGTGACAATTGCACTACAGGACATATTTCCTCTGTTTCGGATATTTTTCGGATTTACTTACTTTAACTTGGTTGCTTTTCTATTTAAAGATGGTGATGCCTATGGATGAATATCGAAAGAGGTTTAATGTGTATGAACGGATTGAATCCGTAAAGCAAATTCTCAAACCTGTTGTTCTTGATGGAAATGGTTTTCGATTGCGCGGAATACTGCTGCGATGCGTACGGTATCGCCTTGGTAAGGACGCGACTCTTGGCAAGGAAGAGTCCCAAGCATTGGATATCCTTCTCAAAAATAAACTTAATCCAAAAACGGTATATGAATGGATGCTTGCAGAGCAAATACCTGCGCACATCAAGGAAAAGATAGTCCAGAGAAAACTCAAGTTTCGAGAAGGAAGAGCGCAATACGTTCAGTGGAAAAGACAATGCAACACGCGCCTTGGAAAGAACGTCATGGAAGAAATGCGAAACATCGTCGGGAGGTTAAAATGGAAAAGTCAAGAAGGATTACGTACGCAATACTAGAAGGCAACAAACCTGCGGCAAGCCCTTTGAGCAAAAATCAGGAAAAGAAAAGACGAAGACGCAAATATCCTAACGTCTTTTTCAGCAAAGAAATAACCAAACTCTTCCAAGAGATCGATAATCCAAAAACTATGGTTGCGGCATTTCTGACGTTCTTTTGCGCGTTACGAATTTCTGAAGTTAGCGAGCTAAAATGGAGAGATATCAATTTGGAGGAAGCGCGCCTCAAAGTTGTCGATGGCAAAAACCACAAAGATGGATTCATTCCCATCTCCCCGCTCGCCATTCCCATCCTTAAGAAATGGCAAGAAATGAATCCTGAAGAAGAATACTTCTTACCATCAGAGAAATACAAAACAGGTAATTACCAAACTGCGGCCTTGCTCAAAGACTACAAAAAAGCACTCCGCAAAGCAGGACTTGATATCCCTACTGAAAAGAATGCTGCCGGGTGCCAACAACATCAATACAAATACCACACCCTTCGCCACAGCAGATGCACCCATTTACTCAGCAATGGAGTACCTGTCGAAAGAGTCCAAAAATTCATGAGACACGACGACCTCGAAACAACAATGACATACACTTGGATTTTGGATAAAGAACTGAACAAAGCAGTAGAACAAGCAGACATTGGAGTATTCGAATATGAAACACCACGATCCACAAGTTCAGGCGTAACACACGAACAAACTAAAATCAACCCTCTTGACATAGCCCAAAAAAGACTCGCATGCGGAGAAATCACCATCAAAGAATACCAAAAACTCGCCCGCGCACTCCAAACGACCTAAGAACTGCCCGGGCACCAGCATAGATAACTTTATATACCTGATAAGATTATATAAGTGTATGGCTCAATTGCTCCACTACCCAAACCTAAAAACCGTATTGCAAGTCGAGAAAGTCTTGCAAGAAGCTGACACCGTTATATCCAAAAACGAACTACAAAGACGTCTTCCTACGCAAATCATGCACCAAACCCTCAACGTCATCCTCGAATACTTAGAAGAAAGCGGCAAAATCATGATAGGAGAAAAAGGCATCACATGGATAGCCCAAGATAACCCAAAACTCAAAAAAATGCTCGAACGAGGAATTCGCGTCGCATGAAAGAAACTTGGGTACAATTCTCTGAAGAAGCAAACAACGAATACACCACACTACAAAAACAAGTACTTGAAGAACAACACCAAGGAAAAGAAAACTCGTTCAACATGCAATTACTCAAAGCCATCGAACGAGAAAAAAACAACCTCAAAATCAACCCACAATTTGGAAGACACATCCCAAGAAAAAACATTCCAAAACAAGCAAGCGAACGATACGGAACCGATCGACTATGGAAAATCGAACTTGTCGGTTACTGGAGACTCATCTACACCATCATCGGAGATGAAGTCAAAATCATATCATTCATACTCGAATTCATGGACCACAAAAAATACGACAAAATCTTCAGCTACAAAAAGAAATAAACACTTTCTACGCAATTCAGATTCTCACACATCCACCATAACGTGATTATCCCCACGAAACTGCTTCTCAAGTAAAAAATTTGTCTTTTTTCTGACAAAAATATCCGGTTTCAGACAATTTCCGGATTTACTCTTAATTACCACCTCAACCTTACCATACCTAACCTGAACGATGAATCATGCAAGGCACAAAAAAGTGCCGAGCTACAGGGCGGGCAATGTCAGGCCGACATTGCCTGTCCTTTTTTTTCACGTTCAAAAAACTGTAGAAGGTGATCGAAAATGAAACAACATAGCGACAGCGTTCCAGAAAAGAATTGCGAAAGATGCGCCAAAATCATTCGTGCCAAAGACAAGAAAATCTGCATGCACTGCTACATCTCCCTGCTCCACAAAATCGCACACAAGGTGAAACGATGAGATTGATCGAAATTTACCTTTGGTGCATCTTGTACCTTGCCACATACCTGCTCGTAAGCCTGACTGTCAACCTGCTTACCGGCTGGGGCGACCTTATCGGAATCACACTCATCGGACTACTCCTCACACTCATCCTCGCAATAATCCTTCTGTGGCAAGACGAACGAGAACAACGCGAATTTGAAGAGGCAGAACCCGCAGAAATCATCCCCTGCTCATTTGAAAATCAAGAACTCCTGGAGGTGAACCAACATGCCAAAAAAGAAAAAACCCGACCCAACACCACCCGCACCACCAACACTTCCCGACTTCCCGTCGGGGAGGACTTGTGGCTGCGTACTGATGTTCGTCTTGATGAGCTTCATGCTCCTAACGAGCGCGTACTCAGCTCGTGCGGCAAGCGCGATGCCACCAAGCGGAACCATTGACACGGCAACATTCGACCAAATATTGCAACCTGTGTGGAAAGTGTACAACTTCGTCAAATACATCGCAACCGCCATTGCTGCGATATTTTTGGTCTTTGCTGGAATCAAGTTCATGATGAGTGGTAACGACATGATGCAACGCGAGAACGCAAAAAGCATGATTGGCTACGTCGTCATAGGCTTAATCGTCATCTGGGCAGCACCGTACATCGTACAATTGTTCGCAACCTAAAAAACTCTTTTTTTTCATTTTTTCAAAAACAGGAGGTACCAAAAAACCATGACGTGCAACATCTTTGACATCACCGACATTCCCAATTGCGTACTCGCCACGCTCATCGACTTTATCCAATCAGCAATCAACGCACCACTCCTCCCCTTCCTCCAAACAATCAAAATGCTGCTCACCCAACCAGCAAACACCGCAGCATTCAGCGCATTATGGGCCGTCATCATCTACATTCTGAGCATCTTTTACGGCCTCTTCATCATGCTTGCAGGGTTCAACTTCGTTATCTCAAGCTACAATGCTGAAAAACGAGAGCGAGCCAAAGAATGGCTCCAAAACACAATTTTAATGATTCTCTTCGTACAAGCAAGCTATCTCATCTACACGCTCGTCGCGCAACTCGCCAGCGGGCTCACAAGCGGAATCGTTAGCATGATTGACCCTAACTTTTTTCTCATCACCATTGATAACGCGGTCAACGTCGGTCTTGAAATCCTTCTTTCCTTTGTCTACTTTTTCGTCCTCTTACTGACTATTGTAACTTTCGCAATCAACTACTTTATCGCCAGCATCGGAGTCATATTCTTCCCATTTGGAATATTCTTCTACTTCATACCGCCATTACGAGACATTGGAAAATTCATCATCAGCAAAATCACCTTCATACTCTTCCTCCCATTCTTTGCAAGCATCATCTTCTTAGGAGTCTCCGTTCTCCTCAACACAACTGCCTTTTCAAGCATCAAAATCTTGTTCATGATCAGCGCATTCATGGCGGTAAACTCTTTGATGATAATACTTGCACTTCTCGCCATCACCCGCTCAGTTGCCGGAA
>Ga0334722_10006471_pt1 | contig 11581 bp, 9 predicted proteins | sample C3_bottom_MG_FD_207210 | JGI IMG/M metagenome (GOLD analysis project Ga0334722, IMG submission 207210) | Sediment microbial communities from Yellowstone Lake, YNP, Wyoming, USA - C3_bottom | ecosystem: Environmental > Aquatic > Freshwater > Lake > Sediment | place: USA: Wyoming | collected...
AGAAACCAAGGAGGAACATGACAAGAGCGAAAAGGAACGTATAAGGAAGTATCGTGGGAACGTTCGCCCCTCCCCCCGCGAGGAACGCCCATCCCCAAAAAGCCAGCGCCGCCGCCGCGACCATCGGCACGCCCCCCATCCTCGGTTTTGGAAGGGAATGGGAACTGCGCTCGTTGGGTACGTCCATCACTCCGACGCGTTCCGCGATCCGGATGGAACCCCACACCCCCGCAGCAGAAATCGCGAGGGAGAGGACGGCGAACCCAAAAGTTATTGGGCCGAACGCTTGTACCATCGCACCGTCCTTGCGATCCCCTCTTCCCCGGAAACCGGTGGGACAAACCCGATTTCCTCCCGGATCTTCGCGGAACTCACACGAAATGAAGACGTGACCTTCCGAAAATCCTCGGAGATCGCCCCCGCAACCCGGACCAATAACGACGGCAGCGGAAAAAAGCGGGGAGCCTTTCCCAAAGCACGACAAATGGAGGAGTAGATCATCCGCGTGGAATAATCCGCATCATCCTTGACGATATAGGTCCTTGCCGCCGCGCCGCCCGTGGCGTGGGACTCCAACACCGCCTTCACCGCCGCCACCACGTTCCCGACGTACACCATGCTTCGAAGGTTGTCCGGCTGGACCAGGGGAAACGGCAGCCCGCGATCCGCCCATCGGATCATCCTTGGAAGATTCCCCTTGTTCCCGGGTCCGTAGACCATTGGAAGCCGAAAAATCACCGCAGCCATCCCTGGTCCTTCCGACTCCGCACGGACCACCTCTTCCGATTCCAGCTTGCTGATACCATACGGGGTAGAAGGCCGGCATGGAGCCGTTTCATCGAGAATATCCGCGGACCCTTCCCCCATCGCCTTGATTGAGCTTACATGGACGAACAGGCCGACCCCATGTTTCCTCGCGGCCTGAACCACATTGCGTGTTCCTTCCACATTGACCCGCCGATATTCCGATAGAGGATCTTTTGCCGTTTCTTTCAGAACATGGTTGCGTGCGGCAAGATGAACGACGGCGTCCGCCCCTTGGACCGCCGTTGCCAGTCCATTTCCAGTACAAATATCGATGGGGAACAGTTCATCAGCGGCGGTAATGGTTCCATCATTCGCATCGAAAGACCCTGATGTTTCATACCCCGCATTCGCAAGCGCCGACATAAGGTGGTAGCCGATAAAGCCGGCGCACCCAGTAACAACCACCTTCAATTCGGCGCCACCAATACTTTTCTGTATTGAGCCAAGCCAAGCGTTGCAGAATATCTCTCTTCGAGCGCCCGGCGGGCTCGCATCCCCATGGATTCAGCCAATGGCCTGTTTTCATACAACTTGAGGATAGCCTCTCGCAATTTCTCCTTATCCCCTTCCCCAACCACTATTCCGATCTCTTCCCGAACGATCATCCGGGCGATTTCCCCACCTTCGTTCCCTTGATAGACCATGGGGCGCCCTGCCGCCATGATCCCGTAAGCCTTGCTTGGTACTACCAATCCCTCAAAGCCGCTGCGAAGGGAAACATAATGGAGGTCTCCAACGGAGAGACTCTGCGCCAAGTCGGATGAATCCTGGTATGGCTTCATGACCACGTTGCGAAGACCTCTCTCCACCACCTCCTTTTCCACATCCCGGAAACGAACCCCACCTCCGACAAGCAGGAAGCGGATGTCGTCCCAATCCTCCAGTTCTTCGGCCACTGCAAGTAGATCCTCGAAGGAATGCGAAACGCCGAGGTTCCCGGAGTATTCGACGACGAACTTCCCCGCGAGACCCCACTCCCGACGGAACCGATTTTCATCATGACCGACCGGGAACACCTTTTCTGGGTCCGCCCAATTCCGTATCGTCACCACTTTTTCCGGACATGCGCCTTCCCGAATCACGACATTCTTCATGTCCTCTCCAAGGACTACCACAACATCCGCCGCCCTGAGGGGCGCTCGAGCAATCCTGGCCAAGATTCGATCGGCCAATCCGCCCTCCTTAAGCACCCCCGCACGCACCATGATGCCGGGATATACATCCATCAGGATGTAGACGAACCTTCCCCCGCGAAACCTCCTGATAAAGGAACCTATAATCGAATAGAACGGAGGGTTCGTAAGGAAGACCAACGTGTCCGCGGGTGGGCTGAAAAATCCACGAAACACGGAAAGGATGCAGAACGATCCCATATCCAAGATCCGCCCGAGTAAAGACGAATCCCGCCCAAAAGAAGGCCCCCAGCAACGGGACACATCCACACCATTGATCTGTTCCGATGACGGAAGCGGGTTACCACGTTTCCCGTCGTACCGATTCCGGCTGCAGATGATGGACACCTTTTCACCGGCATCCGCCAAAGAAAAGGCAATCTGGCTGATGATCTGGGAAACGGAAGAGATGTCAGGGAAAAAATATTGGTGAAAGAAGCGGATACTCACGAAATTTGCGTCATACCCTTTCGATCACCGTTTTTCCCAAGACCAGAACGTCCATTTTCGTCCGGAGGAAACAGTCGAGCGCTTCTTCCGGCTTGTTGACAATCGGCTCGTTCTCGTTGAACGAGGTGTTCAAGACGATCGGCACGCCGGTTCTCCGTCCGAATTCCTTTATGAGCCGGTAGTAGAGAGGATTCTGCGACTCCGTCACGGTTTGCAGTCGCCCGGTGCCGTCGACGTGGGTCACGGCGGGGATCAAGGCCCGTTTCTCCGGACGGATCCGGAACACCTGCTGCATGAAGGGGACGTCGGCGTCGGTCTCGAAATACTCCCCCACCGCTTCACGGAGGATGGAAGGGGCGAAAGGCCGAAACGATTCTCTACGCTTGATCTTCGCGTTCAGGATCTCCTTCATGTCCGGGCGCCTGGGATCGACGACGATCGAACGGTTCCCGAGGGCGCGCGGACCCCACTCCATCCTCCCCTGGAACCAGCCGGTCACCAACCCACGTTCGATTTGCTCCGCCACCTGCCGGCACAGTTCACCGTCGTCCGCGAAACGCCGGACACGGAAGCCGCCGCCATCGGAAAGCTTCGGCGTCTTTGCCAACAAACCGGAGATGTACTCCTCGGAATAATGCGGCCCAAGGTACGCGTGCTCCATCCGGGACAGCGGTTCTTTCCCGTTCGATTCGTAGTAGGCTACCAAGGCCGCGCCAAGCGCCCCCCCGGCGTCCCCCGCAGCCGGCTGGATAAATACCTCTCGAAACGGAGACCGCTCGAAGATCTTCCCATTGGACAGACTGTTCTGTGCACATCCTCCCGCCAGCGCGAGGGAATAACTTCCGGTGCGCCGATGCAACCGATCGAGGATGTGGAAGAAGCATTCTTCATAGCAGGCCTGGACCGAGGCCGCAATGTCCTTGTGTCGGGATTCCACAGGTTCATCCCGCTTCCTTGCCGGGCCGAAGACCTCTTCGAACTTCGGGGAGAAGACCGTCCCCATCTTCGGCTCCCCACCGTCCCACGTCATCGCCACGCCTTCCGAGTGGTGGATGAAATATCCCAAGTTCAAACGGAAGGTTCCGTCGTCCTTCAGCGTGATCATTTTCCTGACCCGATCCAGGAAGATCGGCTTGCCGTAGGCGGAAAGCCCCATGACCTTGTATTCGTCTCCGTACTTCGGAAACCCGAGAAACTGTGTGAACGCAAGGTAAAACAACCCGAGGGAATGGGGGAAATACACCTGATTCAGCATCTTCATCGACGTTCTCAATCCCAGTGCAGTCATCGTGCTCACGAAATCGCCGAAACCATCGACCGAACAGACGGCCGCCTCTTCGAACCCGGAAAGGTGGAATGCGCTTGCAAGGTGAGCCGTATGGTGGTGAACATTCCTGACCCTTCCGCGGAAAGACCGCATTTCGTCAGGGAAAGACGTTTCGAAGTCTTTTCGGATGTCTTCGATCCGCGCCGCGTTCTTCAACCGGTCCCGGAGGAACGCATATCCGGGACGGCGAGCTACGGAAAAGAGTACTTTTCGCAGAATGTTCGCCGAAGGATCCCGATTGATCGCGATCACATCGACGTCGGAGAGCCCCACCCCCGCCTCGGAGAGGCAGTACCGGATCGCCTGCTCGGGGAAACCGGCCCAGTGCTTGAACCGGAGGAACCTTTCTTCCTCTGCGGCGGCGATGATCTTTCCTTCGGAAATCAAAGCGGAGGAGGAATCGCCGTGATACGCATTCAGGCCCAAGATAATCATCGCCCCCCCGGAGACAGGCGAAGCGTTTCTCTAAACAGGATTATGTTCTGCTTCCGGGCGGTTTCGATGCCATGGATGTTCAACGCGAGCATTTTGGCATTGAATGACATTCTCCTGTACTCTTTGGCCCCCATCCTTACACAGTGATCTATAGTTTCGAGGATGAGACGCTCGTCCGAGAGGTCCAAATCCCACCCCACCCCTTCTCTTTCAAGATTTCTCCAAGGCGTCCGGTCGCTGATGATCACTGGGAGGCCCGCAGTCAAGGCCTCGACGATAACGTGGCCGAAATTCTCCCCGTGGGATAGCAGGAGGAAGAACTGGTATTTCCCTAATAGTCGAACCGTCTGGTCGGGGGGGACAGGCCCACCGTAATGGATGTTCACGTTGTCCGGCATACGTTCGATCATTTTCTGACATTTTCTCCAGTATGCTCCGTCCTCGATCGGCCCGAGGATGGCAAAGTAGATATTGCCCGAAACCCGGGAAAGTATATCCAGAGCACCAACGAGATTCTTGACCTTCGAGATACGTGAGAGAAAGACGAACCGTGCGATGCCGGGTTCTTTCACCATTTCCAGAAGGGGTCCATCATTATTCATCGACGCACTGGAATGTAAATCCATCGCTTTGATGATGGCCACTTTGCCAACTCCAGGTATCGGTGTCCCGCTGTAAATAACCGCATCTGGAAAATGAATCTGGATATCCTGTGCCTCTATGTCACTGGATGCGTGCCAGATGATATACCGATAGAACCCCATTTTTTTAGTCAACATCAAATACGGGATCTTTTTCCATCGTTTCAAATATAGCGATCCCGGGGCCAGCATTCCTCGCGGCGCAAGAACGACATTCTGCGCTCCGAGTCGTCCTGCACGGTATAGCAGCAATGTACGGACAACCAACTTCGAGAATACCCCGTTCAGGTAAAGAATTTCGCTGCGAATTTCGCGGATTCTTCCAGCAAGCGAAGTCAGATTCTGCCCTCGGGGTGAAAGATAGCAGACAGGACAATCCGGCCTGTCAACCCATTGATCCGACGGAATTCCAGTATAGGGGGCTTCGTCTTTCAGGTCCCGATCCGTGGTAAGGACACGGAAGTCGAAATCGTCCTTGAGATTTTGCACCATATTCGCAATGCTACGAATCGGCCCTCCTCCCTTGTACCCGGGAAGAAAGTAGTCCGTGACGATGAGGATACAGGGTTTCATGCGAGTCAGTGTGGTAGAAACATCCGATACACCTATCGTTTGTATCACGGCTATCCCGTTGTTAGTTGAATAGATTCAACTGGTTATCGGGTTCAGGCAGCAAACCTGAACGCTCGTAATTCGTAAGTATCTGGATCAACGGCTCTTTCTCGAAAACGGAGATGCTCAAAATTTGCAGAATCGTGTAGAGACTCTGCTTCAAATGCAGCCGCTTCTTGATGATGGCTACCAGGACGTAGACCGAGATCGCGATCCACACCTGCGTCTTCACGGCGTTTTCGGAAGTTCCGAAGAACGCCTTGATCCGCAGGTGCTGCTTGATCCACCGGAAGAAGAGTTCGACCTGCCACCGCTGCTTGTAGAGCAAGGCGATGCTCTCCGGGGGAAGGGAAAAATCGTTGGTCAGGAAAACCAGTTTCTTCTTGTTCTCGACATCGAAGAATCGGACGCGACGGAGTTTGTCGGGGTAATGCTCGGCGGAGTTGGTGCCCGTCAGGGCGATGGTCTGATCGGCACGCACCCCGGTCGCCTTGTCGACGGGCCTGGAGTTTACGCGACGAAACCGCAGGTTCGTCTTGGCCCGTGTGACGAAGAAGGCGAGGCGAAGAGAGAAAGCATGAAGTCGTTCGAAGTCGAGATACCCCCGATCCATCACGTAATACGATCCGGGGTCGGGAATGAGCTCGTCGAGAATATTCACGTCGTGCCGCTTGCCGTCGGTGATCTTGATGAACGATGGGATGTTCCCCCGCAGATCCAGAAGGGTGTGCAGCTTGACGGCACCCTTCCGTTTGCGGAATCTCGCCCACGGAAAAAGGGAAAGGCACAGGTCGATCGTCGTGGAGTCGAGGGCGTACACCGTATGCTCCAGCTCCACTGCGAAGGGATCGTTGACGTACAAGTTCCTTGCGGTCCGGATCAGGACCTGGGCGAAGTCGGCGTAGATGCGCCAGTCGCGGTTCTCGTTCGCCTTGGCCAAGGTGGTTCGAGAAATCCCTCCCCGAATCCCCATGTGGTACAACTTGGGGCGAACGGTCCGCAGGCACGTCTCGATGTCGCGCAGAGATTCCCGGAAGGTCAACTGCGCGAAGGCCATGCAGAGAAATTGATCGAGGCAGGAGAACTTCTGGACCTTGTACTCTCCCCGGTACCTGCGAACCGCCTTCCGGAAGTCGTTCATGGGGATATGTTCGAACAGTTGCGCGAAGACGGTCTTGCCGTCGTTCATGGGCCATCCCTTCCTGATCGGAATGGCCACAGGATACTCGGAAGTTGAAATCGGTTACGGCGAATATATGGGTTATCATCATGATTCTAAACTGTTATTCCTCCCGGAAAGATCAAACAACGGGACAGCCGTGCGTTTGTATAGGAAATACTGGCTAGCAAGCAACATAGGTAACATTCGAAAGATATTAATAAATACTGTGTCGATGGAACTCTCAATGATTGCGAACTGCAGGAAATATCCCATTAGAACCAATGCTCCCCCGCCTCCTGCAGACCGGAAAGATTCGTAAATCACCCGTTGGAGTAAACCAAGAACTCCGAACGTCAACAGGATTGCCACCACTCCGCCAGCAAAATATAGGTATCCCACGGGAGTCATAGAGAAGGCAGTCTCGGAAGTATACGGCTGTTCGCGGACGGTGATCGCATACCAGCTTCCAACGCGTTGAAGGGGCTTCGAGGGCCAGAGCAGTCGGGGGACGACCGCATGGACCGGAGTCACCAGAAGATTCTTCAGGAATTCGGGGGAGTCCTCCGGTAGTTCCGTCTCCTCTTTGAACTGGATGGAACGGGCGGCGTCCGGCAGGTTGCTCATCCGGTTCAGGAACCCCATCAATACGGACACGGGAAGGTCTTCCTGAACACCTGAAAAGATATCCTCGCTTCCAATATTTTCCACTAGCGCCGACCCAATATGGAGGATGTCCGTGCCCCGATATTCTGGATCCGCATGGCGGGTTATTCGATAAGGCTCGATAACTACATAGGACAAGAAGACGAGGAGAACCGTCCCCAATACGAACCATTTGGGGAATTTCCCTCTTGCGCAGTAGAAACAACCCCCGACAATCAGGAAGGGGAGAATCACTTGGCTTTTAAATCCCGACAGGAATCCGAACGTTGTCTCTATGACGAGGAGTATGCCCAACACGATCGGCAACTTTCTGTCCTCGCTCGCACGGTTGAAATATGCCAGGGACAACCCGACCAAGCCGAGTTTCCCTAAATCCGCCCCGACGCCGAGGTACTGGGTGATCCCAGCCCACTTTCTCAACATATCGATGTCGGAGCTGTAACCGAACACCCCGAGCGACACTTGGATCAGTCTCGATGCGATGCTAATAATAAGGGCAATTACAATAAATCCCCAGTTCGGCTCGTACCGTGTCCGCAATGTCCTTCGCCATAATGGCCACCTTCGGATTGCACCGCCGATTTTATTACCGACGCCGCTTCGGTACCCTGTCCACATGGCGATCGCCGCAGCCAACACGTATACCATTGCGCGGAACATCCAGTAATAGGGCGTCTCCCCAAGCAAAAATTCAAGGAAAGAATCGTCCGCGAAAAGATAAACGAGGTTGCTGATCCCCAACATGATCCCAAACGTTACCAAGGACGTCGCCACGATCGGGTTGATCAGGATCCGTCTTCCAAGGATGGCCCGTGCATGATACAGTTCGCTCCCGAGGTACACCAACAGAACGATCAGGAGCAGGTAGAATCTCGTCTTATCGGGAAGATCCAGTCCAAGCAGGAAGATTGACACCGCTCCCGCAAGTAAGAGCCGCCAATGAAAAAGATCTCTTGATGCCCACCCCTGACTGGGAAGGGTGCCTCCCTCGATTGCCGTGACTTCGCTATTCATAATTGTTTTTTTGCTCTTATTCTCTCGCCCAGAGCTTCTCCAAATCTCGCCGTGACTGAAAGGGCACCGATCCAGAGACGGCCCAAGCCTCTCGAAATCGGATTCAGCACTTTACGATCGTGGCGCAGTGTCTTGAAATCAAGGCCTTTCGACAGATGCACCCGATCCCCCCGCAGCCAAAGGTACAGCGATTCGATCACAAGTGCCCTGTATTGCAGCAATGTAAGCCGCCACTTGTTGACTACTCGAAAAACCGTATGTTTTCCAAAATAACGATCCGTTGTTTCCCGGCGAAACTCGTAGAGCGTGTACAATCCCTTCCAACCTCCGAGTACATGCCTTCTCTCATCGGGGCGGACCCTCATTGTAAACAGCCGTTCACGGCAGAATGCCACATCGGAGATCGCCGCGACCCGCAGATAGAGATCCTCGTCCGCAGCAAGGTACCAGTCAGGGCGATACCCACCGACCCGATCCACGATCTCTTTTCGGAAAATCGTCCCCATCGCCGGAATCGGGGTATGGACCTTTGTGGCGAGGATCCGCATCAGATCCTTACCGGGAAGAAGGCCATTTTTCGGGAAAAGGTAGAATTCGGAACTATCCCTATCGGCAAGGTAATGGTCGTCGCCATCGATCATCCGGTACGCACAGCAACCGAACCCTGCAGTAGGATGGGTCTCCATCAATTTCACCATTTTCGAAAGAAACTCCGGATGGTACAGATCGTGATCATGCTGCATGCCGACGTACTTCCCGCGCGCTTCCGTAAAAAGCCGCGTCATCGTACCCGGCAGGTTCAGGTTCTTATCATTGCGGATCACCTTCAGCGCAGGCCAATCCAGAGTATTAAGGAACTCGAACGTCCCGTCAGTAGAGCAGTCGTCGCATACGATCAACTCATAGTCCTTGAATGTTTGGAATCGCAGGGTATCCAATGTTTTTTCGAGCAGCGCACGCCGATTGTACGTGGGTATGCAGACGCTCACAATAGGTTTCATATCAGGGGCGTCTCCAGCATCCAAGGTATAGCCGGCTCCAGTCCAATGGGAACAAGCGCCCAAGGGATATGTCCCATATGTGGAGGCTCGCCGTGTACATTCGGGAAATCAATATGTTCCGGCCTATGCGATCGAAGAAGCGGGAAAGAACGCTGATGGAGCGATTCACCTGCCCATATGGAGCGATCCATGCGTACACTGGAAGATGCTGGAGCGTCCTGTTCAGGCCGATTCCCCGAATTTCCTCGAACCCCTGTTCCCTGAAAAGTTTTAGATTGATCGATACGGGTTCCAATCCCACATGGCCATCGTGCTCCACGATGCACTGTCGGTACAAGACCGGGGCCTTTCGCAACCATTCGAAGAACGGGTTTAGGCTTTCCGTGTCAAATAACATGATCAGATGGCCGCCGGGACGAAGCCATCGGAAAATCTTTTCGATAAGCGCTCTTTTATGAGCATGCGCAAGATGTTCAAAAAAGCAACTTCCAAACACTGCATCGAAACTCCCCGGCAAGAATTCCACCTCCAGCGCGTTCGCATGGATCTTGTTCTTATAGGACGATGGCGTCCCTTTTAAAGAGGACAACGACAAGTCCAAGGCAGATACGATATAATGCTCTCCCGCCAATTGCATCCCCCCGCCGCAACCGAGTTCCAAGACTCGACTACCGGGAGGGACAGTATCCAGGATCAATTTGATATAACCAAAATTTATAAATGGCAGGATCAATTTCCCCAGAGGGTGTTTCAACGCATTCCGATTAAAATGAACCTGCGCGCGGTAGGCCCCCTCGTAAAAGGCGTCCTTTCCACCCAAGAACCGAAGAACTCCATCTTCCGAAGGTACAACTTGCCCGCATACGGAACACACGCCGCACTTCCCACAAAGCGACCCTCCGCAATATGGGCACAGGATCAGGGGGTCGTGGACGTTGCCGCAGTCGATGCTATTTCCGATTTCCATTGCCTCCAGAAATATAATTGAACCACCATCATCGTTGCGTATGCGGCAAGGGAAACCCATGCGGCTCCCCAGATTCCGAACCGAGGAAGCGCCCAGATCAACCCGGGCACGGTAAACGCAATCCCTGCCATCAAACCATAAGATGAATACATCGGTTTTCCAGCACCGCGGAGTACATCCGACAATATGTTTCCGATGCCGAGAAGTACAGTTGCCGGTGCGAGCACCCGTAAAATCCGGCCAGCCACAACAAACTCTGCACCAAAGATTGCACTTGCAAGCCAAGGTCCGATCAACGCCAGAGCCAGACCAGCGGGAATCAGAATGGATATAGAAAATAGAAGAGCGATCTTTTGGTGATACTCCTGCTTCTCAACATCGTTCGAATCTCTCGCCATCTTGCTGAATAGAATAGGGCCTATAGCAGCAGGAATCGGGAGAAGTATACCGGCTAAAGTCACCGAAACCGAATATTGTCCCAACTCCGAGGGGGATACCCACAAGGACAGGAGCAATTGGTCCAATTGTTGGTTGATCGTATAAGCGACGGAGCTGATGTAAATAGCACGGCCATACCGAAAGATCCATCCAAAGGGGGCCGACTTTTCCTGCGCTTCAGTAAAGGAAAGTCGAGAAATCCGCTGGTACAGGTAATACCCAAGAAGCAGAGAGATTGCGGCCTGAACGAGGAGTAGGACCGGAACCGACATGCGATGGAATGCCCCCAACGAAACAACGAACAGGGCCCAAGCGGCCCCCCGAAAAAGCCGACCCATATTCCACCGCCGGAAATCCCCGCAACCCTGAAAAACCGGGAGCAACAGACCCGCATGCAATCCCAACGGTATGGAAAGACCGTACATACGAGGAATCCAGATCTCCCCTGCGAACTGATTCCGAAATATCCATGGGCACAAAATCCAATAGAACGCCATGGCGGGGATCCCTGCACAAAGCGTGAACCGGACCGCAAGACGGCGAAGTCGTTCTGGGCTCGCCCATCCAGCACCCGATGCGTAGGCAAACGCATGGGGGAGCCCGAAAGTGACCAGCATGGTGAACAGGGCAGGCCACATCAGCGCCGCAGCCAACTGTCCCCGCCCATGCGGTCCCAAGCCCCGAGCCAATCCGATGCCGCTCACGAACCCAAGACCGATCAGAGCGACTTCCACCCGCGCGTTCCTCAAGTACTCTCCGAGCTCCCGGAGACGAAAACCCTGAAGTTTCGAGGTGATTATGCTCTCCAAGTAGAATTGAGTATATGACGGGGTTCAAGGGTCTTCATCGGCTTTTACAAACCGACAGGATGACCCGGATTTCTTCAAACGCG
>Ga0334722_10006472_pt1 | contig 11581 bp, 9 predicted proteins | sample C3_bottom_MG_FD_207210 | JGI IMG/M metagenome (GOLD analysis project Ga0334722, IMG submission 207210) | Sediment microbial communities from Yellowstone Lake, YNP, Wyoming, USA - C3_bottom | ecosystem: Environmental > Aquatic > Freshwater > Lake > Sediment | place: USA: Wyoming | collected...
GGTGGGACGACCGACGCATCATGCGCTGAGGACCAGGTCGCAAGGCTCTGGAGGCTCGGCGAGCCGCATGGTGATCGGAAGGTCGTTGGTGGCGGGGCTATCCCTCTCGCCCCGACCAAAGCACCTTAATGTCCCGGTCGCCGTTCTCTGGCGCCGTTTCTTGCGCGCCTCCGGCGTGTCGGTGTGGGCGAGACGCGAGTGACGGCCATCGAGGAGTGTGCGGACGACGTCTGCCTGCTTGCCGACCAGTTCAGCCTTGTCGGGCTGCAACGACAGCGCCAGCGAGGCGCCGGCCATCGGGTCGGCGGATAGCTTCGCCTCCACGATCACTGGTCCCAAGACCTCGAGTCGCTCGAAGCCCGCCGCCGTCGCTTGCGCCCTTCGCCGCTCGTACTCGTGGCGGACGTCCTGGTGCTCGGGCGACTCCGGCAGCTCCACGTCCCATAGAGAGCGCAGGTCCTTGAGATACCCGAGCGCGCGCTTCGGGTCCACCGTGTGGGCAGTGGACCCCGGTCGTCGAGCCGCTTCGATCTGCGTGGCCAGCTCGGACTTGCGTCGGAGGTAGACCTCGTCGGTCATCCGTCCGAATGCGTTGTCGAGAGCGATGGCACGGAGCTCCTGCTCCAAGCGGGTGACCTTGCGTGTGTCGACCGCCGGCGGCTCGCCGCCAAGCGCGCCCACGATCCTCGCCTTGGCCGCTTCGTCAACCTGCGCGGTGGCCAGCAGCGCGGCGATCTGCCACTCATAGATTTCCGCCCGGAAGCCTGTTCGCCGGCCGGAGGCGGCGAGCCACTGCGCGCAGACGGGCATCGGGTGGACCATCCGACGTCGTCCGGTGCTGGCATGACCGGCGAGGGCCGCGCCGCAGCCATGGCAGACGAGGTGAGGCACATACACGCGCTCCCGCGCCCCACGGGTCCCAGGCGTCGCGCGTTCAAATCGGATGGCCTGGACGCGCTCCCAGAGGTCGTCACTGACCGGCGGGTCGACTACGGTCTCGCTTCTTGGATCGGACGGGTCAGACGGTCGATGTCGCCAGGGCGCCTCGACCGACTCCTCGTCGGCGAACCCACGGAAGCGGACGAGATAGCCGTTGTAGATCGGGTTTCGTAGCAGCTCGGCCATCCCGGCGGCGGTCAGGACCCGCCCGGTCCGCCTCGACACGAGGCCGCGTCGGGCGGCTTCGAGGGCGAGCGTGTCGTCGCTGTACAGCCCGGACGCATACAACTCGAAGAGCAGCACGGCCGCCGCGATGCCGTCGGGATCGGGCTCGAGGATCGGTCTCGGCCCGGAGCTTCGACGGAACCCGAACGCGGGATGGCCGCCTGGGTCGTGGTGCGTCCGGAACTTCGCGGCGATGCCGCCGGCGATCGAGCGCGCCCGATCGAGGTTGTCGATCTGGGCCTTGACTGCCTGCTCGCCAAAGTCGCCTTGCCGATCGGGATCGGAGCTCAGCAGGCGCCGATCGGCGAAGTACAGAACACAGCCTCGGGCATGGAACGCGTCACGGAACGCGAAGGCGAGGGCCGGATCGCGCATGAACCGGCTGAAGTAGGGGACGAGGCCGACCTTGACCCGACCATCGGCCGCCCAGGCGAGGGCGGGCTCGAGTCGCCCGGCATCCCAGCCGGGCGAGGCGTCATGGAGTTCAAGATCCGTCGGGTTGACCCGCGTTCGTCGCTCGGCCAGGTCTAGCTCGTGCGCCTGACCCTCGGGTCCGCCGCGGTAGTCCTGGGCCTCGGTCGAGACCCGGATGACTCGAAATGAGGGCAGACCGGCGAGGTCTTCTTCGTTCATCGGGAGCCGCCGGAACGCGTCGGGTACGCCGATCCGTCGGCGAGTCGTGCGTCGGGGCACGGTGCCGTCCTTTCGGTGGTGCGTACCGTCTCGTCAGTATACCGCGGCGCTCTTCCGCGACTGCCGCCCGGCAGTACTCGGCGGCAGCGATGAGCAACGCGACGGCGCTCTCGAACGCGGAGACCCGGTGCTCACCGGCTGCGCGTTGTCTATTTGTCGAACGACTCATCCGCCGACGCTAGTGCGAGGCCTGCAGTCATGCAAGGCATTTTGTGTACGATAGTGTGTACGTTCGGATGAGTAGATAACTCGCTGGCCTCGGCGGACATTACCCGAGGCCGCAAGCCGAATACGATGGCCAGATCATGGCACTCCGACCTGACCTCATTCCCCGCACGGTCCGAAACGCGCTCCGTGACGCCGTAGGAGGCTGGGGTCCCTACACCGTCGACGAAATTGCAGAGTTGTTCGTCGCGTACGACTTCAAGCCCACGAAGGGCGAGTTCGACCAGTCGCATGGGCAGAGGGCCAACGAGGCTGAGCGCTACCAAGCCGCCATCGAGTGGTCTGATGTGGGGGCGGTCGAGCGCTATCTGCGTCTCGTCGAGGAGGTGATCGAGGCCAATGTCGGTGACGAGCGGTCTTCTCAGCGCGAACGTCTCCTCAAGTCGCTCAGGCGCGCCGGCATCGCACCGGACGACACCGGACGACTCCATCTGCCCAAGGGCGTTGGCGGCAAGGCACTCGATCCATCACGGGTGCCGACCGACAGCGACATCCGGCTACACCTGCGCCGCCTCGAACGCATGGACCAGGAGCCGGAGGAGTTGATCGGTGCCGCCAAGGATCTGGTCGAGGCCACCGCCAAATATGTCTTGCTGACCCTTAACGTTTCGTTCGACCGCAACGCCGACGTGGCGGCGCTGTCCAAGATGGCCCTCGCGAGCCTGGCCCTGCATCGTGACGTCATTGCACCGACGGTCAAGGGAGCCGAGCCGATGAAGCGGATTCTCGGCGGTCTCAGCCAGATCCCCGCCGGCCTGGCCGAACTGCGGAACCTCGGCTACGGCGTGGGTCACGGGCAGGGTCGTCGGATCGCCGGACTCCAGCAGCGACACGCGGAGTTCGCCGCTCGTTCAGCGATCGCCTATGTGGCCTTTGTCCTGGATACGCTCGACGACCCGACAGCACCGTGGCGGACCAAGCCCTTCGGATAACGTCGTTTCTCGCGTCCGTTAACGGCGAGTCATCAGACGAGCGAGTCCGAATCGGGCACAGGTCCGCGACCCACGGCGAAACACAACTGACCCGGATTCAGATCGCAAACGCGTGGCAGATGGCGGACAGGCTTGCGTCGCCGGCTACTTGGTCGAAACCAAAGCGGTGATCCGAATGCTGCCAGGAATTGCTGGAGCCCACACCGTAGACGCCTCGGGCGTCGGAACCATCAGGGCGAACGCGTCATTTCTTCGAGGACGATGAACTTGCCCTCAACCACGAGCGCCACTGCGAAGGAAGGCGACATCGATGGATTTCCGCCAACGACGACTAGGATGGGCTCTGGGCAAGCGTAGGCGGGGTCGACCGCGAAATCCCTGACCTGCTGTTTGTCGCGATCGCTCGGGGCGGGTGACGTATACGGATGGAAGTGCCACTCGCCCAGGTAGTAGCGCTCTCGACGCCAGGCGCGATCGATGCGGCGTTGTACCCCGGCGATGCCACGAACGAACGACCACCTTCGGCGGACCGAGTCCTTCGGTGGGCCTGTCACCTCAGATACCATCGCGTGATCGTGCAGGCTCGAATACGAGCCTAGGAGGACCCCGCCGGTCTCTCGTCGGCCCGCGCGAATGCAGTGCTTGATCAGACGTTCCCTCGCGTCATCGGTCATGGCCACGCTCAACCGCTGATCCGGCGAGACATACACATCGCCGGTCACGGAAGGATCCTGCAGACTCCGGCGAAACGACCAGCCTGGTCCACTTGGCGCTCGAACATCTGGAGGTTCCCCGGTCCCGGTGCCACTGGCCAGATGTCGTTGAGCATGCCGATGGCGGTCGCGGCCATGATCGCGACCTCGTCCGCTCGTGCAGGAAACACGGGATGCCAGCAGCCGACGCCTTCCCATGGTCGCTCTTCATCGCGCTCGAGTTCCTCGAGTGCGAACGGCTCGTACGCGGCATCGAATGCGCCCAGGTCGAAGGGCGTCCCCTTGGAGATGAAGGCGAACAGCCGCCGAGCATGCATCGAGATCGCGAGCGACACGAACGTCGGATCGTTCGCCCAAGCAAGGGTCGGCATGGCTTCGAGAACGGCATGCTCGGCCGTCGTGTCCACCACGAGGTCGGCCGCAAGGGCGTGTTCGTCGGATGCCTGGCCCGGAAACCGTGCCTCGACGGCGAAGGCCCGAACGCTGGGCGAGATCGACCGTAGCCGCCTGACCAAAGCCTTGGCTTTGTTCGTGTTGAGGTCGGCCATCGTCAATGTGTGCCGCACAAGATTCCCTGCAGCGAGGGCGTCGTGATCGACGATGGTGATGTCCGTGACTCCTGCTCGGACGAGGAGTTCGGCGACCACAGAGCCAAGGGCGCCTGCGCCGAGTACAACGACTCGCTTGTCCGTCAGCCCGCGCTCCAGTCGGCCGCGAGTCGCCAACTGGTCGGGGTGCCAGTTCTCGGCGGTCTTCCAGTTGACGCGGGCCTCGTCTCGCAAGGTTCCCTTCCTGGTCGTCGGCCACAGGTCGACGACCGGTCCTCGTCGGCGCCCGGCGTCCCCTTCCAGCCGCGGCAGTGCGACGGGCTGCCAGTGCATCTGTCGTGCAGGCTCGCCCATCCGTTCAGGGACTGGGAAGCCGATCAACAGCAGGTGCTCCTGACGATCGCGGAGCGACGCGGTGCCCTGATGAAGCAACTGATCGAGATCGATGCCCTGCGAGGCCGCAGCTGCGCGTAGTTCGCCGAAAGTCAGTGGAGCCTGATAGGGCGGCGTGACGACAACATCAGGTAGCCGGATCCACAGCGCTCGTGGCTTGGCGCGGCCGAAGATCGCGTCGCCCCATGCCGGTTCGACGAGCTCGGCGCTGTCGAGACCGCGGAAGGCCTTGACCGCGGTGACGCCCATGGGCAATTCCACGATGTCGGCGAACCCGATGACGCTGTCGAGCCGGCGCCATACGTCCAGCGTCGCCGGCCCCTCATGGAAGACGATGGGTCCGTTGTCCAGCGCGTAGACAGGCAGTTCGAACCAGTCACCGTCGGGCAAGAGCGTTCCTTTGGACGCCCGGCGCACCCACTCCAGCGCGCGCAAGAGATGCCACGCCAGGCGGTCGTCGCCCGTGGTCGGCTCCGCGTCTCGGCTCGACCGGAGGTTGTTCTCGGAGTCGGTGGCGATGCAGATCTTGCCGGACCGATAGGGCCTCGATCCGAGGTCGTAGTTCGGGATCTGGTGAGGAAACGTCCCGCTGATCCCGCCATCCTTGTCGGGACTGATGCTCACTTGGCCCCCAGGGTACCCGGGGTCGCACACGACGTACCACGGCGTCGTCTCGGCGATCGGAAAGACGTCCCCGAGATCGCCCGGGGTCAGGTTGACCCGTAGCCGCCAGCCCTCTGGACCCCTATGCCAGTCGCGGACGACCTGAACACCGTCGACCTCTTCGAGGGTTCGACGGGCAAGCAGCAGCGGCTCTGGCACATCAGCCGAGACGGCCATTGCCGTACCGGCCCGTCGTCGCGACGTTCGTCTTGTCGACGCGCTGGGTGAAGCCGCCGTCCTTGGGCGGATCGGGGAACTCGCGGCCCAGGAGTCGCTGCCATCGATCCACGCTGTCCGCGACCGTCACAGCATCGAACGCGGGCCTGGCCTCGCCGGCGGCCCGATCGATCAGGCGCCAGAACGCGGCGAACTCGACCGGGGTCACCCGCTTGAGGACATCGTGCTCGGGCACGCCATAGTCCGGCAGGCTCGGCACCGTCCCGGTGTCGACCGCGTATCGGTAGTTGTCCCGGATCGCCTCGAGCGAGCGCGTCAGGCCCTCGGCCACTGACCCGATCGCGTCAGGGCAGTTCTGGCCAAGCAGGTGTTCAAGCGGGTACCCCTTCGGGTACTCGGGCACCGCGTTCCGCTTCCGCCACCACTTGGCGCTCTTCACGACGTTGATGAAGTGTCCATTGGTCGACGCGTTCTTCGCCTCGGTCCAGCGGATCTGCTCGAGGGGATGCGTGCGCTCCCAGGTCTCCAGGTTCCGGTCGGGGATCCACAGGTATTCCTGCTGCCACTGCGGCTCGCCCGCCATCTTGCGGAGACCCTCGAGCGCTTCGCGCAGCGCGACCGAACCGCCGTTCTCGTCCGTGCTGGCCTCGATCCGCCACTCCGCAGCCGCCGCCTTCGTGATGGCCTCGCGGACCTCCTCCGACGGGGCGGCGGTGACGACGAGGTCGAGGGTGACGGGCGTATCCGCGAAGGAGATCTTCATCGACCGATCGTTGACTTCCCACTGGCCCGCGTAGTGACGGTCAAGGAACGGCCTGAAGCGATCCACGACCTTGTCCGGCGTAATCGTCTCGTGGTCGAAGGTCGTCACGACGACGAGGTCAACGTCAACGTGCTCGTCCTTCGCGAGGATCCGGACGCCGGTGTGCCGTCGGTAACTGCCCTGCAGGAACGCGTCGACGTAGATCGGCGACACGTCGGGATCAGCGGCCAGCCGCTCCCGCAACTCGCGATGCTTCGTCTCGCAGGCTTCGCGAAGTTCGGGCGTGAGGCGGACCTGCTTCAGGAAGTCCGTGAAGTACGTCGTGACCGCGGTCATGGAAACCTCCTATGTGGCGGGTGGAAGGGTGATCGCCGGCGTGTAAGCGCCGAGCGTGCGTCGATCGAAGTCGAACTCGTAGATGGTGGTCGGGCCGAGCGGTCGGCCGAGGCGACCCAGGAAGAAGACGAGGGCGTTAGGCGCTGCAGCAAACACGTGCAGTCGACCGCCGCGCTCGGCGAGCGTGCGTTCTCGCGTGACGTGGGCCACCACCGCCTCGGCCAGCCCGAACGCGTGTGCGCCGTCGCGAACCGACGTCGGAGTCGGGTTGGGAACGGTCAGGCCGATAATGCGACCGACCGCTGGCAGATGCGCGTCGACGTAGGCCTCCACGTCCGCACGCACGTCGTGGGTCACCCCGAGGGCAAGGGCGATGTCGTGGCCGCCCGACGGCATAACCTGTTCCCACGACTCCCAGAGCGGTTCATCGGGCACAGCACCGGCAGAAGGCCAGGGAACGAGGGCCGGTCCGGTCCGCTGCATCGGGACGACTTCGGCACCACTGTGAGCCAGGTTCCACCCCGCGGCGAAGGCGATCGCGTTATGGGCGTCGAGATAGAGGCGATAGGTCTCGCCGGCCGTGATGCGCGACTCGAGGAACGCGGCGATCCCAGGAGCGATGTCCGAGTTCCAGTCGACGCCCGTGGCGATCGACCTCGCATGGAAGAGCGGCACGAGATCCAGCAGGTCGCGCGCCTCGTCCTCGAGGTGTGCCGCGAACGGCCGACGACTGCGGATGGCCAGCGGGTGACCAGGCAACGGGTCGGTCGCCGGGCGCCACAAGCCGGCGTCGTTGAGGATCGCGCGCAGCGTTGGCTCGTCGAACTCCCGCTGACGGCCCTTCACGAAGCCGTGGGCGAGGTCGACGTAGGGATGGCTCAGCCCTCCCGTCGGGACCAGGGACAAGCCGACCGAGTCGAGCATTGCCTCGAGCGTACGATCGACCTGGAGCGGGCTGGACTCGAAGAGTCGGAAGGGCTCGAGCACGCGGCGAAGGTCGCCATCCGTCGCGAGCCCGAGGTGGTCGCGCCACGGCTTGCGGATCCGACCCGGGGCCGACCCGTCACCGCCCTGGAACAGGGCATCAAGATCGAGTTCGCCGTTGGTCGTCGTGAAGGCCTGAAGATCGTCGTCGATCTTCCACGGGGTCACGATCGAGTATCGGCCGGCCAGCCCCGCGGCAGCCATGACGCGCTGCCCTCTGGCCAGTTTGTCGAGGAGTGACCAGCGGGTCGCGCCGATGAACGTCGGATCGATCAGGTCGGCCGGGGTGATGCGCTTGGTGTGGACGACCTTGAACTTGGCCTGGTACAAGTCGATGTCGACCTGCTGACCCCAGGCGTTGCGATCGGAGCGGATCGGTACCGTGACGACGTCGTCGAAGGACTTGGCGTACCCGATTGCCTCCAGCGCGACGCGCCGGACGACCGGCTCATGGCGGAAGAGACGTGCCGCCTCCAGCCAGAACCAGCGAGCCTGATAGTCGAGTCCCTGGATGATCGAACGAACGGCCACGGCGGCCCCTGGAGGTTGTTCAAGGAGTGCCGGCCCCGCCCGCCGCGGAGCCTTGTCACCCATCCCCTATGGTAGGGTGAATTAAAGGTCGCGTCAACGCGGCCGGGCGTACTTTCTTGTCTATCCACGCTGACCGTCAGCCGTGTTGCACAGGAATCTCGGGTGCGTCATGCTGCACGCGATGGACTCGTTCTACCAGGAGTTCGGCGCGCTCGTCCGGCGCGCTCGGGGGGATCGCATGAGCCAGGCCGACCTCGCACGTCGCGTAGGTATGAGCCGCGGCTCCATCGCCAACATCGAAGTCGGGCGCCAGCGCATCCCTCTCCATCTGCTCGTCGTCCTGGCTCGCGAACTCGAGGTCGAGCCGGCATCGCTTCTACCCGCCGATACGACCGGCGAGGCTGACGTCGTTCCGGCCGATCGGGTTCAGCGGCTACGACCTGAAGATCGGGCCGCGATCGAGAAGGTCGTTCGCCGAGCACGCGAAGAACGGGAGGTCACTGATGGGGAAGGCTGAGACCGAGGCGACGCGGCTGCTGGCCGAAACCGGTCAGGCGACCGAGGTGCCCGTCAACGTGGAGGCGATCGCCAAACATCTCGACGCCCAGGTGGTCGAGGAGAAGTTCGATCGGTCGGTCTCGGGAATGCTCTACCGCGATGGCGACCACGTTGTCATCGGCGTGAACTCGGCTCACGTCGATCGCCGGCGGCGGTTCACGATCGCCCACGAGATCGGCCATCTCGTCCTGCACAAGGGTCGGCCCCTGGTCCTTGATCACGTACGGGTGAACTTCCGGGATGCCAACTCGAGCACCGCCAGCGACCTCGAGGAGATCCAGGCGAACGCTTTCGCAGCCGAGATCCTGATGCCCAAGGACCAGGTCATCGCCAGCGCCAGGAAGTTGCTCGAGGACGAGGCGATGACCGAGTCCGTCGTGATCGGCTATCTCGCCCAGGGCTTCGACGTCAGCGAGCAGGCGATGGAGTACCGGCTGATCAACCTCGGCCTGAGACGTCAGGTCTGACGCCGTGATCGACAAGCCGGGACATTCACCGCGCTCAGGACAGGCTGGACGGCCGTGACTTTTCCAGCATCAGCCCAAGGGGATGACGGTTGGCCCTACTCGAAGAACTGATCGCTCGGATACGGGACGAGGATCTCCGCCGCGACATCGAGCGCGAAGTCGGCGATCTCAAGGGCAAGGTGTCCTGGGGCCTCGTCTTCGAGCGGCACCTTCCCGAGTCGACCCGGCTGCTCCGCGCGCCGATCAAGCCCGGCACGGTCGTGTGGGAGCGCCGATCAGCAAAGCCGCGGCGATTCCGCGTCCTGAGCGTCGAGGGCTCCAACCTCAGCGTGGTGGCGGAGGACAAGGGGACGACCGCACCGGAGGACGCGCCGACGGTGACGGTTACCCGGGACGAGGTCCTCGTCGAGAAGGACTTCGCCGACCCGGTGTTTCCAGTTCTGACTTCGATCGGCAGCATCAGGAACGGGCCGCCTGATCGTCCGAGCCACGCCGTCATCCAGAGCGAGAACTACCACGCGATCGAGGCGCTCCTGACCGCGTATGAGGGCCAGGCGGATTGCCTCTATCTCGACCCGCCCTACAACACCGGCGACAAGGACTGGTCCTACAACAACGACTACGTCGATCCGAACGACGCGTGGCGCTCGAGCAAGTGGCTCTCGTTCATGGAGCGCCGCCTGCGCCTCGCGCAACGCCTGTTGAAGCCAGACGGCGTTCTGGTGGTCACGATCGACGAGAACGAGGTCCACCACCTCGGGATGCTGCTCGAGCAGGTGTTTCCTGGCGCGCTGATCCAGATGGTCACGATCGCGATCAACCCGAGCGGCACCGCGGGTGACGGGTTCTCCCGCGTCGAGGAACACGCCTACTTCATCTTCTTCGGGGGTGCCCGCCCGAACCTGACGTTCGAGGACTTCTTCGGTCCGGAGGACAAGACTCGTGCCGAGTGGTGGGAGAGCCTCTTGCGGCGAGGGAGCGGGTGGACTCGCAGCGCTCGACCGAACCTGTGCTACCCGATCCTCGTGGACGCAGACGGGCACATTGCTGGAGCCGGCGAGCCGTTCACGGATGAGGACGAGAGCGACCGTCCGACGCATCAGGATGGCTATGAGTTGGCTTGGCCACTCCGGACCGACGGCAAACTTGGGATCTGGCGAGTCGACGCGAACCGGCTCCGGATGATGTTCCCGCTTGGCTATGCCGTGACGACGAAGCGGGACCCTCGGCGTGCCACCTGGTCAGTGCGCTATCTGCTCGACGGAGCCGTGCAGGCGATCGAGCGCGGCGACATCGAGATCCAGGGCCACGGGCCACACGGTGAAGTCGTTCTCGCCGACAAGGGTCGGGGCAAGGTCGTCCCGAAGACGATGTGGCATCGCGCCCGCCACACGGCCGGAGCGACAGGCGGCACGAACCTCCTGACGGCTCTCCTGGGCCGAGCCGGTGCGTTCTCGTACCCGAAGTCGGTGTATGCGGTCAGGGACACCCTCGATGCCGCGATCGGCGATCGGAAGAACGCCCTGATCATCGACTTCTTCGCCGGCTCAGGGACCACCCTCCACTCGACGCTCCTCCTCAACGCACGCGACCTCGGTGATCGCCGCTGCGTCCTCGTCACCAACAACGAACTCAACTACCAGGTCGCGGCAAGACTGAACCGTGAGGGCCACTTCCGCGGTGACGATGCGTTCGAGGCCCGAGGGGTTTTCGAGGCAGCCACCAAGCCAAGAGTCACGGCTGCGATCACCGGACTGCGTCCCGATGGTCAGCCGGTTGACGGCGTTGACTTGGAGGGACGAGAGCACGCCGAAGGCTTCCCGGAGAACGTCGAGTTCTTCCAACTCGACTACCTCGACCCTGTCGCAGTCGAACTCGGGATGCACTTCGAGGACCTCCACCCGTTGATGTGGCTCGCCGCTGGCGGCATCGGCGAACGGACTGCCATCGACCAGACGGCGCGGTTCGCAGTACTAGCAGGTTCGCCCTATGTCGTCCTCTTCGACCCGTCAGGCATGCAGGGTCTGCTGCAAGCACTGGCAGATCGACCGGATGTGACGCACGTCTTCATCGTCGCCGACAGCGATCGGTCATTCGCGAGCCTCGCGTCGAGCCTCGCATCGTACACCGTGGTCCAGCTGTACCGCCGCTATCTCGAGACGCTCCGGAGCGCGACCTCGTGAAGATCGAACTGCGGCAGTTCCAGGAGACGGCGGTCCACGAGGTGGCCTCCCGGCTCGACGATGCTCAGGCGTCGTATGCGCGGAACGGTCGGCGGCAGGCGGTGGGCCTGACGGCGACGACGGGCGCCGGCAAGACGGTCATCGCCACGGCAGTCATCGAGCACGTCATCTTCGGGACAGATGAGGTCACCACGCCACCGGACCCGACGGCCGTATTCCTGTGGATCACTGATAGCCCCCAACTAAACACC
>Ga0334722_10006473_pt1 | contig 11580 bp, 8 predicted proteins | sample C3_bottom_MG_FD_207210 | JGI IMG/M metagenome (GOLD analysis project Ga0334722, IMG submission 207210) | Sediment microbial communities from Yellowstone Lake, YNP, Wyoming, USA - C3_bottom | ecosystem: Environmental > Aquatic > Freshwater > Lake > Sediment | place: USA: Wyoming | collected...
GACGATCCCGCCGACGGACGGCAAGGCGCACTGGAACGCGAACAGCACGGGATACCGAACCCGGCTTACGTGATAGTCCGCCGGAAGTGCAATGTCCAGACGCACCGGCTGGCCGAGGACGAGTGACTGCAGCGTGACCGACTTCCCGATCACCACGTCGGGTCCAGTCACGCCGGGCAGGGATGCGCGTCCGCCGACGGGCGACGCCTGGTCCGACTGGCCCGGCGAGACGCTGCCGGCCCGCGACACACCGGCGCGGATCCGTCCCCAACTCGGGTAGTTCTCCATCGCCGACGTGTTCGTCAGGCGGTGGGGATTGCTGCCGTCCACGTTCACCACGTAGATTTCGTAGTTGCCGTCGCGGTCGGTCTGGAAAACGAGCGACGTCCCGTCAGGAGACCAGCTCGAGTCTTCGTTGACGCGCCCCAGGTTTGGCAGGCGGACATCGCCTGTCCCATCGGCGTTCATGACGTGGATCCGTGTGCTCGACGTCTGGAAATCGACGACCTCGGTATACGTGATTCGTCGGCCGTCTGGCGACCACTTCGGCATGAGCTTGTCGCCGGGCGAATCCGTGATGCGCCGCTGCCGGCTGCCATCGACGTCCATGACGTACAGTTCGAATCGCCCGCTCCGTCGGCTGTCGAACAGAATGCTTCTGCCGTCAGGTGAGATATCAGGCGACCCGCCGCCCACCGGCGTCGCCGTCAGCGTTCGCAGGCCGGCGCCGTCGGCCGACAGCAGGATGATGTTTCCGTCGCCGTTGGCGCGAACTGGAGGGATCCACGAGATGATCGACCGGCCGTCAGGGGACCACCGCGGAGGCCCCTCGCCCTCAGGCGTCCGCGTCAGCCTGCGCTGGTTGGCGCCGTCGGCGTCCATCACGTAGATCTCGGTGTTGCCGTCGCGGTTCGAGAGAAACACGATGCGGCTGCCGTCCGGCGAGATCACGGGACACATCTCCTCGGCTGGCGTATTCAACAGTCGCGTGGCCGCGCTGCCGTCGGGGTTGATCATGTAGATCTGCCCACGCCCGTCGCGGTAGGAGTGGAACACGATCTTCTCCACGGGAGAGCCGGCTGGCCGACCTGCCTGGCCGGACACCACCGCTCCCCCGAGCACCAGCGCGGCGGTCAGTGCACTCGCCGCTACGTATGACGTTGTCACGGCTGTCACTCCTTGACGGGGGCAGAATCCTCCCTACAGCAGACGCTCTGGGTTCTGACTGTGGCACGGAGGCAGGGAAGGGACCATCGGATTGCAGGAATCGGTCCATCGACTGCAGGCATCGGCGTGGCAGAGACCGAGAGTGGCTTGCAACAGTGACGCTGAGGAGCGCGACGTCGCGACCATTCAACTGACGAGGTGCCTCACATGGCAGTATCGCCGCTCGTCGAACTCGGCATGTCTCCCGCTCTGAGCTTCGCGCTCATTCCCGGCGCAGCGACGATCACGACGGACTTGGGAAGGCTCCAGGCCACTGACTGCACGACGTACCCTGCGTGGAGGCACATGTCCTGGAATTTCGCCACAGGTCTGGATTCCCGACTGGCGGCCAACTCCTCTATTCGTTGCGAAGCGCCACGAGGGGGTCGACCCGAGCGGCGCGGCGCGCCGGAAGCCATGATGCGGCAAAGCCGGCGGCGAGCAGGAGCGTCGCGACCGCAGCCAGGGTCACCGGATCAAAGGGGCGAACGCCGAACAGCCACGATGACACCGCTCGACCGGCGCCCAGGGCACCAGCTCCCCCAAGCAGGAGCCCTGTGCCCACCAGTCCGCCCGCCGAGCGCAGCAGCAAACCCGCGACCGCCACCAGCGTTACCGACGCGGCAACCTGCGCCACCACGAGGAGTCGATTGAGGCTGAACCCCCGGCGGCGACGGCCACGCCTGACTTCGGCGCCTTTGATTGCGCGTACGACGTCCACTCGCGAGGCGGTCAGTGCCGGCACGAGTCCACTGGCAAGGGCAGATCCAATCGACAACAGCAGCGCGCACCCGAACCACCGGCCATCCAGCGAGAGTCCGATCACCAGATTGGTGCCTTGCGAAACCGCCCGCGCGCCAGCGACATCAACGCCCCAACCGGCCAGGATCCAGGCGGCCCCGCGAGCCAGCACCAGCCCGGCGGCGCCGCCGGCGAGAGCAAGCCCGAGTGTCTCGAGTAGCAACTGGCGCACGAGTCGGGAGCGTGGGGCGCCGAGCGCCAGCCGAATCGCCATCTCCCGGCGTCGTCGGTTCCCACCGACGAGCAGCAGTCCGGCGACGTTCGAGCACACGACGAGGAGAACCAGGCCACCGGCCGCTGCCAGTATCAGCAGCGGCCGCTCGAGTGAAGAGACGGTACCGAGTTGGCCCCGGTCGGCCGGCAGTAGGATCACGCGACGTGGCGTCGCCGGGGGCACCGTCTCGAAGATCTGGCCCGCCGCGACCTGAAGGCCGGCCTCCGCCTGCTCCAGCGAGGCCCCCTGGCGCAGCCGCCCCTGGACGCCCAACCAGGACATCTCGGCGCTGAAGTAGTCCCAGCGTTGTTCCATGGGTTCGAGCCGAAACAGGTGCCGGTTGGCGAGCGTTACCCAGATGTCGGCGGGCACACCTCGGCGCAAGCCCGAGTACCCGGCTGGCGCCACGCCGACGATCACGAAACGGTGGTGTTCGATCTCGATCGTCCTACCGACAACGGCCGGGTCGCTGCTGAACCCAGTGCGCCACAGTGCGTGACTGATCACGCAGGTCAAGGATGGGGCGTTGGGTGTGTCCTCGCCGGCAGCGAAGAACCGGCCGGCCGCCGGGGCAAGAGCCAGGACGTCGAAGTAGCTCGCGGTCACGTGCTCGACGTTGCGTCGCTGGACGCTATCACCCGCGTCGACCGTCAGGCGCTGAAGCTCGGTGGCCATCCAGTCTATGGACGTCGAGCCGGCGGCGAGCAGGGCGCGGTAGTTCGGGTACGTCAGGGTCGCGGCTCTGGCGCCGCGCCGGCCCACGGTGCCAAGCTCGACCAGTCGATCGGGTGCAGGTACAGGAAGCGGGCGGAGAAACAGGGCATCGAACACGCCGAAGAGTGCAGTCGTGGCCCCGATGCCGAGCGCCAGCGTCAGCACGACGGCCGCTGCAAAGGCGGGGCGCGCGCGAACGGCTCGCACACCGCACAGCGCGTCGGCCACGAATCCGGAGATCATCGTACGCCAGCGCCCCGGCCGGGCGTCAGGAGTCGAAAGCCGGTCGACGATTCGGTCGAGGCGCGGGCTCGCTTCGAACCGGCTGGCGTCGCGCACCTCGGCCTCGAGCGCGTCCCAATCGCCGATCTGGTGGCGCGCGAAGTCGTCTGCGTCCGTCTCGCTCATGCCCCTGGCACGGGCATCTTCGTACGCATCGCGCAACTGCGTCGCCAGTTCGCGAACGACGCGATGCTCGTGCGTGGCGCGATGATCGGGAAGCGACAGGCGCGCGCGGACGAATGCGGCCCAGTCACGCACGATCGACCCCCATCACCTGATGGACGGCGGCCACATAGGCCTTCCAGGTTTCCTGCTGATCGGCCAGCAGCTTCCGCCCTTCCGCGGTGAGCCGATAGAAGCACCGGCTCCGCTCTCCCGGCTTCTCGACCCAGCGCCCCTTGATGTGGCCACGGTTCTCCAGCCGGAGCAGCGCCGGGTAGACCGACGCCAGGGCGAAGTGCAGCTTTCCGCCCGATCGGGTCTCGATCAGTTTCGCCAACTCGTAGCCGTGCCTGGGGCGGGCCTCGAGCAGGGACAGCACGAGCATTTCCATGCCGCCCTTCTTCAACTCCGCGCTGAACGCGACCGGTGGTATCATAAGGCTCCCTATATGTAGCGAGCCTGAGTATATCGGGCGCGTCACCGCCACGTCAACTGGGTGGCGAAGGCGGGAGCGGCACGATCACGGCGGCCCGACGTGGAGCGCTCTTTGCCATCCCGGACCACTCGACCACCGGGTCGATCCACTCGACCAGCGGGTTGTAGAGGATGCCGTGACCCGTACCGACCTGCAGCACGATTTCCTTGAAGGCCGACAGTCCCTTGCCTCGCGACGTTCGGGCAAGCGGCTCTGCCGAACAGGCGTATTCCTTGTCGTTGACGTCGCGAATCGTTCCCCGCCCCCAGCACAGACGCCACGACTTCGGCGACCGCGTTGTCTCGGCTCGGTATCGGAGGCTTGACGTAGCTCACGATGACCCGCGGCCCTGCCGCCGATTCGATCGCGCTGCGGCGTTCCTGCCTGGCGCGTGGTCGCGGTGCGGCACCGGACGGCGACGCGCTCTTCGGCACGTCCCCGAGCCACTTCTCCGCCATCGGGAAGAACGTCGCTGGGCGAATGTCCCCGACCAGTACGACGACGCACCGATCGGGTGAGTAGTGGGCGGCCTTGAAGGCCCGCAGCGATTCCAGCGTCATCGCGGGAATATCCGACAGGCGGCCCCCGACCGCCGCGCCGTACGGGTGATCGGGAAACGCCACCGCGAGGTTGACGCTGGCGATCTGGCCGCGCGCATCCCGGCCCACGGTGCCCCTGATCTCGCCAATGAGCGTCTCCTTCGCCGCCCGGAGGTCGCCGTCCGGAATGGCCTTCAGGGTCTGAGCTTCGGCCCGCAGAAACCGTTCCAGCCATTCGGCCGGGTAGTCCATCACTCCGTAGTACACGAAGTCGGCGGTGGTGCCGATGTTCCACTGTCCGCGGCCCTTCATCCGGCTCACCTCGGCTTCGAGCGCCTTGGTGCGTGGCGAATCGGCGCCGCCGGCCTTCTCATACTCCCGGCTGAGCTCCGTGTAGAGTTCGCGGGAAGGCCCGATGCTTCCGATGATAGGGGGAGCGAGAAGATGTTCGACAAGATGGGCGGTTCCAGCGCCACCCGACGGATCGTCGGCGTATCCCGCCATGCACGCGAGCATGCCGCCAAACGTAGCTTTGCCGGGCCGCTCCACAGTCACCAGCGTGAGCCCATTGGCCAGGGTCCGGGACTGTGCCCGATTCTCGAATCCCTGACTCACCTGCGACGCGGCAACGGTCAGCACGCCCGCCAACACCAACGTCCAGGTGATCGCTGCTTTCACTCTGCTGCCCATGGGATCCTCCCCTTCACCACTCGCCGTTCTCCCTGACAAGTGCCTCCGCCATGTTCTTCGTACTGCCATTTCGCAAGTGCAGGCGGAAGGACACCATCGCCGGCGGCAGACGAATCTTCAGGAATCGGCCCCCTGGACTCTCCTGCCGGTCGAACCACGCTGTGCGCGGCGGGACCGGTCCTCGGTAACCGCCGACAGGCCGAAGCGACCAGATTCCGTCTCGAGTCAACCGCCGGCGGAGATCATCAGAACGCCGCTCCCGGCTCGACATAGCATCACGGAAGTCACCGTCGGCAGTCGAAGGCAGGACGTTACAAGTGCCAGGGCCCCGCCCTCCGGTGTCTAAGAACCTGACGAGGGATCGTGACGCCCTTTCCGGCGAATCGACGTTCGCATGCTGGGGTGAGGAGCAACAATGAGTGCCTTGATGACGCTGCTTGTGCTCTGGTCCTTCGTGGTCGGGCCCCCCGGTCTGTCCCCCTCCAAAGGGAGCGACGGCCGGCAGAAGATGAGCACGATGACGGAAGCCGAGTGGGATGCTAACGACCAGGCACGCGACGCCCGGTATCAGTTGGACAAAGCGTTGGATGCCGTTGGCGTCAAGCCAAGGACGATCGTCGGCGAGGTAGGCGCGGGGGCGGGCTACGTGGTCTTCAAGCTATCCGCGCGTGTTGGTCCGTCAGGCAAGGTGTACGCCGAGGACATTGTCGCGTCGTTCCTGAACATGTTGAAAGCCCGAGCCACGCACCGTGGTCTTGCCAACATCGAAACGGTTCTCGGCACGCCGGAGGATGCAAAACTGCCGGCGGCGACATTCGACCTGATCTTCATGCACGCGACGATCCAGTTCATCGACAAACCCGTCGCCATGCTCAACAGCCTGACCCGGTGCCTCAAGCCCGGAGGCAAGATTGTGGTCGTCGAACGCGCGCGCGCCGAGTACATCTCGGCGTTCCGCGAGACCGGCCTGAAGGTCAACCGTCTCGATGACACGCTCGTACCGCCGTTTGCGGTCTACGTTCTGTCCAGGTGACCGATGATAGGCCGGGCTCATACGGAGGATTCTACCGATCGAGTTCGAGGCCGAACGCGCGCCTTCTCGGAGGAGCCGGACCACCGGCGCCGGGACCACAGCCCGAGAGTGTCCGATACGCCGGCCCACAACAAGGATACGAGAACACGGAGAACAACCATGCCCAACAGGCTCCTCAAGACGATCGCGACGTCCGGCCTGCTTCTGCTGATAGCGAGCTCCCCGGCGTCAGCCCAGAGCAACCAGCGAGCCGTGCTCGACGAGATCCTCAAACTGTACAAGTCCTACGACGTCGTTCTCCTTGGCGAACAGCACGACGGCAAGCTGAGCTTCGAGTTCCGGATGGCCCTGCTCAGACATCCGAGATTTGGATCGATCGTGCAGGACATCGTCATCGAAAGCGCCAACAGCCTCTATCAGGACCTGCTGGATGACTTCGTACTCAGGCTCAAGAACATTTCCGCCGGGGACCTGCAAATGGTCTGGCGAAACACGACCATGCCGACGGGCGTCTGGGACCCTCCGATCTACGAAGAGTTCATCCGTGCGGTCAGGACGCTCAACGCGTCTCGACGCCTCGACAAACGAATCAGGCTGATCGCCGGAGACCCGCCGATCGACTGGACGAAGGTCACGTCAGGCGACCAGTTGCTGAAGTTCGCCCTGCAGAGAGACGAGACGGCCTACACAGCCATCGAGAACGAGAGCCTGGCGAAACACAGGAAGGTGCTGGTCATCTACGGTGGCGCCCATCTCGTGACCGCAAGAGTCGCGTCGTCGCCTGGCTCCACCCCACCGACGCGCCCGACAATAGCCACCTATCTGAAGATGAAGTATCCCGGCAAAACGTATTCGATCATTCCGTTGACGGCCAGGTACGGCTCAGTGGAAGAATTCCAAGCCGTCACGGGAATCCGTAAGACGCCGTTTCTCCTGACGCTCGACCACTCGCCGCACGCGAGTTTGTCGGCGAAGAAGTTCTTCGGGTTTCTTCGCGACGCGCGGATCGGGGAGATGATGGACGCCATTCTCTTCTTCGGCTCCGCACCTGATGCCACGGTCAATGCCTCCCCAGAGGTCGAAAACGACCTCGACTACCAGAATGAACTGAAGAGAAGACGGGACATCATGTCGAACGCTGTCCCGCCGAACTCCACGTTGCGGGTGGTCAAGTAGGACCGGCGACACGCGGGTCGATCCGGCGCCCCCTCCGGACGGGCGCCGGCGGAGAGCCTCGAAACGCCGATCCCGGCTCGCCATAGAGTCACGGGAGTCACGCTCAGCGGTCGGCATCACGAGGCGCACATGCGCCGACGTTCACGGTCGATCACGCCAGAACCGTCACGTTCTGGCCGACTCCGGCGCAAGTGGAGCGCACCGGGTACGGCTTCATCGGCGGTGTCTCCGTGAGGCTCGTCAGAGACAACTGAAGCAGGTCGGCGGCGCCAAGAAGTCCAGTCGGCATCGACTACTCAGGAGGGACAGGCGCCGGGCACGAGGCCGTGCCGCCGTGGCCCCGCCCCGGTTGAAGCGTGATGCAGCCTTCGAGATAGGGTGTCACCCGGCCGCCGATGCGGACCCGATCGCCGAGCCATTCGCACGCGAGAACCCCGTGGCGACGGGAGAGTTGCCGTGCGGACAGGGTCGATCGGCCGAGGCGAGATGCCCAGTACGGCGTCAACGTGGTGTGGGCCGACCCGGTGACCGGATCCTCGGGGATGCCGATGCGGGGTGCGAAGAACCGCGACACGAAGTCCACCTCCCGTCCTGGTGCCGTGACGATGACCCCTCGGCAGGGTGCGGCGGCGAGGATCGAGAAGTCGGGGGCGAGCGACGTGATCGCGTTCTCGTCGTCGAACACCAGCATGTAGTCGGTGCATCCCCGGTAGGATTCGAGCGGCTCGCGACCGAACGCCCGACAGAGCTCCGGCACGAGTGGGATCGGCACGATTCGATCCGCCGGGAAGTCGAGCACGAGCAGCTCCCCGGGGTGCCGATGCACGAACAGCGGGCCGCTCTTCGACTCGAAGGCGATGACGTCGTCCCGACAACGGTCGCCGTGGATGAGCACGTAGGCGGCGGCGAGCGTGGCGTGGCCGCACAGATCGACTTCGGCCATCGGCGTGAACCAGCGGATGTGACGAGCGCCGTCCGACCGGGGTGCATAAAACGCGGTTTCCGGCACGCAGTTGTCGGCAGCGATGCCCTGAAGCACGGCGTCGGGCAGCCACCGGTCGAGCGGACAGACCGCCGCCGGATTGCCGCCGAAGAGCCGATCGGAAAATGCGTCCAGCTGGTAGATGCGGATCGTCGTCGACATCGCTCGTCCCTCCTCGCGCCGGCAGTCCGGGTATGCTGGCACTCGGGACGATAGACCGTATCGTGCGTGGAAGACAGACACAGACCCGTCGGCATCCAGCCAGTACAGTTCCACCGCAGCGGCCCGGGCGCGTCAGCGACGTTTTGACGCCGCCTGCTCCGAGGCCAGGCGTCCGAGCGTCCGGTAGGCCCCGTCGATCACCGGTGTCCACGGGTACCCGCAGTTCAGGCGGATGCAGTGGCGGTACTCGCGCCTCGGTGAGAAGAGCGGCCCCGGCGCGATGCTGACCTGCGCCCGCAGGGCCTCGTCGCCCAGGCGAAGCGCGTCGACGGACGGTGGCAACTCGACCCAGAGGACAAGGCCGCCAGTGGGGCGCGTGGCTCTGGTGCCGGGCGGAAAGTGCCGGGCGATCGCCTCGCGGGCGAGAGCGACCTGGCGGGCGTAAAGTGCACGGGTGTGCCGCGTGTGCGAATCGTAGGCTCCGCTGCGCAGAAAGGCCGCCATCGCCAGCTGCGGCAGCGCCGGAAGCGCCAGCGTCGTCGTCAACTGGCGCTGCATCAGCGCCTCGTGGTACCTGCCGCCGGCCACCCATCCGACCCGGTAGCCCGGGGCAGCGAGTTTCGAGAACGACGAGCAGAGGACGACCACTCCCTTCCGATCCCACGCCTTCACCGGGAGCGGCCGCTCGCCGCCGTGAAACGCGTCGCCGTACACATCATCTTCGATCAAGGGCGTGTCGTGGCGAGAGAGCAGGGCCAGCAGCTCGCGTTTGGCGTCATCCGGCATCGTTGCGCCAAGCGGGTTCTGGCAGGTCGGTGACGCGATGCAGGCACTGATCCGGTGCCGCCGAAGCGCGCTCGCCAGCGCGTCGAGCCGAAGGCCCGACGCCGGATCGGCCGGAATCTCGATCGCGCGAAGGCCGAGGTGTTCGAGCAACAGCAGCATTCCGAAATAGGCCGGCGACTCGACGGCGACCATGTCACCTCGCGCAGCGACCGTGCTCAACGTCAGCAGCAACGCCTCGGTTGCGCCGCAGGTGACGGCCACGCCCGTGGCAGGCAGCGGGTAGCGCCAGTCGACCGTCCGCCGGGCGAGTTCGCGGCGGAGTTCGACGCGGCCGGGCGGAAACACGTACGTGTTGATCTCCGAGCCGGCCGAGCGCGTGATCGCCGTGACCAGGCGGCCGAGCTTCTTCGTCGGCAGGACGTCTGGCGACGGGCACGCGGCACCCAGGGGCACGATCGCGGGATCGGTGGCCGCCTGGAACACCTGACGCGCCAGAGCCCCGACGTCGATCGACGTCGGGCCGGGCGGGCATGTCCGCACGGGAGGCTCCGCGAGCCGCGCCGACAGAGATGGGCGCACGTAGAAGCCGGATTGTGGCCGCGCCTCGATCAGCCCGCGGCTCTCGAGCAGGACGTAGGCCTGGAGGCTGGTCGAGAGGCTGACGCCCTGGGCAGTGCTGGTCCGCCGAAGCGATGGCACCCGGTCTCCCGGCCGGAGCGTGCCCGCGTCGATGATAGAGGTCAATCGATCGGCGACCTGCTCATAGAGCAGCCTTGAAACCGGCTGAGGCGGGTCCTGGATTGCGCGGCTACTGTACTCCATACAATTCACAGTGAGTGTATCTGTATACATATCACATCTATCGCTATTCTTGAAACAGCTCGTTCGCGGATCGCCGGTGCGGTGCCGTGCGACCCGACGGGCTGTTAACCACGTTTCACTCAAGGAGGACACCCCAATGAAGCACGGACGTTTCGCCGTGTCGATCATGGCGTTGACGCTGCTGGCTGGCCTCGCGCCCGCCGCACAGCAGGACACGGCGAAGACCGAGATCCGCCAGGCTATCGACGCCGCCTACCTGAATGCCTACTGGAACGACATGGACATCAAGGCGCTCGTGAAGGGCTGGGACTATGGCGCCATCTCGCAGTTCATCGCGCCGGACGACCAGATGAGCTTTGTCTCGATGATCGACTGGTTCGGCAGCATGACCGCTCGGAAGGCCCCGGCGAAGAAGGAATACACATTTCTCTACCCCGTCATCGACGTGGTGGGAGACATGGCCATGGCGAAAGTCGAGGTGATGAAGGGCGAGACGATCGAGTACACGGACTACTTTCCGCTCTTCAGGACCAAGACGGGCTGGAAGATCGTCGCCTACCCGTTTTATCCACACCGAAACGGCGTCCGGCCGGAGACGGCGGCGGCCGAGGCCGAGGCGGTCAAGAAGACCGTCGAGGACACGATCGTTGGCGGGTTGCTTCTGAACGGGACCAAAGAGCAGATCTTGGCAGGCCTCGGCGAGGTCTGCGACCTCAATCGCTACGTTCCAGAACTCGACGCGGTCGCCAAGCAGAGTCTCGGAAGCGTGTTGCGCGCCAGGTCTGCCGGGCTCAAGGCGCCTCCCGTCAAGAGCCACGACGTCACGATTCTCGGCATCACGGGCAACGTGGCGGCGGCGAAGCTCGCGCTGGCCTTCGAGCCGGACCGGGTCATGACAATGTACCTCGCGCTCTACAAGACCAGAGCCGGCTGGAAGATCGTTGAACTCACCTCTGACAAGCCGCTGATGGTGATGTTCCAGCCGCCTCGGCGGCCGCAGGCTCCCTGAACGTGATCGGCTGAGCCATTCTGATTTCCTTTGGTGCGTCTTCCGGTGCGCGGTCGCCTGTGAGGGGGCGTCGGCGACGCCGCTCTCTCCGGCGACTCGGAACCGCGCCTCCTGCAACTTCGTCTACCTCACAGAGATCCTCTCATTGGCCGGCCCACACATCACAGCAGGCTCCGTATGGGACATCAGTCTTCGCTCGGGATCGTGGTTCGACGGCTTCTTCGGACGCCGCTCTTTACGCTGGTTGCCCTCCTGACGCTCGGCATCGGCATCGGGGCCAACACCGCCCTGTTCAGCGTCGTCTACGGTGTGCTCCTCAAGCCGCTGCCGTTCGACGAGCCCGATCGGCTCGTCGGCGTCTGGCACAAGGCGCCCGGCATGAACGTCGATCTGATGCAGCAGGGTCCGGCTTTCTACCTGACGTACCGGGACGAAAACCGGACCTTCGAGCACATCGGGCTGTGGGCCGATCGCGCCGCGTCGGTCACCGGTGCCGGCGACCCGGAGCGGGTGCAGACGCTGATGGT
>Ga0334722_10006474_pt1 | contig 11579 bp, 8 predicted proteins | sample C3_bottom_MG_FD_207210 | JGI IMG/M metagenome (GOLD analysis project Ga0334722, IMG submission 207210) | Sediment microbial communities from Yellowstone Lake, YNP, Wyoming, USA - C3_bottom | ecosystem: Environmental > Aquatic > Freshwater > Lake > Sediment | place: USA: Wyoming | collected...
TCGCGGAAATAGTCGCCCGTCTTCTGGCGGAAATTCACGTCGCCAAGGTGTTCTCCGGGGTTGCCATTCCACTGGCCGTGCGACCAGGGACCCTCGACGAGGATGTTCACCGTGCCAGGGTTTTGCTTCCCGATCGCCTGATAGGTATGGAGCGGCCCGTAAACGTCTTCGGCGTCGAACCAGCCGCCCACCGTCATCATCGCGGCCTTGAGATTCTTGAGATACGGCAGCGGGTCGCGGGACTTCCAGAAATCGGTGTAGGTGTCGTGGGAAATCAGGTCGTTCCACCATTCGATCTGACCCTTGAAGAACTTGCGGTCGGCATCACCCAGCGAGCCCATGCGCAAAAAGAAATCGTAGCCGTCGGGTGTGCCGAAATCGAATTGCGGGCCTGCCACTTCGTTTTCTCCCGGCCGCGGCCGTCCAAATGAAGAGAAGAACCCGAAGGCGTGGGCGAGAAAAACCGTGCCGTTATGCCGGAAATCGTCGCCGATAAACCACTCGGTGACCGGCGCCTGCGGCGAGACGGCCTGGAGCGCCGGGTGGCCGCTCAGCGCCGCCATGGTCGCATAGAAGCCGGGATACGACGTGCCCGAAACTCCCAACCGGCCGTTGTGGTTGGGAACGGTCTTCAAAAGAAACTCGATGGTGTCGTAGGTATCACTGGCTTCGTCCACCTGGCTGGGGCCGGTCTTGTTGGGAAGGTAGGGCCGCACATGCACGAAGACGCCTTCGGATTTCCCCCGTCCGCGCACATCACAATAGGCAAAGATGTAGCCCTCGCGCGCGAAGAATTCCGAGGGGCCGAGCGTATCGCGGTAATTGTCCGCGCCGTAAGGCTCCACCCGGTAGGGCGTGCGCATCATCCAGATGGGGTACGGCTTGGAGCGGTCTTTGGGCGAGTAAACGGCGACAAAGAGACGCACGCCGTCGCGCATGGGCGCCAGGTACTCGTCCTTCGTATAATTCGCCTTGATGTAGGCGCGGAGTTCCGCGGCCTTCCGGCGCGACTCATCCGCCGGCGGGCACGGGCACTCCTGGGCGGCGACTCGCCCCGTGGACAGCATGATGGCAAAGATCGTCCCGGCAATCAGCCCTCGACGCATTTTGATCTCCCCACGACCAAAAGTCCCTGCTCTCAAAATTCCTGCTCCCGAAGATGGAAGGCGCGGTCACCCCCCAATGCGCAGGACGGCCTCCCGCCCGTGCTGCACGCAAGCCGAACCATGCGCCCGACATCCTAGGCCACCGGCGCCGCGCTGTCAACGCGTGCGCCGCACTGGCACTTGACGAGCAACGCGAGTCCTGTGAGAATGCCTCCCGGCTGGCTCGCCGGTTGCAGGCATATTCTCCGGTGGAGGATGAGCTGATCCCCACGACGATGAACAAGCAGGGATTCACCAGTCTCCTCTTCTCTCTTCTGTGTTTTCTCGCGGCGCCCATTCCCGGGCTCCCATCTCCAGAAAAAGGGGCTCCTATGATCAAGAAGGATGCCTTTGGAAAGACGGGCGACGGCACGCCCGTCGTTCTGTACACCCTGACCAACAAGCATGGCATCGAGGTCCGCGCCATCACTTATGGCGGAATCATCATTTCGTTACGAGTTCCGGACAAAAACGGGAAATTCGACGACGTCGTTCTGGGCTACGACTCCTTGCAGGGCTATCTCACTAAGACTCCTTATTTCGGGGCCATCATCGGCCGCTACGGAAACCGCATCGGCAACGCGAAATTCGCGCTGGACGGGGTGGAATACACGCTGGCGGCGAACAACGGTCCAAACGCTCTGCACGGCGGCCTGAAGGGCTTCGACAAAGTCGTCTGGCAGGCCGAACCCTTCCAGCATCCCGACGGCGCCGGCGTCGTGTTCACTTACCTGAGCCGCGACGGCGAAGAAGGTTACCCCGGAAACCTGTCCGTCAGGGTCACCTACACCCTGACCGACAAGGACGAACTTATCTTTGATTATCACGCCACCACCGACAAGGCGACGCCCGTCAACCTGACCAACCACACTTACTTCAACCTGGCCGGTGACGGCGAGGGGGACGTGCTCGGCCACGAGGTCATGCTGAATGCCGGCCATTTCACTCCCGTCGATAAGACTCTCATCCCCACCGGGCAGATCGCCAGCGTTGAAGGAACCCCGATGGATTTCACCAAGGCGGCGGCCATCGGCGCGCGCATCGAACAGAAGGATGAGCAGTTGGTTTTCGGGGGCGGGTACGACCACAACTTCGTCATCAATCGTCAGGGCGAAGGGTTGGCGCTGGCGGCGCGCGTTTACGAGCCCGCCACCGGGCGGGTGCTGGAAGTCGAGACCACCGAGCCGGGCGTGCAGTTCTACACCGGGAATTTCCTCGACGGCACAATTACCGGCAAGGGCGGGCACGTTTACAGGCGGCGCTACGGCTTCTGCCTGGAGACGCAGCATTTTCCCGACTCGCCCAACAAGCCCGAATTCCCTTCCACCATCTTGCGGCCCGGGAAGGTGTACGAGTCGCGCACGGTCTATCGCTTTTCGGTGAGGAAGTAACTGGCCGGAGAGCCACTTGCTAGAGAAAGCGGGGGGCGCCGTCTTCAAAGGCGCTTCGCACCCAAGAAGTCGCTCACCACCCGGCGGACTTCACGGTGCTCGCCATCCACGGCATAGTTGAGCTGCCGCATCTCGGCTTCGGAAATCTTTCCGCTCAGGCCGTGCAGCGCGGCGCGCAATTCTGGATGTTCTTCGAGAACCCGCTTTCCCACCACCGGAACGGCATCGTAAGGCGGAAAGTAATGCCGGTCGTCCTCCAGGATGGCCAGGTCGAGCGCCGAGACGAGCCCGTCGGTGGAATTCCCCGCCACGATGTCCACCTGCTTCTCCTCCAGGGCACGGTAGAGCAAACCCAATTCCATGGTGCGCGGCGGCCCGGTCAGTCGGAGATTGTAGACTCTGCTTAGCCCGGGGAAGCCATCCTGGCGCTCCATGAATTCATACCCGAACCCGGCGCGCCACGCGGGAATTTTTTGTGCGGCATCGGAGATGGTCCGCAGTTTCAAGCGCCGCGCGTCGTCACCGCGCACGATAATCGCAAACGTGTTCTCGAACCCCAATGGTTCCATGACCTCCAGCCCGAAGCGGTCCGCATAGGCGGTTTTCACGCGCTGGTACACCTCCGCGGGGCTGCCCCCCGGCGCTTCGCCCAGGACGGCGGTCAGGGCCGTCCCCGTGTATTCAACGTAGAGGTCGATCTCACCCGCCTTCACTGCCTGGTGGCAAATCAAAGTCCCGCCCAGGTTGACGCGGCTCTCCACCTCCAGGCCGGTGTGCGCGCTGAGATACTGCTTCAGCAATTCCGCCAGGATGATCTGTTCAGTGAAATTCTTGGATCCCAGGACCACCCGGCTGTCGCGCCTCGACTGACAACCGGAAAGGAAGACAAGAGCAGCGAATAGAAGCGGGGCAATCTGGCGCCTCATCCTACTTCACCGCCAGCCGGCGCTCGGCCCAGCCGAGTCCAAAATCCGCCAGCACCGCCAGCGCCGCGGCGGGAATCGCCCCCGCCAGGATGACCTGGTTGTTCACCATTCCCACACCGCGGAAAATGTACATCCCCAATCCTCCCGCGCCGACGGCGGCCGCAATCGTGGCAACCCCCACGGAGATAACGGTGGCCACGCGGATTCCCGCCAGGATTACCCCCAGAGAGAGCGGCATCTCGACCCGCCAGAGCAGTTGCTGGTCCGTCATGCCCATGCCCCGCCCGGCTTCGATCACCGCCGGATCAACGTTTCGAATCCCAGCATAAGTATTTCGGATAATTGGCAGCAGCGCATAGAGCGTCAGGGCCACGATGGCCGTGCGGCTTCCGATTCCGCCCATCACCGGTACCGGAATCAGGAATCCGAAGAGCGCCAGGCTGGGGATAGTCTGGATGATGTTCGCGCCGCCCAAGACCCAGCGGCGCAGCGCCGCGCGCCGGGTCAGCAGGATGCCCAGCGGAACTCCCACGGTGGTCGCCAAGATCATCGAGACGCCCACCAACTCCACGTGCTGCAGGGTCAGTTCGCTGACCTCTCCTAGATTACTGAGAAGGAAATCCAGGACGCCCACGGTCCACCTCCCGTCGGTTGCGAATCCTTGTCCGATTACCGCAACGCCGGCTCGTCCCAGCCGCTCACCGCGTCCAGGAAGGCTCTCACATCCGGCTCGGAACTCTGCAGGAACTCCCGCGACGGGCGCACTCCGACCAGCCGGCCCTCCGCCATCAAGGCGATCCGCGTGCCTAGTCGCAAGGCCTCCTGGACGTCGTGCGTGACGAAGACGATGGTCTTGTTTAACTGCTCCTTCAGCCGGCTGAACTCGCGCTGCAGTTCCGCGCGCGTCACCGGGTCCAGCGCGCCGAACGGTTCGTCCATCAGCAAAATGGGGGGATCGGCCGCCAGCGCCCGCGCCACTCCCACCCGCTGGCGCTGTCCCCCGGAAAGCTCGTGGGGGCGGCGGGAAGCAAACCTGCCCGGCTCCAGCCCCACCAGCCGCAAGAGTTCCTCCACGCGGGCGTGAATGCGCTCGAGCTTCCAGCCTTCCAGTTCCGGCACCAAACCCACGTTCGCGTCCACGGGCAAATGAGGGAACAGTCCCACCTCCTGGATCACGTACCCGATGCGGCGCCGCAAACGGATCGGGTCCCAGGCCGTGGTGGGCTTGCCCTCGACCAGCACTTCTCCCGTGGTGGGCTCGAGCAGGCGGTTGATCAGCTTCAGCGTGGTGGTCTTGCCCGCGCCGCTCCGGCCCAGCAAAACCAGCGTTTCGCCCCGCCAGATCTGGATGTTCAGCCCCGAGACCCGCGCCGGACCGCCGTTCAGCGAGAATCCTGCCCCGCGAAACTCGATCACGGCCTGTGGTCCCGAAACAGTTCCGTTCACGGCTCGCCCCTCGCCCGCGCCCAGCCGGTCTTATCGCTGAACCTGGTCGGGAGCACCGCGCGGTGCTCCCGAAAACTCTCTCTATGCTGCCTCAGATGTTCGTGGAACGCAAATTCCCGTGCCAAGGGCATGGAAGGAATCCGCGATCCCCCCCGGCGTTGACCACCCCACGCAGGCGAGAACCCGCCGACGCTCCGCCGGACGGAGGCGCGTCCCCTCGAGAAGGTTAGTTTACGGGAAGATAAACGAAGTGGTTCTTGCCGTCGATGCGGAAGCGGCATGAACATTGGTCGGATCCGCAGATGATGGGAGCGGCGCCGAAATACTGCGCGGCGGTGATGCATCCCAGTGTGCCGCAGGCCGGGCAGGCAAGGACTGCAAAAAACACCTTCTCAATCGCTGCCCTCAACGAGTCGGCCTCGGAGAGCAGAATGATGTCGCCGGCGTCCATCGCGCGGAGGCGGTGTTCGTCCACATGATGGAGGCTTGTCACTTGCCCCCGCCCTCGCCCGCGCGCGGAGACGCGGGAAGGCGCGCCCCCACCCTGCCTTCCCGACCGTCTGGTGTGTCTCGGGCGGGTTCGCCGTACGCCCACTGCCCTACCCCTCCAGAGCGACCTCGGTCCCGCCCTTCCCAAAATGGGACAGCAATCCCAAAACGGGCCGAGGCGTTGGGTCCCCTCTCCCTTGCCCCTCCGGCGTACATCCTAGGTCGGCCTTCCCAAGTTTATCGGCGGTTTCCTCGTTCAACATGACAGCGTATCCGCGCGGGGTTTTCCCGGCGCTGGCAGGGCCTTTCAGGAGGTGGCGCGATGGGAGGATTTCGTCAGGGCGGCGCGGCACGAGCTTCAACACCATGCCCAGCGCTCCGGGCGCCCCCCAGATGCCGTGCAAGCCCCAAGGGGACTTAGTTCCATTTTGGAACTTGGGGCGTCGCGCGCTATCCTCGGACAACCGGCCTGCCGCCGGTTTCGCGCCCCCGTTTCCATGGGCCAAGGGCCCTAGCCTGCATGCGTTCAGGGGCGTGGCGCGCATAGGGTGGGCTCGCGGGCGCCCCGCGGTCTCATCGCCCGCTTCCTCGCCCTGTCTCTAACTGATAGATACAATGCGGCTTAGCGGCACGGGGGCCAGGCCCTTCTCCCGCCGTCCCCGACAATCTTTTCTCGTCTCAGTTACACAGCCTATTAAGCTAGCCTAACGTAGATTGACGAGCTCCCGCGAGGCCACTCCCTCTCCCGGCGTTCGCCGCATGGCACGCGGCGTGCAATCCCAGGAGAGCGACGCGGGTCCTGAAGTCAGATCGTTGAAACAGGTGCGTGAAGCCCCGGGGCTCCACGCCGGCGCCGTGGTGTGCGCGTACGCCGGCCGCAGCGCCCGTCCCCGCAAAAACTTTGCGAGGTTTCCGATGGCAACCCCCTTGGCAGCGCCGATCTGCCCGGCGCAACGCTTGCCAGCAGAAATTCTTTCTTCGCGTTGGGGAAAGAGCGCGCAACCGGCGTGCGGCGATCGGCGCGTCGTCGCCCTCCCTGCTGGCGCCGCCCGGAGCAGGCGTGGCGACGAGGATCTCGTCATCAAGCTGCTCCCCCTGGTGAGGCGGATGGCGTGGCAGATCCGCGAGCGGCTCCCGCTGCACGTGGAGATCGACGACCTGGTGAGCACAGGAGTGCTGGGCCTGATCGATGCCCTGCGCAAGTTCGACAGCCGCCGCGACGTGAAGCTGGAGCGTTACGCCCAGCATCGCATTCGCGGCGCCATTCTGGACGGCCTGCGCGGGCTGGACAGCGCCTCGCGCGACATGCGCAAGAAGAGCAGGAAGGCCGAGACTGCCTATCGGAAGCTGGAATCAGAGCTGGGCCACCCGCCCAGCGACGGCGAGATGGCCGGCGAGCTGGGCGTGAGCCTCAAGGTGTGGTACCGGACGGTTCTGGAGTTGCAAGGAATAGGCATGGATTGGCTGCGGCCCATGGGATCGGTTGGAACCAAGCCATGGGGGCCGGTGAATGAAGAAGCGTTGCCCGGCGACAACCCGGTTGACCAGTTCGAGGCGTGTTTTCAGCGCGAGCGCCGGGAAATCCTCAGCCGCGCCCTGGCCCGCATTCCTGAACGCGAACGGCAAGTGGTGAAGCTCTATTATGAAGAGGAGCTCACCATGAAAGAGATCGGAAAGAGAATGGGAATCGACGAGTCGCGCGTCTCTCAGCTTCACTCCGCCGCGCTCGCCCGGCTTCGCCAGCGGGTCGGTGGAATCCTCCGCCATCCCCGTCCCACCCCGCCGCGCTCCGGCTGGTAGCCGCGCCGTGTCACCCCCGGCCAGAAGTCGTCCTGCCGGTGGGGGCGCCGATGGCGTGTGTGGTGCGGATGTGATAGACTGCCTCCCAATCCGAGGGCGAAGCTACCAGGAGGACAACCATGGGCAGGCAGACCCGCCGCGAGTTTCTTTCCCGCACTCTCTCCCGGGCCGCAACCGCCGGCGCCGGACTGACAGCGCTAAGCTCGACTTCCATCTTCGCGGACGGCGCCGAAATGCCGCGCCGCGTGCTGGGCAAAACGGGCGAAAAAGTTTCGCTCATCTGTCTGGGCGGGTACCACATCGGAGTCCCCAAGGATCCCGCCGAGGGTATTCGGATTATCGAGACCGCGATTGACCGCGGCATCAACTTCCTCGACAACTCCGACGACTATCACCAAGGCGACAGCGAAGTCCGCGTGGGCAAGGCCATCCAAGGAAAACGCGACAAGGTTTTTCTGATGACCAAGGGCCACCCGCGCGACAAGAAAGGCGCGATGAAGAGCCTGGAAGCGAGTTTGAAGCGCCTGCAGACCGACCACCTCGACCTGTGGCAGTTTCACGAAATCGTTTATGAGACGGACCCGGACTGGATCTTCTCGCCCAACGGCGCCATCGAGGCCGCCTATCTCGCCAAGAAGCAGGGCAAAGTCCGCTTCATCGGCTTCACGGGACACAAAGATCCCGCCATTCACTTGAAGATGCTTTCCAAGCCTTACGAATGGGACACGGTGCAGATGCCCATCAACGCGCTCGACCATCACTTCCGCAGTTTCGAGCGGCAAGTCCTGCCGGTGCTGGTGGAGAGAAACATCGGGGTGATCGGGATGAAGCCGCTGGCCTTCGGCAACGCGCTCAAGACCAAGGCTGTGTCCGCCATCGAGTGCCTGCACTATGCGATGAACCAGCCGGTTTCGACGGTGTGCGCGGGATGCGATTCGATGGAAATCCTGGAGCAGGCGGTGCGTGCGGCCACCACTTTCAAACCCCTCAGCGAAGCCGAAGTGGCTTCCATTCGCGAGCGGACGAAGCCCTTTGCCTTGACCGGACAATACGAGCCGTTCAAGACCACGGCGGATTTTGACGACCCGCGCGTCGCTCCCCCGCCCTACGAGGCGTGAATCGCCAGCGCCGCTTCCTCAACCAGTAACCCTCTCTCGGGGAGGGTGTGTCCGTCGGCGAATGGAGAGCGAGACCCAACGGTTGCAACCGCTCGAGTCGAGTGTTAGCTTTTCCCTGCCGTTTTCAAATCAGCGTCCGCCACACGGGGTGGCGCGCCAGCGGATGGACGTCATCATGAACCGACACGAGAGCAAGATCTTCGAAAACCAGCACCTGGTCCTCGACGACGGTGTGTTCATCAACTGCACGTTCAAGAATTGCAGTCTGGAGTATTCCGGAGGCGACGTCTATGTGCAGAACTGCCAGGGCGAAGGGTGCCAACTGGTATGGCGGGGAGCGGCGCAGCGCACGGTGTTCCTGCTGCAAGGCCTGGGCCTGATGGCGCCGCCGGCTCCGCCTCCCACGGCCGCCTCGCCCAGCCGGGTTCAGTAATCCTCCCCATCCGACTTCCGCCGCAGGCCCCAAACCTAATGAACGGGCGGCGCGAGCGGCGGAATCAGCAGATATCGCTGGCGGGTCTGGTACTCCCGCAGATATTCCTGATGCTCCGCGCTGTCGGGATAAGGCTCGTCCACGGCGTAAGGATAGTTCGACATCTGGCGGAACGGCAGCGGCTCGACACTCTTCGAATAAGCGGTGTTGGGCTCGCCGTCTTTGGCCCAGCCGTGCGTGTAGAGGAAGAACGTCCGCCTCCATCCCGGCTTGACGGGTGGAAGTCCCCGCCCGTCGAATTTCACCGTCAGCTCGTCGCCCGTGGCCATCACCACCAGGCGATCGTCCGCGTGGGTCACGAGTTTCTCCGTCTGGCCATAGCGCGTGTAGTTTCCAATCATGGGATTCCACGGCGCGTCGGCGAGCAGGCTGGTGTACTCGAAGTAGTCGGGCCGGGTGTGGGAAGGATCGCTGACGGGCCGCGAGAAGCCGCGATAATGAAGGTCGGCGGAAACCAGCGGCAATTCCACCGGCGCCGGGGCCGCCGCGTCGCCGCGGGTGAAGAAGACCTGGTCCCAATACACGCAGAAATTCGTGACGATGCGCACGTGCCGGTCCGCGGAGCGGAACTTCCCCGTCAAATCCACGCGCATCGTGCGATTCGTACCGCTGGGCAGTCCCATATCGGGAATCACCGTCACCCACTGGCCCCGCTCATCGCGGACCTGGAGATAGGGCGGGACCATCTGCAAGCGGGAATTGGACATCAAGGCGCGCGAGGCGTTGGAGTCCGTCCAGAAGACCCATCCCTTCAGCCAGAGCGTCAGCGGTTCGGAAGCCGGCGCATCGCCCAGGTCGAGCGTCAGCGAGTGCACGTCGGCGAGGCCCGGGATGCGGTCGCGGCGGAAATCCGTGGGGTAGCGGCCATCCGCATCGCGCAGCAGCGGAAGCACGTCCTTGCCCTTATCGTCCACCGCCGCCACGGGAAAGCGTTTTGCGCGCACGGCGTGCAGTCCCGGCGATGACGGCGAAGACGTGAAGATCTCGTTGGCGTAAATCTCCTCATCCGCCGGATGATCCACCGCCAGCAAGCGGAGCTGGTCCACGTAGTCAACCTCGCGCAGCTCGTCGGTGATCTGGAACACGTACATCCCGCTCTGGTCGCGCAATCCCTGCGGCAGGCGGACGAACTCTTCCGGATAAGGCTTCATCCGGCCGCCGTCGGGCAGCAATTCGCCCAGCGGCGCCACGCCCAGCACATCGGTGAGGTAAACAAACTTCTCTCCATCCCAGAAATAGAGGAAGGGGCAGGAACTCGCCAGCCGCTCGGACTCGCGCACTTCCAGCGGCTTGTTGGTGGCGACGTTGACCCAGTTTTGAATGACCGCATTGGGCCAGGTCACGCGCACCACATCCAGCTTCGCCAGGTCGCCGGTGGAGATGCGGAGGCGGTCCCCGTTGACCAGCAGCTTGTGATAGAAATTGCCGGCCTTGAGCTCGACGATGCTGCCCACGCCCAGCGAATTGCTCTTGTAACCGTTCATCTTGATTTCCAGCCAGCGCGCGGGCGGGCCCTGCTTCTCGAAAGCCATCAGCTCGCCGCCGCGGCTGACCGCCACCAGGTTGAGTTTGCCGGGATTGTTCAACCAGGTGGGCGCCAGCGCCGTAACTTGTTCGGGCCTCGCGGCGGGAAGGGTCAGACCGGCTTCCTTGAAACGCCCCAAGCGGTTGGCGACAAATCGCCACGACCCCGCGCCGTCGGCGACCAGGAGGTCATCGAAGCTGTCGCCGTTCAAGTCCGCCACGATTCCGCGCAGAGCAAATGGCCCGGAGGGCGGCGCAATGGCCGGCAGGCTGGCCACGCCGGCGAACTTCCCTCCTCCTCGGTTCATCAGGACCTGATAGCCCGCCGCAGACCACAAGGCGAGGTCGAAATTTCCGTCGTGGTTGAAATCCGCCACTTGCGCGTCCAGCGCCTGGGAAGCGCCAAGATCGCTTCCCGCTTCCGCGGTGCGGTTCGTGAACTTGCACTCGCCGCGCCCCATGAAGAGCAGGGGCGGCCCGTCGTCGCGAACCACCAGGACGTCGGAGTAGCCATCATTATCCAAGTCGCCGAAAACCGCCTTGCGCGCCCGGCCCTTGACTTCGAGCCCCGAGAATTCCGTGGCATCGGTGAATGTGCCATCGCCGTTGTTGCGATAGAAGCGCGTCGCGGCGCCGGAGAAATCGCTGGGGAAGTCGAAAGTTGATTTCTCGGGGGGCTTGCTCAGGTCGGTGTAGATCGTGAGCACCAGGTCCAGAAACCCGTCGTTGTCCGCGTCGATCAGCACCGCGCTGGTGGCCAGTTCGCCCTCGGCGCCCTTCAGCCCCGCCTTTTCCGTGTCGTCCACGAACGTTCCGTCGCCCTTGTTGCGATAGACGCGCACTCCGCCCACGCCGGTAACAAACAGGCTGGCGTGGCCCTTGTTGTCATAGTCAGCGAAGGTGGCGGAGACGCTCGCGCCGGGCCCGGCCACGCCCGCCGTCGCGGCCACGTCGCTGAATGTCCCATCGCCGTTATTGTGGTAGAGGTGATTCGTGCCCGCCGGGTTCACCAGGTAAACGTCCGGCCGCCCGTCGTTATCGTAGTCGCCGAGGGCGAGCGACGGTCCAAACTCCGGCGCCAGATTGCGCCGCGCAAAATCCAGCGAGTAATCCGCCGCCCGGATTTCGCTCCCCGCGTGCGGCGGCGGAGATGCCTCGGCGGCCGCGGCAACGCCCAGTTTGGAGGTGATGTCCGCGAAGGTCACCTTCTCCGCCACCGGCTGGCGAGCGGCGACGGTCACCGGCGA
>Ga0334722_10006475_pt1 | contig 11578 bp, 10 predicted proteins | sample C3_bottom_MG_FD_207210 | JGI IMG/M metagenome (GOLD analysis project Ga0334722, IMG submission 207210) | Sediment microbial communities from Yellowstone Lake, YNP, Wyoming, USA - C3_bottom | ecosystem: Environmental > Aquatic > Freshwater > Lake > Sediment | place: USA: Wyoming | collected...
CGGCCCTTCATGCCCCTCAAGGTCTTTTCGCGCAGGTCCGCGAGGAACCGCTCGTTGATCATGCTCTGTAAGGGAATGAGCATCTTGGATCGTTCGTCCGACGTGTCGATATTGTCCGCGGCGGAGATGATGACGATCCCTAAGGAATCGAAGAGCGCCACGGTATGAAGTGTCATCAGGTTGCTTCGTGAAAGGCGGGACAGATCGTCGACCAGGACGGCATCAAACTGTCCGTCCTGCGCCGCGGTGATAAGCGCCGTAAGCGATGACCGGTCGTTCCTGGCGCCGGAGACGGCATCATCGTGATAGATGTGGTCCTCGAGCACCTCGATCCCGCGTCTTTCCGCAAGACGGCGGCACGAAGCGATCTGGTCCGTGATGCTCGTCGGGCTGCAGGCTTCCGAACTGTACCTTGCATAGATGGCAGCTCTCATCCCCTACCTCCCTTCTCCCAAGTTTCCAGATCTTCCGGATTCGCCGTCTCTCTCATCTTCTGGACGTACTCCTGCGCGAGTATTTCGGCCACGTGATCGAGGAACTCCCGAAATTCAGGGTGATCGGACGGATTCCAGTTCTCACATGGCTGTTCAGCTGTCCGTTCCCCGATGATTTCCGCCGGTGCGCCGCTCATCGACTAACCTACCGTTGCCCCCTTCATATATGAAGATTGTCGGCAATTCCGGACAATGCCGATTATGCGCGCCAATAATAGGCATTGTAACCCAATAACGCCTATTGTGGTCAAGGATTATTTACGCAATATAGGGGAAACGCCGAGTATTTGCCAATATCTTCGGCCTATGCCAAACTTGGGGGCATGGAAGGGGTTGGGAGGAATATCCGCTACCTTCTCTGGAAGGAAGGAGTGGAGCGCAATGAATGGCCATCCAAGCTGGCCGAATGGCTGGGCTGTCCCCTAAAGAGAGCGGAGGATCTACTGGAAGGCCATGGCGCCCCCCTTTTGTTAAAAGAGAAGAAAGCCCTGGCAAATGCAACGCCTCTTTCCCTAGAAGAACTTTCCGGAAACCTCCTGGAAAAGCACGACGTGGATATCCTCATCGAAAATATCCGCCACCTGATCAAGGGCCTCCCTCATGGGAAAAAGAAAGAATTCGCCGCGAAGCTGGGCGTCGATGTGACGACTGTTTCCCGCTGGATCAGCGGCGCTCAACGACCGACGAAAAAAAAGTTGGAGGAGATCGGTAGGTATTTTGGCCTGCCGTACGGGACCACTCTTGATTCCGAACCGATTTTTCTTTGGACGGAGCCGATCAGCGAGAGTCAGATGAAAAGTTGGCTCACGGAAACAATTGAGCAGGTGGATGGAAAATCTCTAAGGGATGTTTTTCCAGCCTTGAGGAGGTTGCTCAGGGAATAGATCTTTTCTTTCAGTTGAGTCGTTTCGACAACTGGGGTGTGTTCAAGTTGATTAGCGAAGGCATCAACCATTCGCTGGGGAAACACAATTGTAGTCAATTTATTGAGGAAGGGTAATTCAGGAATGGCAACAGAGATTTTCCTTGACGGGATAGGGCATGTGTTAGCTGACAAGGAACTAAACGTTCCGGTATATCAGCGCTCCTTTTCTTGGGGCCCCGACGAAGTACATGCCCTTCTTTCTGATCTATGGGACGCATTCAGAGCAGGTGATCCTGAATATTTTCTTGGTTCTATAGTCGTAACGGGGAGTGGAGAGGAAATTCCTTCGGTTGTCGACGGGCAGCAACGATTGGCCGTTATATCGATGATTTATGCTGGGATACGAGATTTCCTATATGATCGGAAGGACAAGCGAAAGGGGCCGATGGAAAACAAATATTTGTTTTCGCTAAACTTTCGCACGGAAGAAATTGTGCCTAAGTTGCGCTTGAATGAGATGGACAATGATTTTTTTCGGAAGCATGTTCTTAGTGGCCCTGACGAGCGGGGCAAAAGTATCGTGCCTACTATAGATTCACATAAGCGGATAACGAATGCTTACAAGATAGTAAAAGAGCATGTTATGAAGTGTTCCAAAACTTCACCAAAAGATGAAGTTGGAATACTTATTGATTGGGCTGATTACCTTGAAAAGAAGGCAAAGATAATATTGGTAGTCGTTCCTGATGATGCAAAGGCCTTTGTCGTCTTTGAGACGTTAAACGACAGGGGATTAGACCTTTCCATTGCTGATCTTCTGAAAAATTATATTTTCGGAAAATCGGAAAACAGATTAGAAGAAGCTCGAACACATTGGATTCGCGCGACAGGCGCTTTAGAAGGAACGGGCGGGGATAAACGTGTTGCAACTTTTATCCGCCATTTCTGGTCTTCCAAACAAGGTCTTATTCGCGAAAGAGATTTATATGGCGATCTTAAAAAGAAGCTAAAGACTAAACAGTCAGCTATCGACTTTTCGGTTGAGTTGGCGGACAACGCTCGGCTTTACGCTGCGATTCTCAATTCGGATCATGACTTTTGGCAGTCATTAGGAAGTGGGGGCAGACAATTAGTTCAGTCTTTGCTGTACCTCAAATTAGAACAATATAGACCTTTACTCTTGGCATGCCTTCATACATTTCCACCAAAGGAAATATTAAAAACTCTCAAACTTCTGGTGTCCTGGAATGTAAGGCTTTTGGTTGTGGGTGGCCTTGGAGGCGGAACAATTGAGCGATACTATTCTCTCGGTGGAAAAAAAGTGAGGGATAAGGAAATATCGAGCGCGAATGAATTGATAAAATTTGCAGTTGATTTTATTCCTGGCGATGCTGAATTTGAAGCCTCTTTTTCTACGGCTCGTGTATCGCAAGCTTATCTGGCACGTTATTATCTGCAAGCTCTGGAGCAATCATTGGCGGATGAAGAAAACCCGGAATTGGTACCAAGCACTCTTGAGAAAGATGTGAATTTGGAGCACGTGCTTCCACAGTCGCCAAGAAAGAGAGACTGGCCAACATTTGACGAGGAATCTGTCAGAGCTTACTGCAAGCGACTTGGCAATCTGACTTTGATGAAATCAGATGAAAATGTTGGACTTGGTAACAAGCCATTCTTGGAGAAAAGAATTATTTATTCGAGATCTAAGCTCAAGCTCAATGCCGACCTGGCTGCTGCGCGCAAATGGGATAAGGCGGCCATTGAATCTCGTCAGAAAAAATTGGCGGAAGTTGCACTGAGCACATGGCCTCTTAAGACAAAATAGATACGTTGCTGGGAAGGTTGAGATTGATGCGGTGGCTTGTTCAGATTCGCAAACGGTCTCGATACTGCAATATGTCAAGTTCCTGTTCGTGTGGTGGACGCGAGAAATAAAAGGAGAGTTGTTCACGCGCTAAGGGGTAATGTAATCCGCCCTCACGTTTTTAACCGTTCTCGGCGAGTTGGTATCGACTGATTCTGTGCGCCACAACGTAGACAACCAATTCATATAGTGCGGCATGGAGATTGCGAGTTGGACAGGGAAAGGCGCCGCGCAATATACTTGTTTTGGGTAGGCGGTTACCTCCTCCCTGGAAGAATGGATAAATCGGATGTGTCGTAAAAAGCCCGGTCTGGAAGCCAATTTCGACGCCACGTTCACGGCGGTCTTGGCGCAGCGCGAGAAGCAGATCCAGCAGAATTACCGTCCTATTATCGGCATTCATAAATGGTTTGCCCGTCGGCCGGGGACCGTTTTTCGGACACTGCTGTTAGCCGAATTTAATGGGCAGGAGCCTCTCGAATCGTCCTATTGGCGGGCACACGATCTCGAAGGAGTTATCGCGGACCCCTTCATGGGGGGCGGAACGACGATCTACGAGGCTAACCGTCTTGGATTTAACGTCGTGGGAACGGACATCAACCCAATGGCCTTCTGGGTCGTAAAGCAGTCGCTGGCCCCACTTGATCTCGGTGCCTTCAACGAAGCTGCTCGGGCTGTCATCGCGGACGTCGAGAAAAGAGTCGGAAAATATTACGTTACTAGGTGCGACACGTGCGGCAAACCGGCACCCGTCAAGTACTTCATCTGGGTAAAGACCAAATCCTGTCCCCATTGTCAGACGGAGAATGATCTTTTCCCCGGTCATCTCCTTGCGGAAGCTGTTCGTCATCCACGTTGCGTTGTGTCGTGCCAGGAGTGCGGGCAGCTTAACGAATACGGACGCCAGCCCACACCGGAGAATCCGGAATCCTGCCGGGAATGCGGTCACTCCGTTTTTGTCCAAGGCACGGCAAAGAGAAACAAGACAACGTGCCGAAAATGCGGGACAGCGTTCTCCTATCCGTCCTCGAAACCTTCTGGCCCACCGAGGCACAGAATGTGGGCTATCGAATATCAATGCCAGGAATGTAAGCCGATCCACCAAGGGCGATTTTTCAAGCGCCCGAATGCGGATGACCTTCGCAAGTTGGAACAGGCGCGGAAGGGTTTCAATGAGTTCGGACAGACCCTCCCCATCCCTGACGATGAGATACCTATGGGGGACGAATCCCGGCGACTCCACCGCTGGGGGTATAGACGCTTTCGAGAGATGTTTAACGAACGCCAGCTCTTGGGACTGGGTCTATTGCTCCGGCGAATCATGGAGGAGAAAGATAGGGAGATCCGGCACGCCCTGCTAACAGTGTTTTCAGACTTCCTCCGATACCAGAACATGCTTTGCCGATACGACACCTATGCTTTAAAGTGCCAAGACATTTTTAGCGTCCACGGATTTCCCGTGGGGCTGGTCCAATGCGAGAACAGTCTCTTGGGAATACCACGGGTAGGATCCGGATCCTTCCGCCATTTCGTTGAGAAATACCTTCGTGCCAAGCAGTACTGCCTCGCTCCTTTCGAGACCCGGACCAAGGGAAGCCGCAAAGAGATCGTCCCCATACACGGGGAGCGGATCGTGGCCAAGTTCACGAAATCCTTCCCGCGAGGAGGGCGGCGCCAAGCGTACATCAGGGTAGCCTCCGCCACGGAAGTATCGTTGCCTCCCGACTCCCTCGACGGTGTTTTCACCGATCCGCCCTATTTCGCAAATGTTCAGTACGCCGAGTTGATGGATTTCTGTTTTGTCTGGCTCAGGCTCGGCCTAGGCGAAGAATTTCCTTCGTTTAGATCCAGGACTACTCGGACCCACGCTGAGCTCACCGGAAACGTAACAATGGGACGGGGGCTCGATCACTTTACCGCGGGATTGTCCCGGATCTTTTGTCACTACGCTTCCGCACTCAAGAAAGGCGCTCCCTTCGTATTCACCTATCATCACAACGCCCCTGAAGCCTACGTTCCCTTAGTCGTGGCCATCCTTGATGCCGGTCTCGATTGCAGTGCCACGCTCCCGGTTCCCGCGGAGATGGGGGCCTCGCTACATATTGCTAGATCGAACTCCTCCGTTCTCGATTCGGTATTCGTTTGCCGAAAACCATTCGCTGGGTTTGATGACACGGGCGTGGAGGAATGGATCCGCAGGGACATCGAGGCGCTCACGGCGGCTGGATTGAAGGTCTCTGACGGGGACATCCACTGCCTGACGACAGGGCATGTCGCACGAATAGTGATCAACAGGCTTCGGGCGACATGGGATCATACGCTTCCGCTTGGGAGAAGGATACTCATAGCGCATGAGCACCTCATCCGCTTGTGGAAAGAAGCAAATGTTTCTAAGGTCATGACACTGCTTCACCCGAAAAAGCCCCCCAAAGACAAAGGAGGAAATGTGCGTGTCGCGGCCGTTTGAGCTCACGCCCTCGGAACTCCAGGCACGGCTGGAGGAGATGGTCGACGTTACAATCGCCGATCTGTCTTCCGAGTTCCTCCTGCTGCCTCGGGGAGACGCCTTCCTGGACTACTCGGATTTCCGTGCTGCCTATGAGGTTCTGAAACGGCATACGGACGCTTTCACAGATTTGAGCGAAGGGAAGGCAATGGAGGCCGCAGTCGAGAATAGCCGCGTTTTCTGCATCCTAAGAGCAATGCTCGGAATGACGGCGCCTGAGTGGGCCGAGCTGGCCAGGTTGGAATTTGACGCCGATATCGACCAAGGTCCGGCGCGAGTGCTTGACCGAAAGTGCCGAGAAGCCACGAATTACATTCAGGCGTTGCTGGAGCGGCATGAGGCTCGCTTGTCGAGGGCGATGGCCACCGGACGCAAACAGGTCGATGCAAGAAAGAGCATCACCCGGATTGAAGCCCTGATCCGAGTAGCTGCCCTGTATATCTCGCAGGGTGCTCCTAAGGATGTAGACGGTATGATCCATCGATTGGACAAGTTCGACACGAAGGAAGGGAAGAGGTCCTTACAATACGCCGCCGCCGAGAACGTTCCTTATCCGGTTCTTCTTTACGAGCGCTATCTCGGGCGCCCCTTCGCAGCCCACCGGGACGCGGTCTCTGAACTCATCGGAGAGGTTATGGAGAACGCGATCGAGAACACACTGCGCGCGGCCGGCGTTTCTTACCGTAAGACAAAGCGGGCCGAGCGGATTCCTGGATTTGGACAAGCGCCTGACTTTTGCATCCCCGACGAAATTCATCCGATCGTGGTGATCGAGGCGAAGATCACGAGCGACGACGGAACTGCCCGAGACAAGGTGGCTCGGATCAAGGTGCTGGCGTTGCAGAGGGACGAGCATGTGGCATCAGCCCGGCCCGCTTACGAGGTCGTGGCCTGTATCGACGGCCGCGGATTCCGTCAACGGCGAGAGGACATGCGCCAGATGCTAAAGTGTTTGAATGGGAAAGTGTTTACGGCGGCTACCCTGGACCAGCTTCTGAGGCATACCCGAATCAGGGAGTTCGTGAGCCGTTCCGGATAGTCCGATTAATCTCAATCTCGTTCACTTTTATCGTTTGACACCCAGTGTGTGCTCGAAAGGTGTCTCTTTTTTTCGGACAGTCGGATAAGGTGAAGATTCGACTGAAACCGCTCCCCCCCCCTCTCCCCCTTCCGGAAGCACTTCAAACCGCCAAATAACATTTGCTGCCATCGAAGCGTTTCTATATGCTTTAGGCATAAGTTCCGAACACCCTCCACGCCTTTGCAACACTGTTAACCTCCCGCCGAAGGAGGCCCGACATGAAAAAACTCCATTTCCTTCTTCTCGCCGGATTACTCATCGTACGCGGTGGTGCGATTCTGCAGTTCCCGTCGGCCCGCATGCGGCGGCGTGACCCCCAGAATCTTACACATTAAATTCGTTGCAAACCTGTTCAAACCATGGGGATCGCCTCTGAAAGGGGGAAGATTTATGCTGAAGTCGCTACCTCGCCGTTTATTTTTTAAGTATATTTTTTCTATTGGTGGTTTTGGTTTAGCGTCTACATTCAAAATAGACAGGAACGAAGGTCTGAAGATTGGTAAAACAAAGAATTTTTCATTTGGACCCTCTGAGGCTCATGGAGCATGTGGTTCAAGTTATGACTGCCCGGGTGGGGGAGGGGAGTGTGGTTCAAGTTATAACTGTCCAGGGGGCGGTAGGGATCAAAGTGGGCAAGGACACTGCGGTTCGAGTTATAACTGCCCCGGAGGAGGAGGAGGGTGTGGTTCAAGTTACAACTGCCCAGGTACGGGAGGGAAGTGCGGTTCAAGTTATAACTGCCCCGGAGGCGGAGGGGTGTGCGGCTCTAGCTACAACTGTCCAGGAAATTAAGCTGTGGATTTAAATTCTATTAAATTTTGTTTTCCAAAAAACATTTTTATAAAAAAAGATGCCAATAAAGTCCTTTTATTAAATCCAAATATTCCGAGTTGGTTCGTCACAAATAATAATGGAGCATTTTTGCTTACGTGTTTAAGCGGAATTGTTCCTGACGGTAAAACCATTAAATATCTTTCGGAAAAAACAGGAATAAAAGGCGAAGAAATTATGGATTTTGTTTTGACAGCAAAAAATCATCTATTTCCTGTTCTAAAAAATAACGAACCATCAACTACATACCCAACAAACAAGCTTTCTTCTGTATATTTATCCATGACGGAGAATTGCAACCTTAATTGTATTTATTGTTATGCGTCAAAAAGAAGCGCAGAATTAGAATCGTTGAAAAAATCGGAATACATTCGCCTTCTCGATGATTTAAATGACATTTCTGGCACATTAAATATAACATTTACAGGTGGAGAACCCCTTTTAAATAATGACATCTCCAATGTTGCCAACTATGCAAAGAAAAAGAATAATAATATTAGCCTATTAACGAATGGGATATTGATTTGCAAATCTAACGTAAATGAAATATCCGAATTGTTTGGTTTAATAAAGATCAGCATTGATGGTAGCAATAAATTAACACACGAATACCATAGAGGCGAAAGTTCCTATGATAAAACGATAAATGCAATTGATCTATTAGATAAACATAATGCTAATTATATGATATCGATGACAGTTACGAAAAGTAATATTGATGACATTGAATCTATGTCAAAGAAATACGGCTCACGACTAACTTTCGCCCCTCTTTTTGTCGCTGGGAAAGCGAAAAACAAAAAGGAACTATCTATTTCTGGAGAAGATTATTATAACGCTTTAAACAATGTGGATGAAATTAATCCGATGGGTTATTTGGCTGAATCTTTGGTATCAGCTAAATGTGGAAAAATTATAAAATGTGCTATAGGTGATAGAGAAATTAGTATTTCTGCGAACGGGAATGTTTATCCATGCCATCTATTACATTATGATGAATTTTATTGTGGAAACATACGCGAAGAATCAATGTTTAATATATATAACAAATCCTTAAAACTCGTGGCAGATTGCAATGTTGAAAATATTCAGGGATGCTCAAATTGTAATATTAAATATATTTGTGCTGGTGCTTGTCGAGCAAGGGCTTATTTTGAAAAAGGCGACATAATGCAGGCTGGTGATTTTTGTGATTATGAAAAAAAGGCAATTATTAACGGAATAATTCAGCTCCATTCTTTTGATAATTAGACAGAAGTGAGAGGAGGTCAATCCGCCCCTTTTTGGCCATAACTTGTTTCCGGTGAATACGTTATGCCGCAGAAGTCGGCTTCTTCCCATCGTACCGATAAAAAATCCGGGCTAAACCCTTGCATATCGATAAACGCCTTTAACGTTCTGGGCAAGAAACTGCCCCTTTGAAGGCGCTGCCTTCATTCTCTCAAACACCACCTCTGGTACGTCATAATAGTTGTAGCGTCCCCCATTCACGAATTCGACGACCAGCATTTGCCTTTCCTTAACGTAGTCGAAACCCGCTATGGTGGAAGACCCGGGTGTGGCAATCCAACTCATTTTCTTGCTCCTATTTTGGGATTTGCATCTGGCTTCTCTGGTTCATTTTTCGTGTGTTCGTAGTACGGACTTTGTTTGCGCCATTGTCTCATGACGATTGCATAATCTTCTGGGTGTCTGGGCACAGCCCACCCGCCCTCGCCTTCATAGCCTTCTTTGTTAGGGTCACCGCGAACGACGATGCGGGGATCTCCGCTGTCCGGCCGTCGGTTCTTGTCCGGGGGATCAATCAGGGTGCGCATTCCGACGATTCCGGCCCCCTGATCCGTAGGGAAGGCGGCCACTGTTCCGACGGAAGTCGGCCACCCGTCGGAGCGACGCGACGACAGGCATCAGTTATTTCTCACAGTGGCCGGATTCCGTCAATCGGGTTTTCTTCCGCATGGAGTCTCCCTTGAGTGTGATCCGGTACGCGTTATGAACGAGACGGTCGAGGATGGCGTCCGCCAGGGTGGGGTTCCCGATGCTCTCGTGCCATGTCTCGACGGGGAGTTGGCTCGCGACGATGGTGGATTTTCGTCCGTGACGGTCCTCGATGATTTCGAGCAGGTCTCGCCGTTGCTCGTCGGCAAGAGGCGCAATTCCCCAGTCGTCAAGCACGACGAGGTCTATGCGGGCAAAGGCGTCGAGGAGTTTAGCGTACCTCCCGTCGCCGCGTCCGACGCCCAGCTCTTCGAGCAATCTCGGGAGACGAACGTAGCTGACGCTGTATCCTGCTCGGCAGGCCTTCTGCCCCATGGCGCAGGCAAGATAACTTTTCCCGGCCCCGGTTGGGCCCGTGATGAGAAGGTTGTGATGGTCGCGGACCCAGTCGCAGGAGGAGAGCTTGAGCATGAGGCTCTTGTCCAGTCCGCGGGGGTGCCGATAGTCGATGTCCTCGACGCAGGCATTCTGGCGCAGGCGGGCTTTCTGGAGGCGAAGTTTCAGGCGCCGGTTTTCCCGTTCGGTCATCTCCCGGTCGACAAGCAGTCCGATGCGGTCCTCGAAGGTAAGATCGGCGACCTCCGGCATTCTGCTTTGCTCCTCGAACGCCTTGACCATGCCGAACAACTTCAACGTGCCAAGCTTTTCCAAGGTGGGGTGCAAAAGCATTCCTGCAATCTCCTTTCAGTGGAAGTACCGCGGTCCGCGGATGTTGTCGTGATCAAGGGGCAGCGTCTCCTGCTGTGCCTTTCGCAGCGGTCGTTGATCGGCCCTGGTCTTAAGGATCGACTTGACGGTCTGGTAGGAGAGCGACCGGATGGCAAGCGCCCTCTCGCAGGCTTTCTCCAGCCGCTCCTCGTCGTACTGTTTCCCCAGGCGCAGGATTCCCAGGCAGCGCCGGTATCCCTGGACGGGATAGACCGGCTCGGCGAGGATGGTCTCCACAACGGCTGCGGCGTGGGGGCCGATCGTCTTGGCCCAACTGACCAGCCGGGAGGGGGGCCAGTCGAGGTATTCCCGGTGGGATTTGGGCATGTGCTCCTTGAGGGTCGTGTACTTGCCCTTGACGAAGCTGCGGGCATAGGAGGCCACGCGCTTGCTCCGGTGGAAGATCTCCACCGTGGCGGCATTGTACCGGATGTCGACCTTCTCCCCTTTCAGGGCGCAGGGGACGCTGTAGAAGTGGCCCGTGACGTCGATGTGGTAATCGATGTTGACGTTGGCGCCCTTCCACTCGGCGAACTCGAACCGATCCTGCGGCAGGGGCTTAAGCGCAGCCCTTTCAATCGTCTCGAAGTGGGAACGACGGGATCCGTCCATCTTCCGGAAGGGGCGGTCGTTGAGTTTCGTGAGCAGGACGCGGATTTCGTCGTTGAGCTCGGCAAGGCTGAAGAAGGTCCGGTTACGAAGACGAGCCAGGATCCAGCGGGTCACCACCAGCACGCCGGCCTCGACCTTCGCGCGGTCGCGGGGCTTTCGGACCCGGGCGGGAAGGACCGCGGTGCCATAGTGGGCGGCCATCTTTTCGTAGGTGATGTTGATGTCCGGCTCGTAGAAGCAGGCGTAAGTGACGCCGCTTTTCAAGTTGTCGGGGACCAGCTCATCGCACGACCCTTGAAAGTATTCGAAGGCCCGAACGTGGGAGCCGATCCAGTCGGGGAGAGTCTGCGTCCAGGTCGCCTCCGCGAAGGTGTAGTTGGAAGCCCCCAGGACCGAGACGAAGATCTGGGCGTCTCTGACCTCGCCGGTGGCGGGATCGACGACCTCCATGGTTTTTCCCGCGTAATCGACGAACATCTTCTGGCCGGCCTTGTACTCCTGGCGAAGGACCAAGTCGCGCTTGCGCAGCCAGAGGCGGTAGATCTCGCAGAACCGGCTGTAACCGTACCCGTTGGGATGTTGGTCGCGGTACTCCTCCCAAAGAAGCATCAACGTCACG
>Ga0334722_10006477_pt1 | contig 11576 bp, 16 predicted proteins | sample C3_bottom_MG_FD_207210 | JGI IMG/M metagenome (GOLD analysis project Ga0334722, IMG submission 207210) | Sediment microbial communities from Yellowstone Lake, YNP, Wyoming, USA - C3_bottom | ecosystem: Environmental > Aquatic > Freshwater > Lake > Sediment | place: USA: Wyoming | collected...
CTTGACAGCGCATCTTTCAACACTGGATCACTGCCAGCACCAGACAAGAAGGCACCACCTGGGCTGTACGCATCTGCTTTTTGCTGCGCGGTGGCAGCGGCTGTTGCGCCTTCCAACCCGTACCTGCCAGCATAAGCGCCACCTTGCATAGCCCTGCCGCCAAGGGCTGCGCTCATCTCCAGCGGTCCCATGCCTTGCTGCTCCAGGCCATAGACCTGGGCGGCATAGTTGCTGTACGGCTGCAATGCCCCGGTAACACCCTGGCTGTACTGCCCATACAGGCCGCTTCCAGCACCAAACAGCCCGGTGCCAAACTGCATCCGCTGCTGCTCTAATGCCTGCTGCCTTTGCAACAGGTCAGCACCAAACCCTTGGCCTGCCATGCCTAGCTGTTGGCCTTGGCTCAATAATCCAGCACCAAAGGCTGTGCTTTGCTGTCCTGCTTGCTGTGCGTTTGCCGCCAAAACAGCATCCTGTTGCGCCCTGGCGTTGTACATAGCTTGCAGTTCTGGCGTTGTTGCGCCCATGCCAGTGCTGGTAGCACCAACACTCAACCCACCTCGGCCTTGCTGGAACAATTGATTTTGCAGGTTTGCAGATTCTTGCTCACGCCCAGGCGCTAACAGCGCCATCTGGCGCTTCAAGTATTGCTGCTCAACGTCTTGCGGATTTTGCCCAACGTAGCTTTGCCCGAGTTTAGTCAGCGCCTGACTGCCCTGTGATGGCCCACCAAGATAACCCGTTGCCATTTGACCAATGCGTTGGTCTTGCGGCTGGTCGAGGTAACCCTGGCCCATGACAAACAGTTGTTTTCCTGCTGTTCGCAGCGGGTCAAACATTCCTCTTGCTTGTTCAGCGTCAGTCAACCCTTGACCAGCCAAAGTCTGAAACCTGTTTTGGTAGGCTTGCATCTCTGGCGTCAAGGCGTAACTCATGCCTGTGACTCGCCCGGTTGCAGGGTCAACCTGGCTGGAGGTTGTGCCGTACCTGCTGCCGCTGACGCCTATTGGTCGAAACCTGGCTTCTTCAGCGGCTTTGTCAGCAGCATAACGCTGGGCATCCGCTTGCGCTCTAGATGAGTTTGCGGCAGCGTTGGAGCTAAGAAGACCTCCAGCTAGTGTTGCGCCTGCGATAAAAATAGGCATGATCAAACTCCAATCAAAACGTCATCCACCTTTGACGGGTCTTTCTCGTCAGTCGCATGGATACAAAACCAAACACAATCAGTAATCGCCTTAACGCCGTGCGTCAGTCCTGCCCTCATCTCAATGCAGGCCGGGGCGTTTACGATGTCAATCTCCTGTCCTCTCAGCACCGCCACCTGGCCCTGCGCCAATACACTCAAGTGGCTGAAACTGTGAGTGTGCTTTAAGATTACCGTGTCAGCAGGAATACGCATCTCCTTGGCGTACAACTTATCGCTGAAATGGTGCGTGATCATAGAGTTGAAATCACAAAAGCCAGCAGTTCTTCATAGCGAACACCATACACGTTGGTGCTTTCAAGTTCATCGTAGCAGAACATTCCATAGTCGGCAGCGTTGAGTCCCTCAGAGGCAAAGGCATCTGCCAACTCTTGTGCGTAGACCCCAACGTGAATACGGGCTGCATCGCCCTTCTTCTCCACCGCTGCGTTGTATTTAAAGGTCTTAATTAGACCCTTGACCTTGATTGCCACTGCGCGCTCAGCATCAGACAATGATCTGCCCTGCTGCTTTTGTCGTGCGTCTGATGTGTTGATCGTGCCGGTAGTAGCGTAGACCGTTGTCCAGCGGTTGCTGGGGCCGCCAAGAACATAAACATTGTCAACTGAGGGAGCAAGCCCACTAGCCGGGACTACAGTAACCGTGTTGTTGCCTAGTGTTGTGTTGGAGCCACTAGACCCTAAAGCGTTTGTTGCTGAAGCAACAGTAACTGCTGAACTAACAGTAACGCTAGTTGCAGTAATGTTAGTTACAGTAATGCTTGGTGACCCAGTAAGACCCCCAGAAGTACCAGTTGTGTTTGCGTTGGTGTCTCCCTTGGTCGCTACCGCTATAGCAATATTGGCAAACTCAGTATTAATTTCAGTGCCTTTGACAATTTTTAACGCGTTGCCAGATACCAGCGCGTCCTTTGTGGCAAAGTTAGTGCTTTGAACGTAGTTTGTCATACTTGCTTCCCGTCTTTGAATTGAATCTCAATCTTCTGAATTGAGATGGACGAACCGTTGATGTCTGTTTCGTAACCTGTCTGGACAATTTTACCTTGACCTGACGCTGGGACTGACAGTTCTTGCAGGGCAACGCCGCTGTTGTATTGGGCCACTACAGTGGCATTTGCGCCATATTCGGCAATGCCATATTCGCTTGGCCCTTGCGTTGGAATTTGAACATTAGCAGTGTAGTAATTAGTGCTGAAATCAAATGCCCACTTGATAACGACAACTTGGTTTGTTCCGCCAATAAAAGTCGCCTTCAATCTCTTGAGAATTGAGGTGACGTTTTGATTTCCAAGGTCAGCATTGTTGGTGTAATACAGAAAACGGTAGCTTGCAGTGTCGTCTAGGTTGGTGTCGTACTTGGCAATGTAGCCAGTTTTTCCCAGCAGAAAATCACCATTGCGCTTTGATAGCAGGGCAGTTGGGTTAATTGAATCCCAGGTTGTCACTCGGAATGAACCGTCTTGCAGTTGCGTCTTGGTGTCAAAGCAAAACGCCATTGATGATGCTGGCATTGTCAGCAAATAGAAGGCTTGCTTTTCACTGTATGCCGCCTTGATGTTTGCCAGCGTTTCGCTACTCACATAGTCAATGAGATCGTTCCTGACGTTCTTGCTCAAGTCACCAATGGGTGCTGATTTCTCGGTGATGGTTCGCGCCAATGACCTGACGCCAGAGTTGGACAAAAACAAAACATCTTTACCCGTATTGGCAATGCTGTCTCTGGCAATGCAGCCGATACCGCTGACGGTATCGCTCAGTGTCATCGTTGATGGCGTAGTGGCATTGGCGTAGACCAAGATTTGACGCTTGCCAAAGATGATCAGGAATCCATTGTGAGCCGCCAGCCCGGTAATCTCGTCGCTGCCGTTGGGCCACACCTGATTGACATTTAGAGAACCTGCTGTACCCGTTGACCAAACATGACCCGCAATCAGGTCCGAAAAGAAGATAGTGGTTTTGTCGGTTGATGTGCTTGCTGCCCAGAGCCTGCCATAGGCGCTGATGCAAATGTCAGCGTCTGGCACTGTTGCGTGGTATCCAGTTTTCTCGGTGACTCTGCGAAAGGTTGAGGTGCTGACTGCCGGGTCATAGATCAAAGCGTTGTAGGTAGTCTGAAAGAAATAGGTGATGCTGTTGAGGCTTGTGCAGTGCCAGTTGTTGGCTGTGATGGTTGGTGCTGTACCACCACCGCCATAGGTCAACTCGGTGACTACGTTGGAACTGTCCAGCTTGAACAGTTTGTTGTTGCCGCTGAACAGGATTGTCAGAGTGCCATCTGACTGCACCAGTTCATGGATAACACCAACATTGTTGGACCCTAAATTGCCCACTGCCGCATTAACCCTTGACCAGCCTTGCCGTGAGCCAATACGCCCATACTGGTCAATGACAGCGTTGGTTGCCACCAGAGCAAACCCCTGGTTCAAGTCCAGGGGCGAGTCCTGCGTGTTCAGACCAAAGAAACCTGGGGCTGAAATGCTGGCAATTTGCAGGGGTTCGCTCATATTGCGACAAACTCCTGGTTCTCGGGATACCGAGTGCCTTCCAGCGCAATGTAATCTGAGAGCATGGTCCGATAGAGTTGGTATGCCTCGCTGCTGTTGATGCCGCCATCCTCACCGCGCTCTGTCAATGCTCTGGCATAGGCGTTCTGGGCCACCAGCACATCAGGCACCAGCACCGCTGTTGCATCAGCCGCCAGAGTTGCCTGTGGAACCGTCAGGCTGAACCGTAGCGAGTACACGGCATCAGGCCGTGGGTACAGGGTCACCTTGGTATCGCCGCTGGCGTCAACGCCCTCAAAGGCGTACATGGACGGGATAGTCGCAGCTGGAATGACCGCAAAGTTTTGGTAGCGGTTCATCTCGACAAAGCTGATGTTCGTCAGGCCAATGTTGGCTGTGCTGTTGATGGCGTCCTGGACTTGGAATTTTTGCCCGGCACCTGTCAATGAGTATTGGTAGGTTGCCGCCACCGTGGTGACGGTGATGTCAGTTGCCAGGACGTTCCAACTGAAGGCATCCTCCACCTGGCGCTTGGCGTCATTGACGAATTTGCCAATCAGCGTGGAATAGTCTGTCGCGGCATTGGTGGAGACTTGCGTCTCGCGCAAGCGAATTAACACATCGTTGATCAGTTCAAGGAATGTCATCTAGTCAACCCTTCTTCTTCAATCGTTAGTAGTACCCCTTGGGCACCGTGTTTGCCGCAAGGTTGGCACCAACCGACAATGCTCTCATTTTTTGACCTTTTTAGCCTCAGACAATGCAATAGCAACAGCTTGCTTTTGATTGGTAACAACCTGGCCTTTTTTGCTGCCTGAGTGCAGCTTACCACTGCCAAACTCAGTCATCACTTTGGCAATCTTCTTCTCGGCCTTGGTTTTCATTTTCCGCGACCAGACTTCATCATGTTGGTTGCAGCACGTTGACCCTTCATCGGCAGCTTGGGCTTGCCAACTGCCACCATGATAGTGACCGGGACGCCTTTTTTGTCTTTCGGTGCCTTGGACATTTTGGGTGCTTTGGAATTGTCGTACATCATCGTTCCTTGGTTATTCGGTTGCTGGACTCAGACTCTTGCGGGGTCTGCCCATTTGACGTTTAACAGGCTCTGGTTGAGCCTCTGCTGGCTTTTCTTCCATCAGCCGATACTCAGGGTGCGCCATCATTGTCTTGATGTCGTAGGGCTGCGTAAAGGTCACAAAGTTCTTGCTTTGCAAACATTGGAAAGTAGCCATATTTACCTTTAGATGGGGCGGTTTTTAGCCGCCCCGTTACTTACACCATCCGAACAACAACACAACGCACGGTAGTGCTTGCCAAGTCCAACGTGCCGCCAGATTCGTTTTGAAAACGAATGGACACCACATCGGCGGCAGACACATAGGGCGTCACGCTGATGCCAGAGATATCAACCCCCATTGAGATGTTCATCACAATGTCACCCAGCTTGACGCCAGGCACGGCAATGGTGTTGGTTTCACCAGTTCCATCAGTAAGCGACGATGCGTTGAGCGTAGCAACAACAGAAAAAGTGTCTGAAAACAAGCCTCGGAATTGGTCAGTTCCTCGACGCGAAACTACAGCGGTAGCAGCAGCCATTTTGATTCTCCTTTAAGTTTGGACGCCCCCTGCCGTAAAGCAAGGGGCAATCACATTAGGCCGGGACAATCAAAGCGAAAGCTGATGCCGACAGTGCAGCACCAGTTGACGCAGCAGCGCGGAGGTTGGCAACGCCATAGAGCGTATCAGCGGTGTACAGCGTAGCAAGATACTCCTGCTTGTACTGCACTTGCGAACGCACTGCGACTTGCTCCACCAGCACCATTGCATCACGGTGGCCCATCAAACACACTCGGGCTGCTGCGGAACCACTGGTGGTATCACAGTTGCTAGAGGTGTAAACAGGGATGCCGTACAACTGCCCGATTTCGCCGTTGCGAATCGCATTGCCGTTGCCCACAAATGCCTGCTCGGTGTAACGCGAGAGGCCCATCAGCGTGTTACGGCTGGAGGGTGGAATCAGGAAAAAGCGATTGTCCATCGGCGTGTCGTTGTCGTCTAGGCGCTGAATAGTCCGGCGAATGGCGACATCGGTCAATGCAGTCTCGTTGTTGCTGGCAGCAACATAGGCACTAGTGCCATCGCCGCCAATAAAAGAACCAGTTGCATAGGTCGAGTTGCCAGCACCACCGTTAAAGCTGCGGCCCAACTGCACCAGATCGGTATCCACTTGCTTGGCAAGTGCATAACCAGCATCAGAGGTGTAGAAGTTACGCAGGCTGTTCAGTGCTTGTGCCTCAACAATGTCCTCAATCAAGCGGCTGTACTCATAGTGCTTGTTGATACTGATAGTGACTTCAGTCTCAGTTGCAGCAATCAGAGTAACAGCAGTTGATGCAGCCTTGGCAGACGCAGAACCGCGAGTCGGGGCAGGAACGTGAACGGTGTCACCTTTCTTGCCTTTGAAACTCATTTTCATTACGGCATTGGCAAGAACCAAGTTCTTCTTGTACGCCGCAACAATTTCGTCTGACCAAATTTCGGGGATAAAGGTTGCCGCCGTTGTGACGGTTACCGCAGGGGTTGGAAATGCCATGATAAAACTCCAAAAAAAAAGGTTATTTCACTCGCCCTTCAGCATAGGCCGCAATGATTTCATCACTCAAAGCGTCATACCTGTTGGGGTCTGTCATCTTCAATCGAATGAGGTCTGCTCGTCGGTAAACCCTTTTGCCGCTTTCTCCAGTGCCACCAGTGTCAACGGTTGCTGCTTTCAAAGCCTGGCTCCTGACTTGTCGGCTGGACTCATCAGTTTGCTTGGCCCTAACGCCCTTCAATTGCTTGAAGGTGGTCAGCAACTCATTAGCGCTGTCAAAATCAAACTCACCATCAGCTTTAGCATACAGCCCCAGGCGAACTGGTGACTGCTTCACCCAATCCACAAACCCCTGGTCGTTTGCCACTTGGACAAAATCAGGGTGTTCTTGCGTCAGCTTTGCTTGCATCTGCATCTTGTTGAAGTCCACGGCTGCTTGCCGTGCTTTGACAACATCAGGATGCCTGTCAATGGTGTTTTGGACTGCCTTTTGCGGGTTCTCAAAAAAGTCAACTTCTGGCTCAACCTCAACAGTTTGTTGCTTCGGACCGAGGTTTTGCTTAATCAGTTCGTCTGCAAGTTTTCTGACTTCGCCAACTTCTTGTGCCTGCTTTCCAATATACCTTTCGGCCTCTTGGTGCATCCGCACAACTTCTTCAAGAGACTTTGACCGATATTTCTCGGGAATCTCATTGGCTTTGCCTTCTTCAACTTCCAACTCGCCTAGCGTCTCGTTTTCCTGGTCAACTAACATAATGTTTTTCCTGCCTTTTAAGGTTGTAGGACACAGCGCGGCATATTGCTTATGCGCTGGCTTTTTGCTCTGACTTCAGTTTGTCAAAGTGGCTCTTTTCAAACTTGCCGTGCGCTGACGGGAATGAACCTGACCACCCTTCCAGCCGAAATGCTGGCGCTTGCAAAGCGCGGTGGGCTAGCCCACCACACTCACACTGAACGGTTTTCAGCTCATAACTGACAAACCGATCAATCTTGTGTCCGTTTTCACAGACAAATCCATAAATTCTGTTCATAAATCCTCGTAAGCTCTTTCGCTGACTTGCTTTAGATTCTTCAGCCAAATCAAAATAGACAATTCGCCTTTTTTGAATTGTAAATCTTTCTCGTCCTGGACATTGCTCAGATTGTTGATGGAATTGATCACGTTGTCAACATCCTCCATCAAGTCGGCCCAGCCAGGCTTGGAAAACAGGTCAAACCTGTCGTCGTAGTATTTTTGCAGTTCTGGCGTCATTTTTTATTCCACATTTCGAATAATTGCTTTACCTTTTCTTCTAAAACAGCTACCCGTAAATCTAACTTTGCCAAAACAATTATCAGCGTGATGATTGCCAGCAGAATGGGCCATGCTTTGCTGAGAATGTCAAAAAAGTCCACATCACAACCCTATTACTTTCTTCACAAACTCAGCCGCTACACCTGGCCCAAACAGCACTGCTGCAATCACAATGTACAGCAGGTACTCCAGCTTTGCCATTCGCTTTGAGCCATCAGCAAAGCTCTTCTGAATGCCAGCGTAACGCTCAACGCAAACCTGCTCATGCACAGATAGCTTGGCCTCTGTCTCGCTGATCATTTTCTCGCTCATGGTGCGTCAGGCCAAGTGATTGTCCAAGGGAAACCAGCCTGCGTTGGGATGTCGCGCAGGGCTTGACGGTAGGTTTTCCAAACATCACTGTTTGAAACATCTGGCAGCACCCGCCAATCGCACGCTGTTATTTTTGCATTGCGCTCTGCCCTAACCTCTGCGGCTTTGCGGTCATTAGCACCAGCATCCCATGCTGCCTTCTTTGTATCGTACTCGGCTTGTTCTTCAGTTGTGTAGGGAATCTGAACAATCTCGCCAGTGCTTACATTTACTTGTGTAGTGTGCATGATGATTCCTTAGATGTAAGCAATGTTAATTTCACCAGCGTCAAATGTGTCTGAACCGTCAGTGGTGAGCCTCACCCTATCCAACTCACCAGAAAGTGATTTCCATCCAGCCAATGAATATAGAATATTACCCGCTGGCACTAAAGTCCCGCTACACGCCCATGTATAACTACTACTATTTTCCAACTGTAGGATTACCATCCCGCGAAGTGCCTGTCCGCTAGACACACCTCTCGTCAAGATAAAACCAGACGTTGCCTGAGATGCTTCTGGCACAGACCCGTCAATTGACTTCATTACAAGACTTGTGTAACTAGAAGTTTCTATTCCTCCAGAATCCCCAATTCGTATTAAAAAATTAGCACTTCCATTCGACGACACATCAATAAAAGAAATGATGATCTGCTTTGTCCCCGCTGGAATACTAGTAAAGTCAATGCTTGTGCCAGATGTTGTAACTACGGGTGTACCAAGAGTAAATCCAGCAGAAATAGCGCCCCAAGTTGCATCACCGCGCCAGAATGTACTTGCGGATGCAGATGTTCCTGAGTTCAGGTTTGTAACCGGCAAGTTGCCCGTTACACCCGTGGCAAGCGATATATTTGTAACCGTGTTACTGGCCCCGTTGATGGTCTTGTTGGTCAGCGTCTCTGTGCCTGTCGGGGTTACATAGTCAGTGCCAGCAGTTGCGGCAGAGATTGCAGTGCCGTTGCCTTTCAGAACACCAGTAATTGATGTGGTAAGCGTGATAGCTGGTGTTGTGGTTGCTGTTGCTACTGTCCCTGCAAAGCCATTGGCAGACACCACGCTTGCGCTGGTAACTGTACCGCCAGAGGCTGGAGATACCCAAGTTGGAGCGCCGCTGGTTGTTGCCGTCAAAACTTGCCCAGTTGTACCAGCAGCCGTAACAGCCAAGACGCTTGTGGTTGAGGCGTAAGTTACGCCGTATTGGGTAAACGCTGAACTTTGACCTGTCCCACCAGAAGTGTTAGCCAGCGTCCCTGCCAGGGTAACGGTGCCAGAAGTAATGATAGGCCCACCGCTTGTGGTCAATCCTGTGGTTCCTCCCGAGATAGCCACAGAGGTGACAGTGCCAGTGCCTGAGCTGACGTTGACGGTGACATCATCGCCAGAGGCAGTCGCAGTAACACTCGCACCAACAAAATTGATGTTCTTCACACCCGTGGTAATGCTTGTGCCCTCGTCCTTGATGCCCACTGCCCCGTTGGTGGACATAGTGCTGACAATCTTTATCTTCTCAGCCAAATCAGGAGCAACAACTTCGCCCACATTGATTTGCTGACCAGAGGACAGGCTGATGACCAAGCTGCCATCAAAGTCAATATTGGCATTGGTGACAGACACACCATCTTCGCCATCCACCCCGTCCTTGCCGGGGGTGCCTGGGGTGCCTTGCTTGCCATTGACGCCATCACGCCCTGGCTTGCCATCCCGACCGTTGCGCCCATCGCTGCCGCTTGAGCCATCCCGACCGTCCTTGATGGTTAGGACGCGCTTTTCAATGACATCGGTGACGTTATCAAACTTGTCTTGAATATTGGTTTCAATTTTCTTTAAGGCGTGGATGACCGTCTGAACATTTTCAGTAGCCTTGCGCTGTTGCATCTGCTTAACGCTGACCATGAAATCATCAACTTCGCTCAAGATGTTGTCAGCTAAATCGTCCACGTTGGAACTCTTGAAGATTTTATCGATTGCCATAATTTAACTCCGCTGCTAGTTTTTCAAGGAACTGGTTTTCCATGTCCACAACATTGCTCTTTGCATTGTTCATTTGCAATTCAACAATCTTGCTCTTGTTCTTGATGTCAGCTTCTTTGAGCATCAACTCAGCAATCTTGACGCGCTTGTCAAACTCTTTTGCGTTTGCTGAGTCTTCATTGGGCAGGTTCTTGGTCAGGCTGGCGCTCATCTTGGCCTGCACCTCGGCAGGCATCAACTGCGCCTCGGTCATCAGCTTCTGCGCCTCTGCCCTGTTTTGCTCGGCCTGGGTGGTGTTCACCGCAATCTGAGCCTGTGCTGCTTGCATCTGTAGCTGCTCTTGCATCATCGCCTTCTGTTGAGCGTTCGGGTCAGGCTGGCTCATCTGGTCAAGTGCCGCCATCAACTCAAACCTGTTGGTCAGGCTGGAGTTGTTAAGGATGCCTTTGAGAATCAACGGCAGGACAGGGGTGTTTGGCCCCAGAGTCTGCAACAGACCAATGAACTGCTGCTGCTCATGCTCCCGGGCAATGATGCCCAATGTCGCAGTCGGGATGAACTTCATATCCACTGACGGGTAACGCTCTGGGTCAAACTGCATAAACCTGTATGCCGCCTTCTCAATGAACGGTATCAGGAAGTCCTCTTGGAAGTTTACCAGGGTGCGCTTGTACTTCTTGATGATGGTCGCAACCGCCATGTTCATATTGCCGCCATCTCTGGCCTGCTGGCTCACAACGCCCTGCGAGTCCAAGGTGCCAGTGCTTTGCAACAGCATCCTCTCAAACTCCTTTGCCGTATTCAGATTGTTGAGGCTTGTCTCGCCAAACTTGAATGGAAACAGAATCTCGCTGGGGTTGCCGTTCACCAGCAAAGCCTTGCCTGGCTTCACTTCAAACTTGGCGCCACGGGGCAACCTGGTGGCGTCCATCGCCATCATGGGGCTGGTGGTCAACGCCAGGGAGTCGAGGTGTGACCTGACTTGGGCGTCAATCGCCTTCTGCATATTGAAGGCTTTCTCCACGGTCCCGCGCCCCAGCAGGCGGTTGGGCACGGTGTCGTCCTGGTAGCTGATAACCGGGCGATCCTTCATCATGTAAGGGTTGGCCTCGGCCTTGAGCAGCATCCCGTCATTGGCAATCACCACAATGGCCTCGACCATGTTGCTGTACTCGTCGGCTGCTGACGACTCGGGGAACAGATCGACGATCTCCTCGTCCTTCTTGTCCAACATCTCCCTCGGCACCAAGCCATAGTAGGTCAGCAGCAGCACCTTCTCGTCTTGGTACTGGCTTATTTCCTGAGTCGGCTCTAGGTCGGTGTCCTCATAGGTCGGGGTGATGTTCACCTTGCGGTAGATACCCTTCTCAATGCCCTCCACGATTTTGTGGATGCTGATGTACTTCTCAATCGCCACGCCCATGCAGTCATCAATGCTGGTGCCGTTGGGGTCAAACAGGAAATTCTTGGGGTTTATCGGCACAATCTTCACTGCCGTGCGCTCACCCTCCATCACACCAATCGCAGCGGCTGTTTGGCCTGGAACTGGCCTGGTTGCGGCAATAAACGTCTTTTCTTGCTTGACAATGATCTCGCCAATGCCAGTTCCGTAGATTTCCGCCATTAGTTCGATTTGATCAATGGACTTTCTGATCTTG
>Ga0334722_10006478_pt1 | contig 11575 bp, 10 predicted proteins | sample C3_bottom_MG_FD_207210 | JGI IMG/M metagenome (GOLD analysis project Ga0334722, IMG submission 207210) | Sediment microbial communities from Yellowstone Lake, YNP, Wyoming, USA - C3_bottom | ecosystem: Environmental > Aquatic > Freshwater > Lake > Sediment | place: USA: Wyoming | collected...
GTGATCCGGATTGGGATGCTGCCCTGGCATTCACCCAGGTGACCGCCTTGCGGCTATTCTTTAATGGAGGCAATCACCTGCCTCACCCTTCTTTTGTACTGGCACGCCAGCCGGATCATGGTTATTCCGCACGCGGGGATGGGCTTGACCTTGCCTCTTTGTGGAGTGGGCAAACGGTTCATGATTCATTCTACCTGTCCAGTCTGCTTCCGGGAGCACCCGAATTGTCTGCCGGATTGGTACGCAATTTCCTTTCGACCCAGACTGAGACAGGATTTGTGGATTGCCAGCCCGGGTTGACCGGTCAACGCGGGCGCTGGATGGCGGCTCCACTCCTGGCAAGCCTTTCTCTAAAAATTTTCCAGCAAACACAGGATAAAGAATTCCTGCGGGAGGTTTTTCCCGGTCTGCTGGCGTTTATCAGATCCTGGTTCGATACGGGTCATGACCGGGATGGGGATGGATTTCCGGAATGGGAGCATCCCAATCAGACTGGCTTTGAGGATAATCCGTTCTTTAATTTATCGCACGACGGAGATCAGGGGGCGGACATCCGTTTTTTTGAGGATCCTGCTCTGGCAGCCTGCCTGAACCGGGAATGCACCAGCCTGATCACCCTGGCGGAATTGCTCGAGATCCCTGGTGAAGCGGATTTCCTGCGTGACCAGGCAAATTCATTGCATTCCATTATCTTGGAATGCTGGGACAGATCAACAAAGTTCTACCACCATCGCGATCGGGATACGCACTTAACCCTGAAGGCAAAACCCATCATGAACCATCCGGGTTCGGGAAAATACAATTTGAAAAAGGAATTTAAACAGCCGGTTCGTCTCAGGGTCCAGCTATCCGGCATCAGCCGGTCGACGCGCAGTGTCAGTGTTTGTTTAAAGGGCAGGTCATCCAGTGGAGATGTGCTTGAACGACTGGAACGCAAAGATTTTCGCTGGGAACAGGATATCGCTGCAGCCACCAGCCGGCGAGTCTATTCCTCCCTGGAAGAGATTGAAGTTTCTGGTTTATCCAATTCAGACAGGTTGGTGGTGCGCAGCATTGATTATCTGCAGGAAGACCAGACCGGTTTTCTCCCGTTATGGGCTGGCATTCCCGCTGAAAAAGAAGCCGAAGAACTGATCCAAAATAAGTTAATAAACCCGCTGGATTTCTGGCAACCGGCAGGTATTTCCAACCTCGGTTTAATGAATAAACACCCGTTGCCTTTGGAGAACCTGGAAGTGCAGTTACCCTGGAACCAGTTGATCGGGGAGGGGTTGCTTGCTTATGGCAAACGCGCTGAAACCTGCCTTTTGGTCAAGCGCCTGATGGAAACAGTTATCCGCAGCCTCAAGCAGCAGGGGGCCTTCTTTAATAGTTACAATGCCAAAGATGGGACTGGTCTGGAGGAACGCAACAGCCTGCGCGGGCTGGCACCCGTTGGATTGTTCCTGCAAACTCTGGGAGTGCAGATCATTTCATCACAAGCTGTTCGCCTGGAAGGGATCAACCCCTTCCCCTGGCCGGTGACCATTAAATATCGAGGCCTGGTCATCGTCCGCAATACCAGTGGTACCGATATCACCTTCCCGGATGGGCAAACAACACAGGTGACAGAAACAACCGCTTGCCTGGTTTCACGGTAATAGGGTTGGACCTCAGAAATAATTAGGAATTTCAAATAATGCAGATCATAGAGAATTTTCCAGGTATCCCATTTCTGATCTCATCGGTATTGATCCTTCTGATAATAGCTTCAGCCGTGGCTGTGATTGCCCGGCGTATGCGCCTGCCTTATACTGTCGGACTGGTTTTGATCGGGTTGGTGATGGCAGTTTTTGCACCGGTGCTCTTTACTGGAAATGCAAGCATTTATTTCAAACAATTGCTCGATATTTCCAAAAATCCCATCCTGCCTGAGATCATCCTTGGTTTGTTGGTGCCACCCCTGGTCTTTGATGCAGCCTTTCATCTGAGATATGAAGATCTGCGGAGGGATTTTTGGTTGATCACCCTGCTTGCGGTTCCAGGTGTGGTGATCACCACCGTATTGGTTGGGGGGATGGTCTCCTGGGGTTCTATGGTCATTCCTTTTGCCGCCAGGATAGGACTGCCGGTAGCCATGATCTTCGGAGCCATAGTGTCCGCCACCGATCCGGTGGCTGTGGTGGCACTTTTTAGAAATATCGGGGCTCCAAAACGATTACAGGTCTTGCTGGAAGGCGAGAGTCTGTTCAATGATGGCACTGCCATCGTCATGTTCTATATCATGCTGGCTTTTGCTGGGGTAAGTGGATTGCAAACTTTCGGGGGGGAAAAGATCACCCTAGTGACCGGAATAGCCAACTTTATCCGGGTTGCAGGTGGAGGTGCGATCATAGGCGTTCTGTTGGGAATTACTATCTCCCAATTGATCAGCCACATTGACGATGCACTGGTTGAAACCACCCTTACCACCATCCTGGCATTTGGCGCATACATCGTGGCGGAACAACTGCACTTCAGCGGCATCCTGGCAGTGGTGGCAGCTGGGATCGTGAATGGCAATGTCGGCCCGAAGGGAATGTCACCCACATCGCGCCTGGTTGTTTATAATTTCTGGGAATACCTGGCTTTTCTGGCGAACTCGATCATCTTCTTATTGATCGGGATGACCATCGATCTGCAATTACTATTAAATAACTGGCAGTCGATCGCCATTGCCATTCTGGCTGTCTTGATCGCCCGCCTGGTAAGTATTTATGGTTTCTCTATGTTCGGGCGGAATATACCCGCCAAATGGAAACATGTGCTCTACTGGGGAGGGCTGCGCGGTGCCATCACCCTGGCGCTCGCATTAAGCATTCCAAGTGTCAGCCCGGTGGGCGAACAACGATTATTGCTGCAATCCATGGCATTTGGAGTGGTATTGTTCACCTTGCTGGTTCAGGGTTTTTCTATGGATGGATTGGTTAAACGGTTGAAGCTGGTCCAGAGGACGCCCATGCAGGATGAATATGAACGCCGCCATGCCCGCTTTGTTGCTGGACGGGCTGCTCAAGATTACCTGCAGCGAATGAGTCGCCAGGGTGTAATTTCGGACCATTCCTCCCAAATATTGTCCGGCGTCCTAGAAAAACAAAATGCCACATTGGTGGATGCCGTGCGCGAAGTACTTGTATCCGATCCTGCCGTGGAAGCTGAAGAACTGGATACCGCCCGCAGGGAAACCTTGCGAGCCCAACGCAATGCGTTAACCGGTCTGCTGCGAGATGGCGTCATCTCGGATGAAAATTACACCACCCTGGTAAACGAAATCGATTCTGCCCTGGCCGAACAACATTTAAACTGGCCGGATCTTTTACGTGGAGGGAGCGCTTCCTCCTTGAAAGTGACCCGTTTGATGGCAGTGGTTATCCAGGAGCAGGATTTTGAGAATACCACCAGTGGATTAAGTCACCTGGGATTTTCTGTCGTGCGACTGCCGAGTACGGGAGGATTTCTCAGCCGCCGGAATGTGACCTTATTGATCGGGATCCAGGAAGGTCGGGAAGCTGCAGTTGTGCGCATTCTACAGAAAAGCTGTAAGAAAAGAGTGGAATATCTTTCCCAGCCCATGTACAATACACCGGTACCTTTGGCTGTCCCCACTTCCATCACCATTGGCGGCGCAACGATCTTTACTTTTGAGGTGGAATCCTATGATGAATTCTGAGATCATGAAATTGATCATTATCGTGGTCAACGATGCGGAAAGTGACACCTTGTTGAAAACATTGCTGGATGAAGGGTATCGGGTCACACGGATCGCCTCCACGGGAGGTTTTTTACGAAGGAACAGCTCCACGCTATTAATTGGAGTGGAAGCGTCCAAGGTACAGAGAGCAGTTCAAATAGTACGCGATCAATTTCCTCCTTCGGTTGCCCCAGGTTTGAAAAAAGTCGCTGTTTTTGTGCTTAAAGTGGATGAATATGAGCAATTGTAAAATGGTACAATAATAATAGATGGATCCCTGTGGGGGTTGGGGAAATCCCCAACCCCCATATTTCCATAAGAACGGAGTTGATATCATGAATAGAACCAATATTCATCGACTGATGATGGCTGTAGTGCAGGATCAAGACCTGGACCTGGCTTTGCGCACATTGAAGGAGATGAACGTTCCTGCCATTCACCTGGTCAGCAGCGGGGGCTTCCTTGGAAGGCGCAATGCCACCCTGGTGGTTGGGTTGCCTGATGACATGGAAGCAAAAGTGATCCAGTCATTGAGCGGATGCTGCCAGCAACGCGTGGAATACCTTGCCATCCCGTTGGAAGGTTCTCCGCTGCCTTTGCCTTCCCCCATTCCCATCACGGTGGGCGGGGCGACCATTTTTACCTTTCCAGTGGATCGATTCGAGGAGTTCTAAAATGAAAATGATCATTGCCATCTTGCAGGATTCAGACGCAGACAGCGTTACCCAGGCTCTGACCGTTGAGAATTTTCGAATAACACGAATTGCTTCCACGGGTGGCTTGCTGCACCGGGGTGTGGTCACATTACTAGTGGGGGTGGAGGATGATGGCGTCGAAAAAGCCATCCAGGTCATGCGTGGCAAAATAACCCATATGGGAGGAAATGAAAAACGAGCCACGGTATTCGTGGTTCCGGTGGAAAATTACGTCCAGATCTAGCCTGGAGGCTTTAACCCAGTACCAGGTTGTCTATTAACCTTGTTTTCCCCAGGAAAACTGCCATGGAGAGCAGCGTCTTTCCGGTCAGGGATACCAATTCCATCAGCGTTTCATTATCCGCACAGGAAACATATTGCAGGCGTGCCAGTGGTTCTGCGTTGATCAGATCTGTGACCAACTTTCGCAATACTGAAGCATTGCGTTCCCCTTTTTCATAAGCAGATCGGGCTGCATTCAGGGATCGGTTTAGAACCAAGGCAGCCTGTCTTTCCCTGGCATCCAGGTAGATATTACGACTGGACATTGCCAATCCATCCGCTTCACGCACGATGGGACAAATGACCACCTCGATGGGAAAATTGAGATCGGCACTCATGCGCCGGATGACAGCCGCCTGCTGGGCATCCTTCTGCCCGAAATATGCCTTCTGTGGTTGAACACAATTGAATAACTTGCTCACCACGGTCGCCACGCCTCGAAAATGTCCGGGTCGCATGGAGCCTTCCAACGGTTTCATCAACTCCTCCAGGCTGACCCAGGTCTGGTAACCGGCAGGATACATCTCTTCCATGGTGGGTGTCCATACCAGGTCAACACCAGCGGAAGACATCAACTGCAGGTCACGTTCAAGGTCACGCGGGTATTTTGAGAGGTCCTCTGCGGGACCGAACTGGGTGGGGTTGACAAAGATGCTGACCACCACACTGGCGCATTCTTTGCGTGCCTGCCTCACCAGCGAAAGATGACCTTCGTGCAGGAACCCCATGGTGGGCACAAGCCCGACCGGTTCTGGCAGTTTCATGCGAAAACTGCGCAGATCTGACAAACGTATCACCTTTTTGGGGGATTTCATCATGACAGACTCCTGATTGACAAATCCTGAATACTTGTTACACTACTTATATCGTGTTCTCTGGTTCATAAGGAGGAATAATGGCTTTCACATTTACCAATTCAAAAGGAAAGAAATACTTTTTGCACAGCACAACGGTCAAACGACCCAGCGGCAAAAACACCGTCTTATATTTCTTCTCCAGTACGATGAAAGCAGGACAGACTTTGGATGCAGTACCTGCCGGGAAGAAAGTTGTGGAAATGAAATCCGGTTTACCGGTTCTTAAGAACACCTGATCCGGAGGAAACCGATGCCTGCATTGAACCGCGTACAACTCATCGGCCGACTTGGAAAAGACCCCGAAGCGCGATTAACACCCAATGGCAAACAGGTGGTTACCTTCAGTCTGGCAGTCAGCAACCGCTGGAAATCTGGTGGTGAGACCAAAGAATCCACCGACTGGTTCAACATCGAAGTCTGGGAAAAACTGGGCGAGATCTGCCAAAAGTTTCTGCACAAAGGCAGCCTGGTTTTCCTGGAAGGCCGTCTGAAGACGGATAAATACGATGATAAAGGCGAAACCAAGTACTTCACCAAGGTGGTTCTCCAGTCCATGCAAATGTTGGATCGAAAACCTGAAGAAGACGCAGGTCTGACCATCGAGGAAGCTCCAGCCGGGTACGAAGCCTGAGGGTAACCTGTCTCTCAAATATTGAACCGGACGTGCATGATCTCGCCGTCCAGCACGATGTAATCCTTGCCTTCCAATCTCAATTTGCCCTTTGAGCGGGCTTCAGCCATTCCTCCCAGGCTGACAAGGTCATCGTAAGACACCACTTCTGCTCGAATAAAACCTTTCTGCAGATCAGAATGGATCTCTCCGGCTGCCTGAACGGCGCTTGCCCCGCGCTTGACCGTCCAGGCTCTCACTTCATCTTCACCAACGGTAAAAAATGATTGCTGGTTGAGTAGATCGTAGGACAGCCGTATCATGCGGTTCAGGCTGGGTTCCTTGATGTTGAATTCGTCCATGAAAATGCGCGCATCTTCAGCCGGCAATTGGGCGATCTCCATCTCGAGTTTGCCTTGCAGGGAGACCTGCTTGCAGGGATGAACGGGTTGGATGGATGGCTCGGGTTGTCCCTCGCCCAGGTTGAGCAAGATCAACATGGGTTTGCGGGTCAGCAACCCAAAACCGGACAGGTGTTTTTCTTCTTCAGCAGTGATCTCCACATCTCTCAAAGGAGTTTCCTGGGAAAGGATCTCGAATAAGCGCTCGAACAGGGTCGTCTGGCGTTCATTGATGACCTTGTCAGTCCCACCTTTCTTGCGTTCATCCTTCAAGCGTTCCAATTTCCGCTCGACCGCGATCAGGTCATTCAACAGGAGCTCGTTTTCCATGGCGTTCAGGTCGCGCTCAGCGTTTACGCTTCCGGATGGATGGGGAATATTTTCATCCTCAAAACAACGGATCACGTGCAGGAAACCATCCATCTGGGTTAACTGGTTCAGTAGCGTGCCGGAGATCCCGCTTTTTGCGGATCCACTTTCCAACCCGGCAATATCTGCATAGGTAACCTTGGCATAGATGGTCTTCTTGGGTTTGAACATGGCTGAAAGTGTATCCACACGCGGATCGGGTACGTCCACCACTGCAGTATGGACTTCAAAGCGGCCGGCGCTGGCAGTGGGTGGTGTATTTGTACCAGTAAGCGCGTTGAATATGGATGTCTTTCCGGATTGGGGTAAACCTATGATTCCTAGTTTCATCTTGACCTTCTGAACGTGAGTGAGTATACTGTTGTTTCTCGCCGGAGTGGCGGAATTGGCAGACGCGCACGACTCAAAATCGTGTTCCCTCGGGAGTGTGGGTTCAATTCCCACCTTCGGCATTATAACAGCCCTTCAGTGGGCACGTAATGGAAAAAGATATTAATAATTTAATTGTCGGGGAGTAGCACCTGCCTTCAGGCAGGACAGGTTATCGTCAACACGGAGATCATCTCCCGGTACCTGTACGCAAAAAAGCGCGCGCGAGACCGCCATCCTGGGGTCTCGCTTTTAATTTATTGAAAGCTGGAATTTTGATCTGAAGAGGAAGAATGAACAACAGCAAACCAATTGAAGCACAACCGGCACCAAAAGTGGAAGCCCACAAATGGCATACCCTCTCTCCACAGGAGGTCTTGGATCATCTAAGAGTTCAGGAGAATGGATTGACTGCTGTCGAGGCTGCTGACCGGATGGAGCATTATGGTCCAAACTTGCTGGCTGAGGGGAAGCGTACAACTTTTCTTGAGATGCTCTGGTCTCAATTTAATAACTTTATCATCATGCTGCTGATCGTTGCCTCCATCATCTCTGCCGTATTGGGTGAATGGATCGATGCTTCTGCCATTATGGCGATCGTTCTGTTAAACGCCATCCTGGGGATCATACAAGAACGGCGGGCTGCAGAAGAATTTGCCGCCTTGAAAAAAATGGCTGCACCCGAAGCTCACGTGATGCGCGATGGTCACCGGACAACGATCGCATCCTGTGAACTGGTTCCAGGGGATATCGTTTATTTGGAAGCTGGCAATTTTGTGCCGGCGGATGTACGCTTGCTGGAGGCGGTGAACCTTAAAGTAGAGGAAGCTGCTCTTACCGGAGAATCTCTGGCGGTACAAAAAAATACAGCCCTTCAGCTGGAAGAGAATATCCCGCTTGGCGACCGAAAGAATACTTCCTTTATGGGAACAGTGGTCAGTTATGGACGCGGTCGCGGCGTGGTCACCAGCACAGGCATGCACACCCAACTTGGTCTGATCGCCGAGATGCTGCAGCAGGTGGAAGATGAGGAAACCCCACTGCAGCGTCGCCTGGAGCAGTTGGGCAAGACACTGGGGATTGGAGCTCTCCTGGTATGTGCCATGGTGTTTGCATTATCGGTCTTCGAGAACACAGACCTCGGGTTGTTAACCGCGGCTGGCGGTGGGGTGCTGGCATACCTGGCATCAGCCAAAGCCATCCTGGTGGAGACTTTCCTGGTGGCGGTCAGCCTGGCGATTGCTGCCGTGCCGGAAGGTTTGCCTGCGGTTGTGACCATCAGCCTGGCATTGGGAATGCGCGAGATGATCCGGCGTCATGCCCTTATCCGAAAATTATCATCCGTTGAAACCCTGGGGTCGGCGACAGTGATTTGCTCGGATAAGACCGGCACGCTCACGCAAAACGAAATGACCGTCACCCGTTTGTGGGTGGATGGCAAATTCGTGAACGTGACCGGATCGGGTTACTCCCGTCAGGGTGAATTCATTGTCGACGAAAAGAACACTGATCTGAAGGATTACCCGGCGGTTTTAACAGCTTTATGGGTGGGTGCCCTCAATAACGATGCCCACCTGGAACCGCTGGAAGGAAATGAACAAAGTTATCGAATAATCGGTGACCCCACCGAAGGGTCTATATTGATCGCAGCTGCCAAAGCTGGTGCCCTGCATGTTGAACTGGGGGCAGCTTACCCGCGCCTGGATGAGGTGCCTTTCGATTCGGAACGCAAGCGCATGATCACTGTGCACGATATTAATGAACCCCGGTCGGAGGATATTTCGCCTTTTTATGATGATCAGAAACAAGGCTGGGACGTGGTGGCTATGAAAGGTGCCCCGGATGTCGTCCTTAACTTGTGCTCAAAGTACCAGGTCATGTCAGATACATCCAAACCGATCACAGATGAGATCCGCAAGGCAATTTTGGATGCCAATGATGCCATGACCCGCGACGCATTACGGGTTTTGGCTGTGGCGTATCGGGATGTTCCTGAAGCCAAAGAAGTGGCGGGTGACTGGGAGAAGGACCTGGTCTTTGTCGGGTTGATCGGGATGATCGATCCTGCGCGTGTCGAGGTGAAACCCGCCTTGCAAAAAGCCAACCGGGCCGGGATCCGCACCGTGATGATAACCGGCGATTATCCAAACACCGCCCGGGCGATCGCCGAGACGATCGGCTTGTTACGTCCACAGCATAAAGTCCTCACAGGTGCGGATCTGGATATGTTGAGCGATGATCTGCTGAAAAAGGAAGTGGAACTGACCGATGTGTTCGCCCGTGTCTCGCCTGAGCACAAGATGCGTATCGTGGATGCGCTGCAAGCCAACGGTGAAGTGGTAGCCATGACGGGTGATGGCGTCAACGATGCTCCGGCGATCAAGCGTTCGGATATCGGTATTGCCATGGGCATAACCGGTACCGACGTCGCCAAGAACACGGCGGACATGGTCCTGACGGACGATAACTACGCCAGTATCGTGGCGGCTGTCGAGCAGGGACGCGTGATCTACAGTAATATCCGCAAGTTCGTCTATTACCTGCTTTCCTGCAACCTGGCGGAGATCGCCATCATCTTCCTGGGTACTGCCATCACCAGGAATTCCCCCCTGACAGCCATCCAGTTGTTGTGGTTGAATCTGATCACCGATGGGGCGCCTGCCCTGGCACTGGGAACCGAGAAAGGGGATCCCGATATCATGCTCCAGGCTCCTCGTCCCCCCAAAGAACCCATTATCAACCGTTTCATGATCGTTGGGATCATTGTTCAGACGCTTGCCATCACAGGGGTAACGCTGGCTGCTTATTTCCTGGGATTGAAACTGCATGCCGGTCAACCCGACCAGCTGCCTTTTGCGGAGACCATGGCTTTTATCACCCTGTCTGCCTCCGAGCTTTTCCGGGCGTTCACTGCCCGGTCCGAGCGTTATCCCTTGTTGAAGATCGGTGTTTTTACCAACAAGAACATGAACTATGCCATTCTTGCCTCATTGGTTCTGATGTTGGCGGTGGTGTATGTGCCTTTCTTGAACGTGATCTTCAGTACCGTACCACTGGGCTGGCAACAGTGGGAAGTTATGCTGCCGCTGTTGCTGATCCCCTCGGTAGCAGCTGAGGTTGTTAAATATTTTGTTTCGAGAAATGTAAAAGTAAGTTAAATATATTTTTTAATTCTCTGAAATTTGTTCCGCAGGTGATTCGGTGTTTTTCCCCCATGACCTGCGGAACCTATTTAATTCAGAATATCAAATGAATGACGGTGAACAGCACACAGCCCGTATTTTTGAATGGCTTCCTGGTGCTGGCGTGTCCCATAGCCTTTATGATGTTCAAATCCATAAAAGGGGAATTCACTGCCAAGTTGGCGCATGAGGGCATCCCGACTGGTCTTTGCCAGCACCGAGGCAGCTGCGATGCTCAGGCAGCGCCGGTCCCCCTTGACCAGGGGAGTTTGGGGTATGGGAATATCTGGCAGCTTCAGGTAATCGGTAACCAGGTGTTCAGGTGTTATGGAAAGGGTTTGCATAGCGCGCAGAACCGCCAGTCTGGTGGCTGGTAGTATTCCGATCTCATCGATCTCAACTGCTGAAGCAAACCCCACTCCCCATGCCAGACTGCTTTGCTGGATGACTGGCAACCAGGTTTCGCGTTGAAGGGGGGTCATCAGTTTGGAATCACGGACCCCGTGTAGCGAATCCAACAGGGATAATTCCGGGGGCAGGATCACAACCCCGGCATATACCGGTCCAGCCCAGGCCCCCCGACCGGCTTCATCGATACCTGCCAGCCTGGTCAGTCCGTTCATCCAAAAGGATTGTTCAATTGAGAGATCAGGGAATTTGGGCAGGTGGGTTGGGTCAATTCTTTCGATCATAATCGCCTCGGCGGGCATTACGGCGAATGACCAGCAGTTCAAAGAACATGCGAATCGAGTCGCGTACGATGCTTACTTTGCTGCCGGGGAAATAATACCAGTGAATCGGGATCTCTTTAATTTTCCAGCCATGCAGACGTGCCACCTTCAGGACTTCCACATCAAATGACCACCCGTTGAGACTCTGGAAACGGAAGATATCTTCTGCCACCTCGGCACGGAAGCATTTAAAACCGCATTGTGTATCATGCAGGTCGGGCAACACCAGGCAGCGGATCAGGAGATTAAAAACCCGCCCGGTGAAGTGACGGAAAGCCGGCTCGCCAAATCGTATGGAGCCACGGGTCTCACGTGATGCAATCGCAATGTCACAGTTGCAGGCAGGTGGCAGGAAGAGGTTGATCTCTTC
>Ga0334722_10006479_pt1 | contig 11574 bp, 8 predicted proteins | sample C3_bottom_MG_FD_207210 | JGI IMG/M metagenome (GOLD analysis project Ga0334722, IMG submission 207210) | Sediment microbial communities from Yellowstone Lake, YNP, Wyoming, USA - C3_bottom | ecosystem: Environmental > Aquatic > Freshwater > Lake > Sediment | place: USA: Wyoming | collected...
TGCTGCACGACATCGGCAAGGTCATCATCAAGATCAAGCTCGAGGAGGACTACGAGAAGCTCGTGGCCCTGATCGAGGAGAAGGACCTGATGATGATCGAGGCCGAGCGAGAACTGCTCGAATCGGATCACGCCGAGATCGGCGCATGGCTGGCGCAGACGTGGCACCTGCCGCAAAACCTGATCGAGCCGATCCAGTGGCACCACAACGTGGAGAAGTCCACGCTGCATCAGGCGAAGACGGCGGCCGTCCACGTGGCGGACGTGCTGACGCGCGCGTCAGGCTTCGGCTACAGCGGCGACACGCTGGTGCCGCGGATCCAGCCGGCAGCCTGGAGCAAGCTCGGCCTGACCGACACCAAGCTCGAGGCGATTGTCGGGGAAGTCGAGGACCGGCTTGTGGACGCGAAGAACGTGAGCCTGGAAATGCAGGCCTCGGCCCCGAAGCTCGACTAGGCCTGGTCGTCTTCCAGGAACTCCGGGTAGAGCTTCGTCATGCAGTCCGGGCACACCCCGTGGCTGAACTGCGCCTCGGAATGGTCCCGCATGTAGACCTCGATCTGCTGCCAGAACCCCGAGTCGTTGCGGATCTTCTTGCAGGACGCGCAAATCGGGATGAACCCGCGGAGGATCTTGAGGTTCGCCATGGCGTCCTCGAGTTCCTGGACGAGCCGTTCACGCTCTTCCTCGGCCCGCCGCCGTTCGGGGACGTCGTCGAACGTCGTATGCACCTCGCTCGGCGTAGTGTCGCCGGGGCGGAAGTAGGGGATGGCGGTCACCTCGACCCAGCGGTAGCTCTCGTCGGCCGGATTGTAGACCCCCAGTTCGAGCTTCTCGGCGGTGCCGGTGCGCAGCGCCGCGAGCGAGGGGTGCAGGTTGGCGGGAAACTCCGAGCCGTCGGAACAGATCGCGCGCAGCTGCGGATCGTGCGGCGTCTTGCCGCGCAACTCCGCCAGGGGCAGGCCGAGGATGTGCAGGGCCGCGGCGTTGGCGTGCGTGACGCGCCCCTGGGCGTCCTGGTAGAGGACACCCTGCGCCATCTTCTCGAGGACGGTCCGGAAATGCGCCTCGCACCGGGCGAGGGCGTCCTGCGCGCCCGCCGGTTCCGTCGTGTCGTGTTCAGGCCGTTCCCTCACCCGCGCGTCCTCCGGTGACGGCACCGATCATACTCTGGCCGCTGCCCGAAGGCGCTCCCGGGTTACCATGAGCCGCACAACGAGGGTGACATGCCGAGAAACGCCGAAGTGATCCGTCAGTGGCAGATCCTGCTCCACATCGAGAAGTCCCGCCGGGCGACCATCGACGGCCTGGCGGCGAGGGTCAAGGTGTCGACCCGCACGATCAGGCGGGACCTGGATGCTCTCCAGGAGGCGGGGTTCCCGCTTGTCGACGAGAAGATCGACGGCACGGCCTTCTGGTCGCTGCTGAATCAGCCCCTGAAGGCGCTGCATGCCGCCGGCATCTCCCTGCCCGAACTGTGCGCGTTCTACCTGAGCCGCAGCCTGGTGGAGTGCCTGGCCGGCGGGCCGTTCTCCGCGAATCTGAAGAGCGGATTCGACAAGATGACCACGGTGCTCTCACCGCACATGCGGGCGTTTCTCGACCAGTTGCCCGCGGTGTTCGCGGTCAGGCCGGAGCCGAAGAAGCGCGGCGGGACGACGGCGGATACGGCGGCCGTGTCATCGCTCCTGCAGGCGACGCTGGAGCATCGCCAGGTGCGGATGTCCTACGACTCGTTCACCAGCGGCCGCGTGAAAGAGTATCTCGTGGAGCCCTACCGCCTGGTCTACGGGCAGGGCGCTGTCTACCTGCAGGCGTTCGTCCCGGCGTACACGCAGATGCGGACGTTCGCGGTCGGCCGCATCCGCACGTTGAACATGCTCGAGGAGCATTTCAGGCCGACCGAGCACCTGAGCGACCAGCCATTCGGCAATTCGATGGGCATCAACAGCGGTGGCAGGCCGGAGCCCGTCGAGATTGCGTTTGCGCCCTCGGCCGCGCGGTACATCCGGGAGCGCGAGTGGCACCCGTCGCAGAAGATCCGCGAAATGACCGACGGGGCGCTGGTCCTGTCGATGAAGGTGTGCGTGGACTGGGCGCTGCAGAGCTGGGTGCTGAGCTTCGGCCCGTTCGCGCGCGTCCTGAAGCCGGCGCGGTTTGCCCTGCAGATCTTCGAGGAGCTTGACGCCGCGCGCGAGCAGTACGCGCCCCAGCTGGCGTTCAGCGCGGCCGACCTGCCGTTCGTGCCGGCCGCCCAGCGGCCGTTTCCGTTCATGGCGACGCCGGGGACGGGGCGGTAGATGACGCTCCCGGACGTCTGCGCGTCGATTCCCGTCGATCTCGACGCGCTGGCCCCGCCGCCCGGACTCTTCCTGCATGCGAGCCGTTTGCACGGCCAGCCGCACGTCGCGCGCGTCGTCGTGCACGCGCTGAACCTGGTCGCGGCCGTCGGCTGCCCGGAAGAGGCGCCGCGCGTGTGGGCGGCGGCGTACCTGCACGACCTGGCGCGCAGGCACGACGGCTACTGCACCCGGCACGGTGCGGACGCATGGCTCCGCCTGCCGGAGCTGCCGGCGGTCGCGTCGCTGTTTCACCAGGCGGGCGTCAGCGAGGAGGACTGTCCCGCGATCGAGTACGCGGTGACGATCCATTGCCAGGGAGAACCCGATCCGGGGCATCCCCACTACAGGCTCGCCGCGCTGCTGAAGGACGCCGACGGTCTCGATCGCGTCCGCCTGTACGACCTGAACCCGAAGTACCTGCGCCACGAGGCTGCGCGGACCATGGTGACGTTTGCCAGGCAGCTGTACGAGCGGAGCCACAAAGCACTGATGCCCGGGCCGGCCTACTTCAGCGAACTGTGGCCGATCGCAATGCAGCTGCTGACACAGTCCGAAGCGTGAGCGGTGTGCCGAGTGACCCGCCCTGTCACAGGCCGGTGCGACCATGGACCCGTGGCGGCGCCCGGCGTGCGCCGCCCACCTGACGTGGGAGGATTCATGGCGCGCCAGAACCGCACCGACCCGGCCCGGACCACCGTCCTGGTGAAGGCAACGCGGGCGAACCTGACCCCGGATCGGGCCCGTGCGCGGGTTCTTCCCCTGCTGGACGCCGTCATCGCCGAGACGTGCAGGTGGGGCAGGATCGATCGCGACTGGGACGTCGGCGACTACCGCTTCCTCGTTCTGGAGTTCTCTCCGGAAGAGGGCGCCGCCGTCTATGTGCAGATGTGGACCGAGCCGGACGAGAACGTCCTGCTCGAGGCCTGTTCGGGCGTCTGCTCGCCGCGGGTCCGGAAGTACGTCCAGGAGCCGCAGCAGGCGGCTCTCCGGGCCAGAGGGTTCGAGATCGGAGGACGTGCCAGCAACTTCCAGAAACGCCTGCCTGCTGTCCACGCCCGCGGGCTTCGCGCGCTGGCGCGGGAGGTCGCCGCTGTGCTCGTCGACGTGTACGGCTACCGCTGCCGCCAGCCGCTCGTGATGCACTACTGCGCGAGCGGCCGGTCCGAGCCGGCCGCTGTGTTCAACAGCCTGGTGGAACGGGACGTCAAGCGGATGCTCGCTGTCGCCGGGTTCCATGCGATCGCCATCGACGACGACGGCCGGCCGGTGCCGCCCGAAGGGCCGCGGCCGGCGATGCCCCTGCTGGCGGTCATGCATCCATTTCGGTTCATCGTCCAGCTCTCGCTGGCCAGGAAGGACAATCCGTTGGCGTACAGCGTTGTCCGCCTGATGGCCCTGCTGGGTCCGCCCGACGCCGCCACCGATGCCGACATCGTCGAGATGAACAACCTGATGCCCTGCGGGCGGATCGAACGGGATGGCGTGGGTGCGCTGATCTACGTGCTCGAGTTGTGGTTGTACGGGATCACGGTCGAGTGGTTCGTCACGATGATGATGTCGTGGCGGGACCAGCGGGCGGCCGCGATGACACTGGTGAAGCGGGCCCGCCGGGCGCGGCGCGGGGACGTCAGCCGCGACCTCGAGATCGCGGACGAGGAACTCGCGGCGATTGACGCGATGGCGCTCTCCGCACCACGGCCGAGAAGCGTGGTGCATTGAATCGCGCCGGCACGGGTATCATGGCGCTTGCCCGACGGACACCGGCCGGACCGGGGCCGCCGCCGGAGGCGAGGAGCACACCACATGTCCTGGACCCGCGAATTCCCTGGCGCCGTCACCGTCTGCGACCGGCAGGGCGTCATCCTGGAAATGAACGACAAGTCGGCGACGACGTTCGAGGCCGACGGCGGCCGCGGCCTGGTGGGGAAGAACCTGCTGGCCTGTCACCCGGAGCCGTCACGCACGAAGATGGCCGAGCTGCTGGCGCGGCCGCGCGTCAACGCCTACACAATCGAGAAGCACGGCGTGCGGAAGCTGATCTACCAGGCGCCGTGGTTCCGTGACGGCGTGGCGCAAGGCCTGGTCGAGCTGTCGCTCGAGATCCCGGCCGACATGCCGCACTTCGTCAGGGAGGGCTGAGGCGTAGCCGCTACCGCTTTCGCAGCGCCGACACCCAGTCGGAGACCACCGTCAGGGAGAGTCCGGGATTCCCGTTCGTCGGAACAGACACCAGCAGGCGCTGCAGATCGCCGCTGGAGTCCCAGGCCAGCGTGCCGGACGGCAGGGTGCCGAGCAGCCGGGGGACACCCACGGACAGTTCGGCGCCCGTCGCCCGCACCTCTGCCCGCTTCAACTGACGGCCGTTGGCCCCCACCAGGAGCAAGGCCGTGCCATCGCGCTTCCAGCTGACCCACGTGCCGCCGTCAGTCGTGACGCGGTACTTCCGGTTCGGCACAGGAAACGAGCGCACGTATACGTCGCTGCTCCCGGTCTCGTCCGACACGTACGCCACCCAGCGGCCGTCCGGGGAGAACCGTCCGAGGGTCTCGTTCGACGGTTCCTTCAAAAACGTCGACAACGTTCGTGCCGGGGACGCCGAGATGAGCAGCAGATCGTTCTGGGTCTCGGGGGCCAGCTGCGTGAACAGCAGGAACTTCCCGTCTGGCGACCAGGCATTGGGCGTCTTGAAGGGTGTCTCCGACGAGAAGAACGGTTCCGCGGGCGTCACGCCGCCGGCGTCGCGGATGAACAGGTTCTCCCTGCCGCTGTCGTCATTGGCGTAGACGACACGTTTGCCGTCAGCAGACCACACGACGGAGTAGCTGACGTGCCGCCCTTCGGCGATGCGCGTCGCCCCTCGCCGGATGAGGTCGTGCACCCAGATGGACATGTGCTGGGCGGAGCTGGCTCGGACGACGGCCGCCCGCTGATCGTCTGGCGCCAGCCGGAGCTCGTTGTAGCGGGCCGGCGTCGAGTCGACGACAGCCAGTTCCCGGCCGTCGGAATCGATCCACAGCAACCGGGTATCGACGTACGGATCGCGCAGGTAGACCAGCGCACGGGCTGACGCGGTGACCGCCGGACCGGCGAGGTACTGGAAGCCGATCCCTCCCGGCGCGTCGTCCAGCGCGATCGGATCGCCTTCCAGGCGCGTTGCCGCCGCGTTGAATGTCTGCGCGACCGCCACGCCTTTTCGCGAGAAGACCAGGTAGCCCGGCTCCGCGTAGACCGGTGTGCTTTCGGCGGACAGCAGCCGAACCGGTTCCGTCCCGTCCACCGACCCGATGAAGATGTCGAAGAGGCTGTTCACGGCCGGAATCGACGCAAACAGGAAATGCCGGCCATCCGGAAGGAAGGCCGGAAATCGATGTCCCGTTTCTTTCCGGCTTGCGTCGAGCGTCGTGGCGGCGGACGGTTCGCCGCCGTCCGCGGACACCCGGAGCAACGGGCCGCCGTTGTTCGGAGCAAACACGATGACACCGCTGGAACTCCACGTCCCGCCGCGGCCGTCCGGCGCATCACACAGGACGCTGACTCGCCCCCCGTCTGTCGCGACGGTGCTGAGCTTGCCGGCCTTGAAGAACCCCACTCGCCGGCTGTCAGGTGACCAGAACGGCAGGTGAGCGCCCTCGGCCCCCTCGACCCTTCTGGCGTCCAGTGCGCCGATCTCGCGCAGCCACAACTGACTCGCCTCGAGACCGGATGGCGCGCCGGTGACGAAGGCGACGACGCGGCCGTCCGGAGAGATAGCCGCCTCCCGCGTGTCCGGGAAGAAGTCGGAATTCGACGGCGCGACGATCGACAGGCGCGTAGCGCCGGCCGGGGCCGTAGGACGGTACAGCGTCGCCGTGACGAACGCCGTGGCAGCGACGACCGCTGCGGCTCCCGTCAGGACCAGCAGCCACGCCACCGGCCCGGACCTTCGGGGGGCGGCCCCTCCGGCCGGTTGAGGCGTTTCGGTGCTCTCGTCGAGTTCCAGCCGCGCGTCGCCAATCGCGCTCAGGCGCTTGCGGGGGTCCTTTTCGAGACAGCGGCGAAGCAGCCGGCGGACCGACGGCGGCGCGCTGACGGGGACCAGGGTCCAGTCCGGCTCCGTTTTGAGCACCGCCGCCAGGACGTCTGAAATGTCGTCGCCCGGGAAGGCCCGGCGCCCGGTCAGCATCTCGTACAACACCGCCCCGAACGCCCAGACGTCGGCGCGCCGGTCGACGGGCTTGGCGCGCGCCTGTTCGGGCGCCATGTACGAGGCGGTGCCGACGATCATGCCCATCGCCGTCATCGCCGGCGACAGGACGGTGGGGGAGTTTGCGGTCAGCCCGCCGCTGGCGCCCCGGGGGGCCGCACCGGGCGATTCCGCCCGTGGGTCGGAGACCGGACCGAGCGCCTTGGCGAGGCCGAAGTCGAGCACCTTGACCGCGCCGTCGGGGCGGACCTTGATGTTCGCGGGCTTGAGATCCCGGTGAATCACGCCCTGATCGTGGGCGGCCTCGAGCGCGTCCGCCACCTGCCGCGCAATGGCGAGCGCCTCGCCGAGCGGCAGCGGCCCGCGCGCGATGGCCTCGGACAGATCCTCGCCTTCGACGAGTTCCATCACCAGCGCGTGGACTGGCACTGACCCGGGCGCCGGGTCGGCGGCGTCGACGATGCCGTAGATCTGCGCGATGTTCGGATGGTTGAGCGCCGCCAGCGTCTGCGCCTCGCGCGAGAATCTGGCCACGCGGTCCGCGTCGCGCGCAAACACGTCCGGGAGGATCTTGATGGCCACGTCCCGGTTCAGTTTGGGATCGTGCGCGCGGTAGACCTCGCCCATCCCCCCTGCGCCGAGCGGGCCGACGATGTCATACGGGCCGAGCCGGGTTCCGGGCGTCAGGGGCATGCAGGTGTCCCTCTCACTTCGTTGCGGCGCCCGCCACCATCGCGAGCTGCCGGACGACGATGGCCTTGATCTCCGCGCCTGTCTGCGGGTGGCGGAACGTGGCGCGATCCAGCGGGACCTTGTAGGCGACAAGGCGGCCGGCCAGTTGCGGGAACCGCTTGGTCATCCCGCCGACCCACGCGTCCCTGTCGGCATCGGATTTCCAGCTGCCCCGGCTGTAGACCACGAACCGCGTCCGCGGATTCGCGAGCGCGAGATAGCCCAGCAGAACCTCGAGCTTGTCGGCCGCCGGCGGATAGAGCAGCCCGGCGTACTTGTCGTCGAGCACGGGATCGCCGAGCAGCGTCGCGTCGTAGAAGCAGGACCGGTGCACCAGGAAGACCGAGGGGTTTTCCTTGAGCAGCTGATCCTCGCGGCGCCACGACGTGCTCGCCGTTTCTTTCAGCAGTTCCGCCGGCTGGTCGCGGAGCAGGTCCGTCAGGTCGTCGGCGTTGGTGCCGCCCGCCTTCAGCGTGGCGGGGTCGTACACGCGCGCGGGATGCGTCGAGTCCATCATCACGACGATCGGCGCAGCGACTGGCCCCGCAGCCGGTACGCGTCCGGACACCGTCCAGATCACGGCCGCGCCGAGCACCGCGAGTGCCGCCACCGCCGCTGCCGCGAGCCACCCGCGGCCCGAGAAGCCCCGAATGGCGGGAGCGGCCGGCGCAGCCGTCGCCGGGCGGCTCGATTCGTCGGCAATCCACTGCAATTCGCGGAGCAAATCGCGCGCCGACTGCCACCGGTCAGCCGGGTGCTTCTCGAGGCACGCGCGGACCGCGCGGTCCAGGCGCTCGGGCAGCGGTTCGGCCGCCGCGAGCGGGGCCGCGTCGCGTTCGAGAATGGCGGCGATCAAGGTCGCTGTGTCGGTCGCCACAAACGGCCGCCGGCCGGACACCATCTCGTAGATCACCGCGCCCAGCGCGTAGATGTCGCTGCGGGCGTCGGCGTCCTCGCCGCGCAACTGCTCCGGCGCCATGTAGTGGAACGTTCCGAGAATCGTGCCTCGCTCCGTCAGGGCCTTCGTGCGTCCCGGCGCAGCCTCGATGGTCAGGTCGCCTGCAGGCCGCGCGGACAGCGACACGCTGCGCTTCGCCAGGCCGAAGTCGAGCAGCCGGGCGCCCGACTTCGTCAGCATGATGTTGCCGGGTTTCAGATCCCGGTGAACGATGCCGAGGCGGTGAGCGCGGTCGAGCGCGTCGGCGATCTCGATTGCAATCCGAAGCGCCTGCGAAAGCGGCAGGGCGCCGCGTTCGAGACGGCAGGCCAGCGTTTCGCCGTCGAGGCAGGGCATGACGAGGTACGCACGGCCCTCGGCCTCACCGACGTCGTAGAGCGGACAGATGTTCGGATGTTCAATCGCCGAAATCGCACGCGCTTCCCGTTCGAAGCGTTCGCGTGACGGCGGGTCCGAGGCGAGACCGCCTGGCAGGACCTTGATCGCGACCACGCGGTCGAGGCGCGTGTCGGTGGCGCGATAGACCTCGCCCATGCCTCCGGCGCCGAGCGGCGAGAGAATCTCGTACGGGCCGAGGCGTGTCCCGGGTGCCAGACTCATGACTGATGCAGATGCTGTGTGACCCAACCCCTACTATAGCACTGTGAAATTGGCCGCCGGGGGAATAGCGCGGGACTGCCGCATCAGGTGCAAGTTCGATCGGGAGCGGCGCTAGCGCTCGGCGGCGGCGACGAAGCCGTCGAAGAGCGGGCGGAATTCGCCGGTCCGCCAGAAGTTCTCGGGATGCCACTGTACGCCGACGCAGAACCGGGCCCCCGCCTTCTCGAAGCCTTCAATCACGCCGTCGGGCGCGGTGGCCGTGATGTCGAATCCGTCCGCGAGGCGGCGTAGCGACTGGTGGTGGCGGCTGTTGACGTCGAGCGCCTCGCCGTCGCGCAGCTCTTCCTGCATCAGCGCCCACAGGGCGCTGCCCTTGATCACCCAGACTTCGTGCGCCACACCGAACAGCGGCGTCTTCACGGCATGCGCCAGCGCGCCGAAGACCTGGGACGGGATGTCCTGCACGAGCGTGCCGCCGCACGCCACGTTCAGCAGCTGCATGCCGCGGCAGATGGCCAGCACGGGCAGGTCCCTGGCGAGCGCCGCCCGGATCAGCGTGATCTCGAAGTCGTCGCGGCCGCGGTCGATCTCGGTGACGGCGTCGTGCCGTGCCTCGTCGTAGAGGGCGGGATCGACGTCCGGGCCGCCGGTCAGGAGCAGGCCCTGGCAGGAGGCGACCACCTCGTCGGCCCGGTCCGCGGCCGCGTCGAGCACGCGGCCTTCGGCTCCCGCCCGGCGGACAGACTCCTGGTAGTCGGCGAGCGACCGGCAGGGCGTGATGGCGATGACTGGTGGCATGGCGGCGAGTCTCCCGGCGGCCGGCTGGCCGCGTTGCGCTACATCCGGACCGGCACGTCAATTCCCATCAGGTCCAGCGCGCGTGTCATCTGGTTGCGGAAGTAGGCCACTCCGGCGGCGCGCCAGAGCTTCGCATCGGCCCGTTCTTCGTTGAGCACCGGGTAGCGATGATAGTAGGCGTTGAACATCTGCGCCAGCGCGAACGCCCACTTCGCGAGGACGGAGAATTCCAGCCCCCGGACCGACTGCTGGGCGACGTCGTCGAGGCGCGAACTCTCCAGCACCAACGCCCACAGGCCGTGGTCGTCCATGCTGCCAAGCAGCTCCGCCGGATCGGTGGCCGCCATGCGCGCCAGCACCTGCGCCGAGTCGAGGCCGTCGCGGTCGTGCAGTTTCTGGAAGATGTTGTTCGCCCGCACGACGGCGTACTGCAGGTACGGACCGCTCTCACCCTCGAAGCTCAGCGCCTCGTCGATGTCGAACGCAATGACCTTGCCGCGCGAGAACCGCACCAGGAAGTAGCGCACGGCGGCCACGGCAATCATGCGGGCGGTCCGCTCGAGCTCGCCGGCGGAGAGCTCGGGATTCCGCTTCGCCACCTCGCCGCGCGTCTTTTCGACGAGCGTGTCAATCAGGTCGTCCGCCTTGACGCCCAGCCCCTTGCGGCCGGACACCTCGACGAACGGCTTCGTCGTGTCGTTGGCCTCGGCGTCATAACCGAGCTGACGCGCGGTCTGATGGGAGAGCGCCACCATCTCGTACGAAAAGTGCACGGACCGGTCGGCTTCGCCCGGATGGCCCGCCGCGGCGAGCGCCTGTTTGAGCAGTTTCTGCAGGTAGGACTGCCGGACGTCGATCACGTTGTAAATCGTGTGCCCGCGGCCGAACGCGGGGTGCGACGCCTCGTCCGCGGTCGGCGAAGACGACGTGGCCCAGAGGGGACCATCCTTGCCGGTTTCCCCGAACAGCCGGTAGTGGAAGTCGCGGCCCAGCAGGCCGAACTTCCAGAACTGGTAGGCCATGTCCTTGCCGACGTAGGTCACCGTACCGTTCGACCGGACGATCACCTTCTCGGCCTGGTCGCCTTCCTCGGCCGGCGATCCGGCGGCCTCGGGGGCCGGCGTTCCGGCGCCGGCGGGCTCCGCGGCGTCGGCCGCCGCCGGGCGGTCGTCCTCGATCCGCATGACCCAGCAGCCGGCCAGCTTGCCGTTCGGCTGGAAGTAGACGCTGCCCTGGGCCTTGAGCGTTTCGAACGCGCGATTCCAGAACTGCAGCCGCAGGATGTCGCCTTCCCACGTCAGCAGATCGTACTGGACGTTCAGCCGCGCCATCGTCTTCAGGTGGCAGCGGACGATGCGATCGGCGACGAAGGCCGCAATCGCCGCCGTCTCGCCGGCGCCGTGCTCGAGGTCGTGCAGCGTGCGGGCGCGGACGGCGAGACGTTCCTTGTCCCCGGCGTACCATTCGGTGACGCGCGCGTAGAGGTCCCAGCAGTAGTAATCGAAGCGCGGCGCGGCTGCGAGGGCCTGCACGTCGGCGAGTGACAGGTGCTCGAGGTGCTGGAAGCCGACCACCACGTCGGCCACCTGGACGCCGGTGTCGTCGATGTAGTTCTGAATCTCGACCGGGTGGCCGAGGAACCGCAGCGTGCGGACAAGGGTGTCGCCGAGCACCGCGTTGCGCAGGTGGCCGATGTGCGCCGCCTTGTTGGGATTGATCGAGGTGTGCTCGACGAGGATCTTCTGGCGGGTGAGCTCGGCGGTCTCGCGCTTGTCGGCGGCCAGCGCCGCCGCTACCTCGCCCCGGTTCACGTACGCGTTGATGTAGCCGGCGCCCGCGACCTCGAAGCGGTGGAAGCCGGGAACGTCGCCCAGGCCGGCGACGATCTCTTCGGCGATCGTGCGCGGCGGGCGGCGCAGCTGGCGCGCCAGCTCGAAGGCCAGCGGCAGCGCGTACTCGCCC
>Ga0334722_10006480_pt1 | contig 11568 bp, 20 predicted proteins | sample C3_bottom_MG_FD_207210 | JGI IMG/M metagenome (GOLD analysis project Ga0334722, IMG submission 207210) | Sediment microbial communities from Yellowstone Lake, YNP, Wyoming, USA - C3_bottom | ecosystem: Environmental > Aquatic > Freshwater > Lake > Sediment | place: USA: Wyoming | collected...
GCATCTCAGCCCTCGGAACCTTTAAAGCAATGAAACATCCGCACCCATAATACTGATACCCAAGCAAATATCCTATTTCTAAAGCCTTCTTTCTTACCTTTTCCCAGGACCTACAACCAATCCGTGAATACATTACTTCATTACCTCTTCAATTGTCTTAGTCGGTTGCTTATCAAATAATTCCTTGATCACTGTATTAATCACTGCACCAAGACATACTTCTGTCGCTCGCTTCATCGCCCTGGTCTCGGCTTTAGTTAACAAATTATGCAAGTTATCAATTCCTTTGAGTTCAGCCCGCTCACAAACTCCTACTCCTTCCCCTCTTCTCACCACACCGTTAGGAAAAATCACCTCAAGCTCAACTCGAACTAAGGCATAGTCCTCAGTGATTTCCCGCTCAATCAATCTAAAATTATAACTAATTGGCAAACTACTCAATAGGTTGAGGATCCCATCACGCTTTATTTCTACAATATCGCCGATTTTAGTTTTAATCTTTGCGAAATCCGATGGCTTGAGTACTTGTTTGGCTACTTGAACAATCTTATCGGCTGTCGTAATTTCTTTTCTTTCTTCAATGATTTGGACATCAGTCATTGCTTTCCTCCTTTTTTATTTGTTCTAAACATTTATCAAGTTCATTCAATAATTCATCTTTGGTTATCCTTTTCAATATTACATAATACTCAATCGTTTCACTTAATAATACTCCTACCGCACTTTCTTCTCTCATCTTAACTTCTAATCTTGTATCATCATAAAACAAATAACTCTTAGCTAACTCAGAACCATACATCGCCTCTAAAAACAAACATGTCTTATATACCCTTTCCCATTCATATTGATAATCACAATCAATAACCGCATAGAACTTCAAAAACCTTTCTTTCCATCTCTTAACAATTTCCTCAAAATCATTATGTTCCACAACATCATATAAAAGCTTCAGTTCATTAAACATTTTAGCCCTCCTCATTTATTATTTCCCATATTCCTTCCTTAATCAAATCAGCAACTGATCGCCCTGTTAATTCACTAATCTTAAGCATTTGTTTGTAAAGCTCTTTATCTACAGATGAACCAAGCCGTAAAACCTTAGCTTTCCGTTGCCATAACGCATTAGCCCCCGTTTCATTAGTTAAATAAATTGAATATTTCTCAAACATTCTATCCATCGCCTCATCAATCAAATCAGCTATCGACTTATTTGTCCGAGTAAGATGTTGAGTTATCCGTTGCTGAAGTGCCTCACTTAATCTAAAAATAAAGTTCCTTCTGTCTTTCAACATTCGCCACCTCCTTTATTAAGTTTATTGTGTGTAATCCCTTCTTTTCTTTTCAAGACAGCTCCTCGCCTCTTCTTATCGTGTGTAGTCATTTCTTTTCCTACTCCAATCCCCTCATTTCAAGTAAGCTCTTTTCCCTTTCAACTCGTCTCCCGTCGAAACGGGTTATTTCCTATTCTGTTCAGATTATTTCTAATCTATACACATAACCTAATCTACTCCTGTCTCATCCCAAATCTATTCCTGTCCATTCGCTTTGCTTCTCCACCCCTCCCCTCCATTGCCCATTCTGTTCAGATTACTTCTATTCTATACCCTTTCCAGTCCCTTCCAATCATCTCAAATCAAATTCTAATCAACTCAACCCCTCTCAATTCCACCTCGTTTCCTTCCCTATCCTAACATCTCCATTTCTTCTTGTCCTTTTCTAATCACATCACCTCTCGTCCGCTTCTGGTCCTCTCCTCTCGCATCCATTTCTACTCAGTGCCCCTCGAAGCGTTTCCCTCTTTGGTTCATCTCAAATCAGGTCCTTCTCGCATAACCTCCTTTCTTCGCCCCATTCTTATCTTTTCGTGTTTCATCAAATCGATGCCTATTCAGCTCTATTCCCTTCCATTCCACTCATCTCACTTCAATTGCGTTTCTCCTTCTTCCTTTTTCTTTATCGATAAAACCTTTTTCTTCACATCATATATTCGCTCAAATTCTACAACTTTAAATCGACCATACTTTGCCCCACGCCAACTGCTCTTACCCCAATTCTCCCCCTTCGTAAAAATATCTAAAATTTGCTTATCCGTTAGCTTACCACCATATACTTTCACTATAAATTCCTGCTCAAGCGGTAAATCCAACATCTCAGACCAAACAATTGTTACTATATACTGACCATATGTCCAACTTCTCAATGACCTTGATAACAAATTATCAGGCTCTTTAATCAATTGTCCATCCCTTTGATAGGGGATCAAAAAATCTTTTTTATAATCTCCCGTCTCTTCAACAGGGCATATGTCTACATATCTGGAAATCTGATTTTTCAATGATCCTTGCATATAATGCAATGCCACTTCTTTCATAAAACCTTTAATCTGGTAGTGATAATCAGCTAAATAACCATCTGGGGTCCTTGCGAAGACTTGTAGCCTGCTTTTTTGTTCTTCCTCGCTTATCCGTAGCTCTTCTTTAGCTTCAAGGTCAGCCTTGATACGTTCTATCTCTTTCTCTATCAATTGCTTCTCTTCTTCTTTCTTTGCTCTTTTCAGTTGCTTCTCAAGTTTCTCAAGCTCTTTCTCTGCTTTTTTAATGATATACTGTTGGGCTAAATCTGTCGCTGGGTTCAATGCTAAAACTGGAGTTAAATAACTAATCTTCACATAATACTTGTCAATCTGCATAGCTCACCTCCTTTAGTTTTTTATTAACAAACCATACTTAATACAAATTCATAATTTAATTGCTTCAACTCCTCTTCAGTTAATACCTTGCCCTCAGGAAGTCTCGTCTTTAATGCAAAATGTATACACATATCCCCTGATTTAAGTTTGACTGCAATTCGATTATAAGGAATATTTATACCAAGTAATTCACTAAGAACTTTAGCAGTTGCTTCATGACCCACCGCCGATGTAAAATCAACCTCGGATAAAATTTCCTTAGCATTCATTAAATCAATTTTCTTTAAAAACACCATATAGCGATCCTTCTCCGTAAAATCAACAGGCACAATTAATGAATTCAACACATAAAACATAGTCCACACCTCCTCACTTAATTTTTTGTTATTACTTCAACCAACGCTGTATACTGCCCATATCTTCGCATCCAACTGTAACAATTGACAGCTAAACCTTTCGACTTCGAAAACTTCCAATCTGGATCGTAACCAACATCGTTTTCCTCTTCCCATAACCTAAACGCAACTTCAATGACTTGTTTCCCTTCAATAGTAGGTCCTATTTCCTCACCATCATTTAATTCATCACTTACCCTATAACTCGCTTTCAATGTAAAATTATCAGTCCATATCAACAAATCAGGTTTAAATCCAAATATTTCCTTAAACTTTTCAATAAGTTTCTGTTCCCTTTCCTCTTCCTTGACCGCGTCTTTCGTTTTTCTAATCATTTGCTTCACCGCTTCTATTGCATTCATAGTTGCCCCTCCTGTTTTATTTCCTAATCAACCGCTTGACCTTTCGAATAATTCGCTGAACAATACCCCGACGCTCAAAGTCCTCACGCTTCAGAAAAATCAACCGACCATCCTTCCATATGCTAATATACTTAAGCTTCCTCATAGCTCCACCTCCTTTTAGTTTTGTCTTCCTTTATTCTAACCAAATAGTTGCCAAAAATATTCCTCTATCCGTTTTGATAAGCGTTAGTTCAGGTTTCTGACGAAAACTCCTTTCATTAATGTATGTCTGACGATCTATCTTTCCTTCATCGTTGCATTCTAATGTATAAGCCACAAAGACCTTCCCATCTTCTCCATGAAGAATATACATCTTCTCAACATACTCACCAGGGGGAACTTCACGACGTAAAGGTAATACGTCTCTAACAATTCCTTTAATCATTTTGAGCATAGCTCCACCTCCTTTTAGTTTTGTTTTCTTATTATACCATAATTTTTTAATTTGTCAATACTCGTTCAAATACCATAATAAACAGCCAAATCCCTTTGTATAATGCCATAGTAAGCAAATAAATAGCCCGAACAATCGATAAATACTCCGCTGGCTTAAATGCTATAGTGATTAAACATCGAACGCCCTTATAAACAAATGAATAAAACTCCACACGGCAGATTAGAAAAAGAAAGGATCCCCAGGGCTCGGTCGCCCTGGGGAAGATGTTATTCACTTTCTTTATATAATCCTATTCTTACAATTATTCTCCAGCACAATCCATACATTTCTACTTCCTTCTCAAATTCAATAACAAGATCTTCTGTTTTACGTCCCCACCAGTCTTGACGCTTAAATCCAAATAATAATTTTGGGTTCATTTCTTCTACTCGAAATTCAAGAAAATTTGCGTAAAATTTTCCTTCATCATTCTCATTAATTAAAATCCACTCCACGTCATCATCCTCAGGTCCGTGAAAATAATCAATCACAAACCTTGCGAATACTTTTTCATATTTATTACAGCGGGAGGGATCTTTTTTAGTCCCCACATAATGTGGGGCAATCCCAATTACTTCTTGAAAAACTCTTTTCACTAACTCCTCTCTTTCATTTAAATCAAAAACTTCTCTTGCTTTATCAATGAAAAACTCTTCTAAATCTACTAATTTACAACCTTCATCAACTCTTATCTCCATAGCCTACCCTCCTTTTTTGTTTTCTTATTATACCATAATTTTTTAATTAGGTTCTTTTATCCTGTAAAGCATCTTCTTTAGCTCTTCTCTTCTTTCTTCTGACACTTTTGTAGCTAACTCTTTTATATAATCTAACAACTCTTCGTCTAATTTTACTTTCTCTTCATATTTCAAACTATAATAAAACTCATCCCCATCGAAAATAGTAGACAACCAGCTCCCCCACGACCAACCCCACGACCTCTCAGGAGAACGTAAATACCTTTGCAAAACTAAATAAGCTCTTTCCTCATCCGAAAGCCCAAGCCATTCGTCATAAGTCAAAACATTCAAATATAATTTCTCAAACCATTCTTCTAAACTAAGCTTCCTAAGTTGCTTTGCCATACCCCGCACCTCCTTTTAGTTTTTTGCTTATATTATACCATAAATTTTTAATTTGTCAAGCCCCTACCTAATGCCATAGTGATCAAACCGAAAAATTAGCCAACCCTCGATATAATGCCATAGTGATTAAATAATGAACATTTTGAACTTGCAAACAGACCACCAAACACCATGACCCAGGAATAAAATTAAAAAATTGATAAACAATAATCTTGACTAAACAATAAAGAAACCCAGGGCTTGACCGCCCCAGGCTTGGATATTACTTAAGAAGATTTCTTTTTAGAAAAAGGATCAATAATGATCGCACAAAAAGATTGCTTCTTGGTTTGCTCCATTGCTTTGTCAAGTTTTTCCTTGACTTGATTTTTAAGCTCTTCATTTGTTTTAACAACCTCTTGAGTTTTAACTTTACTCATAACCTACCCCCTTGGTTTATTTATTCAATCCCATATTCAATTAATTGATCATAAAAATTGTCTGCAAGCCGTGGATTTTCGCTTAATTGATAAAGAAACCGACTTATAAAATCCAACTCAACCGCCCCTGTGTTATCCAGAATTAACTTTAAAGCTTGCAAAATACCTAAAATTTGCTCTCTATCGTAATTCTCAGCCCCACCAACGCCGTAATGCTTAAGAAACCAACCCAAAGGATCATTTTTACTTGGTTTAATTCTTTGAAGTCTTGCCATACCCACCACCTCCTTGGTTTTTTTAATTAACATAAGGATTGCTCAAGTATTTAGCTTTCTTTTTTAAAACCAAATAAGACCGCTCCTCTGCTGTTAAATCATCGACCATCCTATCGACCGTAACATCAAAGAACGCCTTTAAAAACTCAACCTCTAACCTCGACAACTTGACCCGTGATAAATCAATCCGCCAAAATGAACCCCTAAGCAATTCCAAAGCTCTTTGCATCATCGCTCAACCTCCTATCCTTTTTCTTTTTAATATAACATATTTTTTGAAAATGTCAAGACTTAATGTCAAGATTAATAAACCTATAAATAAATATTCTTTACCAAAGAACTAAACTTTGACAGCTGAACAAACCCAGGACCTAATCGATAAACCAACCCAGAATTAAACCGACCACCGACCAGACCTAAAATGACATATAAAACCGATACAATCTGTTAAATAATATTCTTGACCAGATAAATAAATAATTGAACAAATAAAAAACCCAGACCCCGAACCGAGGCCTGGGGATAAAATTTTTATTCTTCAGGAATTCCTAATAACCACCACCCGCTTGGTAATTCAAGAATTACAGCGTCTGGATGCTGGCAAGGTAAAATACTTTCTACACATTCAGCACAGCTTAACCCCCCTTCACAATCTTGACAATAAGAATATAACTGCCGTTCCCACCAATATGAACAATTAACACAGTCTTGATAAAACCCCCATAAAGGACAATAATCAAAATCACTACTTGACCAGAATGAAACATAAGTCTTTCCATCTTCTCCCTTAATTATGTATTTAATCTCGTCATAAGAACCCCCATTAAAGTTTAATCCAGGCTCCCCTTCATGTAAAATAATCTTTTTAACCTCAACTGCTTTGACTACTTGACGGTCCCCGCTTCTAATCATTTTAGCACCTCCTTTTGAATTTTTTCTATTAAGATAACATCATTTTTAAAAATGTCAAGTCCCCTAAAATCCTACCCATACCAATCCCTAACCAATCCAACCCGCCCATACCTGGACCCTGTCCTATCTATAACCAAACCTATACCCTAACCAATCCAAAGGCTACCTGCACATACCTACCTATACCTAAACCTATACCTGGACCCATACCCAAACCCCTACCCAGACCTATACCTATATGCTAATTTAGAATTATTCTAAAAAACAGGAATATATGAGAAGAAAAATTTCCGAAAATTTTTTTTATATACATTTTCCGTGGAACACTCGTGGAACAATATTATGTAAAATTGGCAAAAATGCTAAAAAATAAAATAGAAACTTCTCTTCTCATATATTCCTATAAATTATAATAGTTCTAAATCTAGAATTATTCTTTATTACTAATGATTATCGCTCAATTCTTACATAATTTGAGACACTTCCGAAGCACCCAATTCTTGACCAAATCGCGTTGTTTATATATTTATATATTTAGCTTGTTTTATTGTTTATATGTTTATAAATATATTTATTTACCAAATAACTAAACAATTTTTTTAAACTTGTCAATTCCTATATTGTTTACCTTATTTTATTGTTTATATATTTACCTAAGTATCTGAGAATTGTGCACAAAATTGTAAAATCTTATATTGTTGACTAAAGAATATGATAATTGACCTGGGCAGGCAACCGCTGAATTGTTGAATTTGTGTATTATTTACCTGATAATATGTTATTTTTAGCGACCACTTAAATTGTTGAATTGTTTACCTGATAATATGATTATTTGCCTGGCGACCGAATTTCTGATTTCTTTACTCAAGAATATAATAATTTACTTGACCGCTGAATTCTTGACTTGTTTACTAAACAATATTTTTAGCTAAAGATTATTTGAAGCGCCGCTTAACCCTTCCTTAAAATGATTTTACCCTCGGAACAATTGTAGTCCTGAAACAACTACCACCTGATAACCAAACCACCCTTATAATTATTCTAATCAGGAACTAACCAAGATAATCTTTTATTCTTCAGTAAATAAATCAACAAATAAACTATCACCTGGAAGAACTATTATAAAATTAAAACGATTATCAATTCGATTTGCTAACAAATGTTGGGTTGGAATAATTATTAGATTGAAATTAGAATGATTACACGGTTGGATAAATTTTTGGGTCGGCGGACAAATGAAAAAGCCCCAGCGGGGGTGGGGAGCCTCCTCTATGTCGTTTATGCAGGGGTTCATATGTAGGTTTATTCATTCATTTATAGGTTTGTGTATAGATTTGCGAGGCTATTTATGCAGGGGGTAAGGTGGTGGGTTTATTGATTTGATTGTTGATTTGTTTATTGATAGGTTTGTTTGCGGGGTTGTTTATGTAGAGCTTGATTTTTTAAGGGGTTATGGTATAATATAAATAAAAGAGGTCTGCGATATGCCGATAAGGTGTGTAGTATGTGGTGAGGAGTGTCGTGATTTGCTTGGTCGTGTATGTTTAGATTGTTTTTTAAAGGTAGGGAGTGAGGTGTGTTGTATTTGTGGGAAGAAGGTAGATAGCACAGCGAAAGAGTATTGGGATATTGGTCTAACTGAGAGATATGGAGTAGTGGATGCGTTTCATGGTTTACTTTGTGATGAGTGTGCGTCTAAGATGGTGCAATGTAAAGTATGTGGATGTTTTGTTCCGCCTGAGGGGGCTATTGACTATGTAGAGATTGGGACGGGTAAGTTAACTGGGGAGAAGGTATGTTATGATTGTTATGAAGATGAGTATTATGTTGAGTGTAGTGAATGTGGTGGGTTTATTCCGAAGGGTATGGAGAATATTAGATGGGATAAGAAAGGGAGGATTGTTTGTTTGATTTGTGCTGAAAAGTTAGCGAAGGAGGTGATTTATGGGTCGTAGAGGCAAGAATAAGGTTGATAATTTTTCTGACAATGGGGATGTAAGGGAAGTTGTTGATGAGTTTATTGATACGATATTTGAAGAAGTTCGGGCTGAGCTTCGGGACATATTGACTGAGTTAGAGATATATCAGCGGACATGGATAGTGCCTTGGTTTGTGCAAAAGTTGATTAATGATTTGTATATGAGATTAGGTTTATTGATGGACAAGTTGGGAAGGAGTATGTAGGTAAAAGGAAGGCGAAATTATGGGGAAAGTGCAGGTAGAAGATTATGAAGAGATTTTGCAGAGAGTTAAAGAAATAGTGCAGGAAGAAAACGCTCAAGATTTCAAACCAATACCAGCGAAAGAATTAATGCAAGAACCAATGAAAAATCCTGTAGTGGAATTAGAGCCTGATGATTTTAATTTACCTTCGGCTACATGTGTGATTGATTTTGGTTTGTTGCATATTTTCAAACCTTGTAGGGGAGAAGATAAAATTATGGCTTTTGATATTTGGTGGGGTTGTGTTTATCCTGAGAAGCAATTATTCATTTTAGAGTTTTGGGAAGCGGAGCCTAATACTACTGGTAAAATTTTCGAAATGTATTTAACCTCTCAAAATATTAAATTTTTAATCAAAATATTACAAAAAGGTTTAGAATATTTAAAAAAGTATGGGCAAAATGAACAAGCAAAATAACTTTTTATTGCATTGATACGGCAGGTAATTGGTTTATTGTTGACTGTATTTCGTGCTTAATGGTTTCTAAGTCAAGTTTGTGTAAAATAAATAGTAGCAAGTCTTTAGGTTTGATTTGGTAGGTGTCCTGGATATATTGTAGGATTTCGAGTGCTATTTTAGTATCTTCGTTGATTGGTTTGAGTTTGGATTGTTCGAGGTTTTGGATTGCCTGTGTTCGTTCGATTAGGTTGACGAGTTTCTCTTTGAATGTGATGATTTGATTGAGGTTCTGCAAGGCTAAATTTAGTTCAGTGTCATCATAAGCTAATTCTTTAGCACGGATGGCGAAGATGTGTTCGAGGTCTTGGCAGGCTTTAAGGAGAGCGAGCAAGATTTTGGTATTAAGTAATTCTGGATTTATTTTGTCGAGGGTTAGTTGGTTTGATTGTTTATCGGGTTGTTTAGTCATGGGTTAGTCTCCTTGTTCGTTTTTCTTCTCAGGTATTTGTATACCAGTTAGTTCGGATAGGAGTTTGGGCATGTCGATGTTCTCCATAGATGGGTGTTTGGATAGTTTAGAGATGAGGGCAAGGAGTTCGTTGATTTTCTGTTGCTGTTCCATTTGTGCGGGTTGCATTGCTTGTAGTAATTGAGCTAATTTGTTGACTTCTACTATATCTGGTGGTAGGTCAAGTGTGTAGAGGATTTCGTGGATGAGTTTTTCAATGTTAAGGATGGGTAAGAGGTTTAGTTGACCGAAGAGTTCAAGGAGGGACATGATTTTCTCGAGGCGTTCGTTCTTCTGGACGACATTAGTAAAGCCGCGGATTTTAAATTTGATTTGTGAGAGAACATCATCAGGAGTAATAGTAGCAAGTAGATTTAGTTCTTCGGGTGTAAGGAGTTGCTGTAGATTAGGTGCTTCGTATTTAATAATGTAGTAGAGAAGTTTGGTGAGGAGTTGGGAGATGAATACAGTTTCTAAACGTTCGATGAAGATGGCAAGGGTCATTTGGGTTTGTTGCGTCTTGAGGGAAACTTCTTTAGCAGTAACTCTTGAGCGGGATGACGGAAGTCCCATTATAAATTCTGTGATTGCCGAAACATTTGTAGCTTCGTTCTGAATGAGATTGCGAATTGGTAAAGCGTTTGGGTCAAAGTTTGCAAGTTTAATTGGACGGACGGCTTGGATTTCGCCACCGCCACGAGTATAAAAAATCTTCCAAGGTTTCAATTCATCAGATAAACTATCCTCTTCAATAACTGTCGTATCAACTTCGAAACCTAAGGTCAAATTAACTAACGCACTGTCTAATATGGCACGGGTTAGAATGGTGTCCTGAACATAATAAGGATAAACTAAATCAGCATAGGATACTTGTGTATTTACGCCATAAAGGAATTCGACGACGAAGGGAGTGATTTTATCAGGCATGATTTCAGCATTGATGAGCTTGGTTTTGTTAAGAATTGTGTAAAGATGTGGGGTTATGATGTCATTAGGTAGGAAAACAATACCATAGAATTTATCAATGCGAACAACTTTATCATCATAGACTTTCTGTAAGTATGTGAGGACTGAATATTCTGGGTCATCTTGTGGGGCTATGTAAGGTTTGATTTGGTCATATGTTAAGTTGTATCTTCGTATGGCTTCAGGTATAGGTAAGTATTCAGTGATGCAGACATAATTAAGATCGGGTGTGATTTTAGAATGTAAAGGATTAATAACTTGTAGGTCTAAGCGTTTGAGGTCTTCGTTATATGTGATGTAAATAAATCCGTAGCCAGATAAGAGACTGTAAAAAAGGACTTTAGATAGAGCATCTTTAACATTGAGGGTTTTGATGTAATGCTGTAAGATTTTGGTTAGGAGGATTTGTAGTTGTTCATTGTCGGTATCGATGGTGAAGAGGTTTTCGAAGGCTTTTTCAAGGAAGGAGCGTAGGTAAAAGTAGGCAAAGAAGATTTTTTGATAAAACATTGACGAGAGGAATTTAGATTGCCATTCGTATGGTGGATCAGGGATGTTTGTTTCGCCATTTAATTCTTGCATATATCGAATAAGAGATGTAAGCCTACGGGAATAAGCACTTTCAACAGATAACAATTGACCTAATACATAGCTTTCTATATCAGGGTAGTTGTAAATTTGATTATTGACTGATAAAATCATACACGACCTCTTGTAAAAGTTTATTAGTTTATTATAATACAGACAGGAGTATTTGCAATATGCTCTATACTAAATATCGAAAGATACGAAAAGCTGAAATAACTGGGACTTGGGGGGATTTTGATACATGGGAAGATTTTGGTAATACTTGGGG
>Ga0334722_10006481_pt1 | contig 11564 bp, 12 predicted proteins | sample C3_bottom_MG_FD_207210 | JGI IMG/M metagenome (GOLD analysis project Ga0334722, IMG submission 207210) | Sediment microbial communities from Yellowstone Lake, YNP, Wyoming, USA - C3_bottom | ecosystem: Environmental > Aquatic > Freshwater > Lake > Sediment | place: USA: Wyoming | collected...
ACGAGGTCGCCCACGGTCTCATCGAGGCGCGCTCGTCTCAGGCGCGCGACGTGCCCATGGTCGTGCGCATCGTGGGCACCAACGCGGCCGAGGCGGCGACGATCCTCGAGGCGGCCGCGTTCGAAACGGCGACCAGCCTCGACGACGCGGCCGCCCGGGCCGTCGCCGCGGCCGAGCGCGCCGGAGCGGCGGCATGAGCATCCTCGTGGGGCGCGAGACGCGCCTGGTCGTGCAGGGCATCACCGGCCGCGAAGGTGAGTTCCACTCCCGCCAGATGCAGGCGTACGGCACGCGCATCGTGGCCGGCCAGCGACCCGGCAAGGGCGGCCAGCGCGTGCTGGACGGCACGGTCCCGGTCTTCGACACCGTCGCCCAGGCGGTCGCCGAGGCCGGGGCGAACACGAGCGTCATCTACGTCCCCGCGCCCGGCGCCCCGGACGCCATCCTGGAGGCGGTGGACGCGGGGATCGGCACCATCTTCTGCATCACCGAGGGCATCCCCGCCCTGGACATGCTGAAGGTCGTGCCGGTCGTCGAGGCGGCGGGCGCGAGGCTCATCGGCCCCAACTGCCCCGGCGCCACGTCGCCCGGGCGGGCCAAGGTGGGCATCATCCCGGCCTCGATCCATCGCGAGGGGCGCGTGGGCCTCGTGTCGCGCTCGGGGACACTCACCTATGAGGTCGTGCAGGCCATGACCGACGCGGGCATCGGCCAGTCCACCTGCGTGGGCATCGGCGGCGACCCCATCCACGGGCTCACCTTCAGCGACGTCCTGGCCCTCTTCCGCGACGACCCCGAGACCGACGCCATCGTGCTCATCGGCGAGATCGGCGGCAGCGAGGAGGAGCAGGCGGCGGCCTTTGCCGCAGAGCGGCTGCAGGGCACGCCCGTGGTCGCCTTCATCGCCGGCCGCACCGCCCCCGAGGGCAAGCGCATGGGCCATGCCGGGGCCATCGTCTCGGGCGGCATGGGCACCGCGGCGGGCAAGGTCGCCGCGCTCGAGGCTGCCGGGGTCCGCGTCGCCGCCTCCCCCACCGAGATCCCGCGCCTGCTCGTCGAGGCCGGCGTCCGCCCTCAGTAGCCCAGAGCGCCCCAGGAGGGGCCGCCCGGCGCCTCGATGAGCTCGACGAGGACGCCCCGGCACGAGCGCGGATGGAGGAATGCGACGGGTCCCTCCGCGCCCTTGCGCGGCACGCTGTCGATGAGCTCGACGCCGTCGATGGCCAGGCGCGTCAGCGTGTCGGCGAGGTGCGGCACCTCGAAGCAGACGTGGTGGAAGCCCTCTCCCTTGCTGGCCAGGAAGCGCGCCACGCCGGTCGTGTCGTCGGTGGGCTGCACGAGCTCGATCTTCGTGTCGTCCACGGGCAGGAAGGCGATCGTCACGCGGTCCTCGGGGATGGCATGCACGAGCTCGACCGGGAGGCCGAGGATGTCGCGGTAGAAGCCGAGCGCGCCTTCGAGGTCGCGCACGACGAGGGCCACGTGGTGGATCCGCCCGAGGCGATGCTCGTGGGCGATGCCGGCGGCGGCGGACGGAGGTGTCATGGCGGCATCCTCGCACATGGGGGAAGGGCCCCTGCGTCAGACGGTGACGAGCTCCCGGTGCTCGCCCCAGGCGGCACGCAGCCGATCGGCGATCTCGCCCAGCGTGGCCCGGGCCTCGACGGCCTCGATGATCCCGGGCATGAGGTTGCCGGTCCCTCGGGCGGTCTCCTCGAGCCGGGACAGCGCGCGCGCGCAGGCCGCGCCGTCGCGCTCGGCGCGCACCCGCCGGAGGCGCTCGACCTGCTCGGCCTCGGCGCGTGGGTCGATCTGCTGGAGGAGGGGCGAGGGCGCCGCGTCGTCCACGAAGCGGTTGACCCCGACGACGACGAGGTCGCCGGCCTCGATGCGGCGCTGGACGCCGTACGCGGCCTCCTGGATCTGACGCTGCTGGTAGCCCGTCTCGAGGGCGGCGAGCGTGCCCCCGAGCGCCTCGATCTCGGCCAGGTAGGCCTGGGCGGCGGCCTCCAGCTCGTTCGTCAGCGTCTCCACGTAGTAGCTGCCAGCGAGCGGGTCGGGCGTCTCGGTCACGCCGGCCTCGAAGGCGAGGATCTGCTGCGTGCGCAGCGCCAGGCGGGCGGCCTCCTCGGTGGGCAGGGCCAGCGCCTCGTCGCGGGAGTTCGTGTGCAGGCTCTGGGCGCCGCCGAGGACGGCGGAGAGCGCCTGGACGGTGGTGCGCACGACGTTGTTGTCGATGGACTGGGCGGTCAGGCTCGAGCCGGCGGTCTGGACGTGGAAGCGGCAGGTCATCGAGCGCGGGTCCTGCGCCCCGAAGCGGTCGCGCACGATGCGTGCCCACATGCGCCGCGCCGCACGGAACTTGGCCACCTCCTCGAAGAGCTCGCTCCAGGCGGCGAAGAAGAAGCTCAGGCGGCCGGCGAAGCGGTCCACGTCGAGTCCGCGGGCGACCGCCGCCTCGACATACGCCACGGCGTCGGCCAGCGTGAAGGCCAGCTCCTGGGCGGCCGTGGCCCCCGCCTCGCGCATGTGGTAGCCGGAGATCGAGATCGTGTTCCAGCGCGGCATCTCGGCCGAGCAGAACTCGAAGATGTCGGTCACCAGGCGCATCGAGGGCCGCGGCGGGTAGATGTACGTGCCCCGGGCGATGTACTCCTTGAGCAGGTCGTTCTGGACCGTACCCGACAGCTTCGCCCGGGGGATGCCCCGCCTCTCGGCGGCCACGACGGTGAAGGCGAGCAGGACGGCGGCCGTGGCGTTGATGGTCATCGAGAGGCCGACCGAGTCGAGCGGCAGCCCCTCGAGGAGCGTCTCCATGTCGGCCAGCGTGCTGATCGGCACCCCCACCCGCCCGACCTCGCCGGCGGCCTGGGCGGCGTCGGAGTCGTAGCCCATCTGGGTGGGCAGGTCGAAGGCCACCGAGAGGCCCGTCTGGCCCCGCTCGAGCAGGTAGCGGAAGCGCCGGTTGGTGTCGGCGGCGGTCGAGAAGCCGGCGTACTGGCGCATCGTCCACAGGCGGCCGCGGTACATCGTGGCCTGCACGCCGCGGGTGAAGGGGAACTCCCCGGGCCGGCCCAGGTCGCGTTCCTCGTCCAGGCCGTCGATGTCGGCGGGCGTGTAGAGATCGCGGACCTCGATGTCGCTCGAGGTCCGGAAGCTCGCGCGTCGCTCGGCCTGCTCGGCCAGGGCGCGAGCCCGGGTGGTCGCCCGCCAGCGCTCGCGACCCGTGTCGCTCCCCTCCCCGCCTGCGCTCACGCCATCACCACCAGCTCGTCTCCCAGCTCGATCGTCTGGCCGGCCACGACGCCGACGCGCTCGATGGTACCGGCCCGGGGCGCCAGGACGGCGTTCTCCATCTTCATGGCCTCGATCGAGAGGAGGCGCTGGCCCGGCCCGACGGCCTCGCCGACGGCGATGGCGACGGTCACCACGCGCCCGGGGATCTGGGCCCGGATGACCTGGCGAGCTGCCGCGGTCCGGCTCCCCCCGATGCGCCCCGCCCGCTCGCGCAGCTCGGCGCGGGCCGCCGACTCGACCGTGACTTCGAACCGCCAGCCGTCCACGACCACCTCGAACCGGGCCGGGCCGGGGGAGCCGTGTCGCTCGGGCAGCCGAACGATGGTCGCCCCGGCCGGGAGGTCCTCGCCAGGCGTGACGTCGATGACCAGCGGCTCGGGTCCATCGACGACCACGCGCGCCGTTCCGGCGGGCTGCCCCGTGCCGTCCCCGCTCAGCGCGGCCATCGGTCCACGACCTCCCGCCGCCCACTCGCGAGCCACCCCGAACGGCCATCCGCGCCATCGGCCGGCGACGCGACCGTGGGCGACGTGCCGGCGAGCGTCGGGCGTGATGGCGTCGCCAGCCCCGCCGCCCAGGCCTCGGCGGCCAGGCGTGCCGCGCGATGTGCGGCCTCGGCCCGGACCGGCGCTGGGTCCCAGTGGTCGGGCACGAAGTCCGTAGAGAGGTCACCGGCGCGGAAATGGGGCTCGTCCACCAGCCAGCGGTCGAAGGGCACGGTGGTCTGGATGCCGGTGACGACGAGCTCGTCGAGCGCCCGGGCCAGCCGGGCGAGCGCCCGGTCCCGGTCCTCGGCGACGACCAGCAGCTTGGCCAGCAGGGGGTCGTAGTCGCCGCCCACGCGGGTGCCGTCCTCGATCCAGTCGTCCATGCGCACGCCCGGTCCGCCCGGTGGCCGCCAGCGGCCCACGGTGCCGGGCACGGGCGCGAAGCCGCGGGCGGGATCCTCGGCGCTCAACCGGACCTCGATGGCATGACGATCGGGCGTTGCCGCGGCCTCGGCGGCGGCCAGGACCCGGTCGCGCAGCGGCTCGCCGGCAGCGATCCGGAGCTGCTCGTGGACGATGTCGAGGCCGCTCACGAGCTCGGTCACGCCGTGCTCCACCTGCAGCCGCGCGTTGACCTCGAGGAACCAGGCCGCGCCATCGGGGGCGACGAGGAACTCGGCCGTCGCGGCATTGCGCAGCCCGACGGCCCGAGCCACGGAGACGCCCAGGGCGTGAAGCTCCCGCCGGCGGGTCTCATCGAAGCCGGGTGCGGGCGCCTCCTCCACGAGCTTCTGGTGCCGGCGCTGGACGGAACAGTCGCGTTCGCCGAGGGCGACGACGGCACCGTGCGCGTCCCCCAGCAACTGCACCTCGACGTGCCGCGCCCGGTCGATGCGCCGTTCGAGGTAGACGCTGCCATCCCCGAAGGCCGCCTCCGCCTCGTGCGACGCCGCCACGAGCGCGGCCGGCAGGTCGGCCGCCCGCTCCACCAGCCGCATGCCGCGGCCCCCTCCCCCGGCGGCCGCCTTGACCAGCACCGGGAAGCCGATGCGCTTGGCCTCGGCGACGATCGATGCCGCCGCGTCGGGGCGATCGACCGGGGCCGGCGCCAGCGTCCCCGGCACCACGGGCACCCCGACCGCCGACGCCGCCCGCCGCGCGTTCAGCTTGTCGCCCAGACCGTGCAGCGTGGCCGGCTCCGGTCCGATGAAGACGATGCCGGCGGCGACGCAGGCCTCGGCCAGGGCCGGCCGCTCCGACAGGAACCCGTAGCCCGGGTGGATCGCCTCCGCCCCGGTCGAGAGCGCCGCCTCGATGATGCGCTCGACGACGAGGTAGCTCTCCGCGGCCGGCGCCGGCCCGATGCACACGGCCTGATCGGCGGCGCGGACGTGGCGCACGCCGGCGTCGACCTCACTGAACACGGCGACCGACTCGACACCCATCTCGCGGCAGGCTCGGATCAGGCGCAGCGCGATCTCGCCGCGGTTGGCGATCAGGATGCGGCGGAACGGCCGCCCGTCTTTGCGCAAAGACGCCATCTCCTCAGAGCGGGATGTTGCCGTGTTTCTTGGGCGGATTGCGATCGCGCTTCGTGGCCAGCAGCTCCAAGGCGCCGACGACGCGCGGGCGCGTGTCGCTGGGCTCGATGACGTCGTCGACGTAGCCGCGGTTGGCCGCGATGTACGGGTTCGCGAATCGTGCGGTGTACTCGTCGGTGAGCCGGCGGCGCTCGGAGGCCGGATCCGCGGCGGCCGCGATCTCGTCACGGAAGATGATGTTGACCGCGCCCTCGACGCCCATCACCGCGATCTCGGCGCTCGGCCAGGCGAGGTTGATGTCGCCACGGATGTGCTTACTGCTCATGACGTCGTAGGCGCCGCCATAGGCCTTGCGCGTGATGACCGCGACCTTGGGCACCGTGGCCTCGGCGTACGCGTAGAGCAGCTTCGCGCCGTGGCGGATGATGCCGCCGTGCTCCTGCGCCACGCCGGGCAGGAAACCGGGCACGTCCACGAAGGTCAGCAGCGGCACGTTGAACGCGTCGCAGGTGCGCACGAATCGCGCGCCCTTGTCCGACGCGTCGATGTCGAGCGCGCCGGCCAGCACGGACGGCTGCTGGGCCACGATGCCCACGCTGCGACCGCCCAGCCGCGCCCAGCCGACGATGATGTTGGCCGCCCATCCGGGTTGCAGCTCGAGGAACTCGCCCTCGTCGACGACGTGCCGGATCACCTCGCGCATGTCGTAGGGCTGGTCCGGCGAATCGGGCACGATGGAGTCCAGCGCCGCGTCGCGGCGGTCGATCGGGTCGGCGCACGCGATGCTCGGCGGGCTCTCCATGTTGTTCTGCGGGAGATAGCCGAGGATGCGCCGCGCGAGCGAGATCGCCTCGGCTTCGTCCGGCGCCGCGAGGTGCGCCACGCCGCTCACGGTCGTGTGCGTCGTGGCGCCGCCGAGCTGCTCGCGATCGACCTCCTCGTGGGTCACGGTGCGCACGACGTCCGGTCCGGTCACGAACATGTAGCTGGTGCCCTCGACCATGATCGTCACGTCGGTGATGGCCGGCGAGTAGACGGCGCCGCCGGCGCAGGGACCGAGGATGAGCGACAGCTGCGGCACGACGCCGGAGGCGAGCGTGTTGCGCAGGAAGATGTCGGCATAGGCGCCCAGTGACACGACGCCCTCCTGGATGCGCGCACCGCCCGAGTCGTTGAGCCCGACCACCGGCGCCCCGACCTTCATGGCCAGGTCCATGACCTTGCAGATCTTCTCCGCGTGCGCCTCGGACAGCGAACCGCCGAAGACGGTGAAGTCCTGGCTGAAGACGAAGACGGTCCGGCCATCGATCGTGCCGTGGCCGGTGACCACACCGTCGGTGAGGATGCGATGCTCGGCCAGCCCGAAGTCGCTCGAACGGTGCGTGACGAAGGCGTCCATCTCGACGAACGAGTCCGGATCCAGCAGCAGGTCCAGCCGCTCCCGCGCGGTCAGCTTCCCGCGGGCGTGCTGCTGCTCGATGCGCTCCGGTCCCCCACCCAGACGGGATTGCGCCCGCAGGGCGCGGAGTTCCTCGATCCGCTCGCGGTTCGTGGGCACCCGTGAGTTCCTCCTGGCACCGTCTTTGCGCAAAGACGGACTGCGCATCTCGACGTCGCGCCCATGATAGTGCCCCGCAGGGGGGTCCCGGCACGGGCTGCGGCGGCGTGCCGGGGCGGGCCGAAGGTCACCGAGCGGGGGCGCTTCTCCTTCCACAGCCCGACGGTGATATCCACAGTGACGGTGAACAACTCGACCAGACTGTGGATAACCGGCTGGAGCCGAACCCCTCACACGGTGTAGATTCCCCATCCCGATGACGACTGCAGCGAGACGAGGTGATGCCCCCGTGGCCAACGTGATCGCGATCGCGAATCAGAAGGGCGGAGTCGGCAAGACCACCACCGCGATCAACCTGGCCGGAGCACTGGCCGAGCAAGGCTACCGCGTCCTGTGCGTCGACATGGATGCGCAGGCCAACCTGACCGTCGGCCTCGGCATCAATCTGGGCACGGTCGATCGGTCGATGGCCGACGTGCTCGCCGATTCACGATCGACCATGAGGGAGGTCGTGATCCCCACGCAGACATCGGGGATCGACGTGGCCCCTTCGACGCTGGAGCTGGCCTCGACCGAGGTGGAGTTGTTCACCGCCATCGGCCGCGAGCACGCGCTGCGCGAGGCGCTGGCCGGCTGGGTGGACGAGGGCTACGACTACGTGCTCATCGACTGCCCGCCGACGCTCGGCCTGCTGACCATCAACGGCCTCGTCGCCGCCGACAGCGTGATCATCCCGGTGCAGACGCAGTACTACGCGCTGAAGGGCCTCACCGCGCTGGTCAAGGTCATCAACCAGATCCGCGCCAAGGGCCTTAACCGGGATCTGCGCGTGATGGGCCTGCTGCCGACCTTCTACGACGGGCGCACGATCCTCGGCCGCGAGATGCTCGACGAATTGCGCGAGCTGGGCGACCACCACGTTTTCAGCGCCATCGTGCGCCAGACGGTCAAGCTCGGCGAGGCGCCACTCGCGGGCCGCCCCGTCACGGCCTACGCGAGCACATCGGAGGCGGCTCGCACGTTCCGCGAGCTGGCACGGGAGGTGATCGATCTTGGCCAGGCCTGACTTCCGCGGCACGGCCGCCCGACGACTGTCGGAGGAGCGCGAGCTCTCACCGTCGATCATCAGCTTCCTGTCGCCGGAGGGCTCCTCGCGGGCGACCAGCATCCGCAACGTGCCGCTCGAGCGCATCGAGGCGAACCCGGAACAGCCGCGCCTCTCATTCGACGAGGCATCGCTCGCGGAGCTGTCGGCGAGCGTACAGGAGCACGGCGTCCTGCAGCCGGTCCTGGTTCGGCCGCTGCCCGCCGGTCGCTATCAGCTGATCGCCGGCGAGCGACGCTGGCGCGCCGCGAAGATGGCCGGCCTGGCCACCGTCCCGGCCATGATCGAGGACATCGACGACGACACCGCCCTCGAGATCGCCATCATCGAGAACCTCCAGCGCGAGGACCTCTCGCCGCTCGACGAGGCGCTGATGTACGAGCGCATGACCCAGGAGCACGGCTACAGCGTGCGCAAGCTGGCCCAGAAGCTGGGCAAGGACAAGGGCTACATCGAGAACCGTCTGCGTCTGGCCGACGCGCCGGCGGAGATCAAGCAGCTCGTGTCTTTGCGCAAGGACACCCTCTCCCACGCCTACGAGCTGCTGAAGATCGAGGACCCGCGCAAGCGGCGCAGGCTGTCGGAGCAGGTCGCCCGCGGTGAGCTGAGCCTGGTCAAGCTGCGCGAGAAGATCGAAGGCCGACGGCCGCGCGCGACCGACGGTGAGGAGCGCCTGCGCGCTGCGGCCCACGCCGACGGCGCCGAGGAGATCGAGGCCAGTGCGGCCTGGACCGGCGTGCGCCACCCCCTGCCGCTCGGCGAGGACGCGCTCATCAACGCCAAGGGGCGACTGGCGGAGGCGCTCGACGAGCTGGTCGGCGTGCTGCGCTCGCCGGCGGCGCTGTCGGACATCGGCGACGTGGACCGCTCGAACCTGGCCAAGTACCTGACCATCGTGAAGCTGAAGCTCGAGAACGCGATCGCGCTCGTCCGCTCCGGGTCCGCCGACCGCGAAACCTGAGGCGTCATGCGGCGGCGCCCGCGGCGCCTGCCAGCCAGCCCACGGCGAGGATGGCCACGCCCGCCGCCTGGGCCTGCCAGCCGAGCCAGCGCCAACCCGGGGCCGGCCGGGACGACCACGCCGCACCGACGGCCAGCGTGACGGTGGCGGCGAGCAGGGTGGGCGTCACGCCGCGCCCGTCGCTCGAGGTGTTCCAGGCGACGGCGACCAGCGCGACGTCCGCCGCGACGATCGCGGCTGTCGCGCGCGCCCGACCCAGGCGGACCGCGATGCCACGTCCGCCGGCCAGGGCGTCATGCTCGAGGTCGACCAGCCCGTTGGCACAGGCCAGCGCGAAGCCGGCCGGCGGCCCCAGGAGGGCCAGGACGGCCACGCGCGGCGGAAGCCCGGCAGGGGCACCGAGCCAGGCGTAGACCGGCACCAGCGGCAGTGCCAGCGCGAAGGCGAGCCAGCCCCAGCCGGTCCGCTTGAGGCGCAGGTCGTAGGCCACGCCGAGGCTGTAGCCGATCAGCCCGACGACGAGCGCCGCCGGACCGGCGGTGGCCGACACGATCGTGCCCAGGAGGCCTCCGCCCAGGGCGGTCGCACGGGCCGCGGCAGACGTGACGCGGCCGGCGGGCAGCGGCTTCCAGGGCTTGGCCACTTCGTCGTCGGATCGATCGTGGATGTCGTTCAGGGCCCCGATCGAGGCCTGGAAGCCGGCCATGGCCAGGGCCAGCGCGACGATCCGCGCGAGGTCCGCGCCGGCGATCGCGGCGATCGCACCGGTGGCGGCCGCGACGAGCAGGGTCGGAAAGGGATGGACGATGGCCAGCGGCCCGAGTCGCGCGCTCGCAGCCGCCGCGAAGCGATCGTCGGGGAGCGGCGGCCTAGATGTAGACGAGCTCGTGGAAGCTGTCCACGAGGTAGGTCGTGAGGCGCGCGCGGGCGTCCGGCACGGCCCGGCGCAGCCCGGGCACGAGGCAGTGAAGCGTGATCGCGGGCACCATGACCTCGCCGTCCCCCGTCCGTCCGAAGGTAGCCGGCGGGCCGCCGCCGCCGGCATACACGCGCTCGAGCTCGCGCTCGTCGACGCGCGCGGCCTTCATGAAGTCACGCAGGACCCGCCGGACGCCGAGGCGGATGGAGAGGTCGCGCATGAGCTCGATGCACCATGCGTCGATCTGCTCCTCCGGCTGCCCATCGAGCCGGGAGCGGTACTCCTGCGGGTTGTCCGACAGTCCGGTCGCGCCCAAGCGAGGCTCCTGAACGGCGTGGTGGAAGCGGCGGGATTATCGCATGCCCGAGCGTTCGGGTGAGGCGTCGTCGGGGCGTGGCAGTGCATCCGGCGGGACGGCCGCGGTCTCCGACGCGGCGGTCGGGGCCACCGGGATGCGCCAGGGCCGCTCGGCGAAGACCTCGGTCAGCCACCGGCCGAAGGGGCCGGGCACGGCCTGATCGGGGTAGCCCAGCACCATCTCCCCGAGCGTCGCCTGCAGCCGGTCGGTGAGGGCGTGGACCGTCTCCCGGTCGGGGCGAAGCCCCGTCGTCGAGATCGGCTCGCCAACCCGGACGCGGATCGTCTTGCCGAAGCGGAGCCAGCGCGTGCCGTTGATGGCCACCGGGACCAGCGGCACACCGGCCCGGACGGCGAAGAAGGCGGGACCCTCGTTGAGGGGTAGCACGACGTCCTCGTCCTCGGTCAGGCGCCCCTCCCCCGCCACGACGAGCACACGCCCGGCGTCGAGGACGGCGACCGCGCGCTTGGCGGACGTGAGCAGGCGCGCCTTGCGCGGGTCGAAGGGCACGGCGCTGCCCACCCAGTCGATCAGGCGGTTCTTGCCGCCGACCGTCATATCGTCCTCCTTCGGACCGTAGACGTAGACGCGGGGCGAGGGTGGCCAGACGGCGTAGACGACCATCGGGTCGAGCCAGCCGGGGTGGTTGATGCAGGCCACGTAGGGACCGCGCGGCAGCCGCGCGAAGCCCTCCAGCCGGAACCGAAACCAGCAGCGCAGGACGACCCAGAGGAACGAGCGCATGACGTGGTAGCGAACCGTCCGGCGCCAGACGGGGATCGGATCGTGGGCGGGGTCGACGAAGGTGGGCCGCTCCCCCTCGGCCGGGTCGGGCATCTTCAGCCTCCGGTGCCGTCGCCGTCCAGCAGATCCAGGGAATGGACGATCACGCGATTAGAACGGACGTTCGCTTTCGCCGCCGCGGGGACCCTGGCCGTCATCACGCGCTGGCCACGGGCCGTGACACGCCAGTCGCTCAGCCGCATCCCTTCGTCCTCCGCCTCGTCACTGCCGGCACGGTACCACGGCGGCGCGTGCCGAACGGCCCTCCCCCGTCCAGCCCCGCGACGGTATCCTGCCGCCATGTCCCGACATGTGGAGGCGGGTGACGGCCTGACCGTCGCCCTCATCAGCGACGTCTTCTTCGACGCCCAGCCCGGCGTCCGGTTACGCGCCCGCCTGGCCGAGGCGAAAGCCGCCGGAGCCGAACTGGCGGTCCTGCCGGAGATCCCGCTCAACCCCTGGTCGCCCGCCACGACAGCCGCGCGCGACGACGACGCCGAGGAGCCCGGCGGTCACCGCCACCAGCTCCTCGCGGCGGCCAGCCGGGAGGTCGG
>Ga0334722_10006483_pt1 | contig 11562 bp, 10 predicted proteins | sample C3_bottom_MG_FD_207210 | JGI IMG/M metagenome (GOLD analysis project Ga0334722, IMG submission 207210) | Sediment microbial communities from Yellowstone Lake, YNP, Wyoming, USA - C3_bottom | ecosystem: Environmental > Aquatic > Freshwater > Lake > Sediment | place: USA: Wyoming | collected...
GGTGGTAGTTGGTGGTAGGTGGTCGGTGGCTGGTGGCAGGTGGTGGGTGGATGTCAGATCGCGCGACCCCACCATCCACCAGCTACCAGCCACCAACTGACCCGCCTTCTTCCGCCCCCATAGATTCCCGCGTAATGCGCAAGCCGCTTCGCTACGCCCTCCTCGCCGGCGCCGTCGTCGCCACGCTGTCCGTGGGTCTCGCCACCCTCGGATGGTTCCTCGTCTGCCGTGGCAACGAGTGCCCGTCCATCAGCGGGATCGAGAAATACCGCCCGCGCCAGACGTCCAAGCTCTTCGCCGCTGACGGCCGGTTCGTGGCCGAAATGGGCCTCGAACGCCGCACGCTCGTGCCCATCAACCAGATCCCGAAGGTCCTGCGGGAAGCCTTCATCATCACGGAGGACAAGCGGTTCTACGAGCACAGCGGCATCGATCTCGTCGGCGTGCTGCGCGCCGGCCTCAGCAACCTGCGGCGCGGCGGATTCTCCCAGGGATTCTCGACCATCACCATGCAGCTGGCGCGCAACGTCTACCCGCGGCAGCTGTCGCGCGAGAAGACCATCGTCCGCAAGCTGCGTGAAGCCAAGATCGCGCGGGCCATAGAGTCGAAGTACAGCAAGGACCGCATTCTCGAGCTCTACCTCAACCAGATCTACCTGGGGAGCGGCGCCTACGGCGTCGAGACAGCCAGCCAGCGCTACTTCGGCAAGTCGGTGCGCGACGTCAACCTCGCCGAGGCGGCCACCATCGCCGCGCTGCCCAAGGCGCCCGGGCGTTATGACCCGCGCCGCTTTCCCGAGCGCGCCATTCAGCGCCGCAACACCATCCTGGAGCTGATGCGACGCGCCGGTGCCATCAGCGATGCCGACGCTTCGTTGGCCAAGGCCTATCCGCTGCGCCTGGCGCACGGAGGCGGCGTTTCGGGCGAGGTGGCGCCGTACTACGTGGAGTGGGTACGCCAGCAGCTCGAGGCCAAGTTCGGCGAGCGTATTTACGAGGAAGGAATGCGCGTCTACACCTCGCTCGACCTCGAGCTGCAGGGGGCCGCGGAGCGCGCCCTCGAGCGGCAGCTCAAGGCCATCGAGGGTGGCGTGGCCGGCCCCTTCCCGCATCCCACCTACGAGCAACTCATTGCGGCGGCGGCCGACGATCCGTTGCCCGGAACCGTGACGCAGTACCTGCAGGGCGCTTTCATCGTGATGGACCCGCGCAGCGGCGCCGTGCGCGCCATGGTTGGCGGGCGCGATTTCGACGACTCCAAGTTCAATCGCGCCACCCAGGCCCTGCGCCAGCCGGGCTCGACCTTCAAGCCCATCGTGTACGCCACCGCCATCCAGAGCGGGCGTTCCCCCGCCTACATCCTCGACGACGCGCCGGTGGAAATCCCGCAGGTGGCCGGCGACACGTGGCAGCCCAAGAACTACGACCTCAAGTTCGAGGGGCCCATGATCATGCGCCGCGCGCTCTACCAGTCGCGCAACATGCCGGCCATTCGGCTGGGCATGGAGCTTGGCGAGCAGAGCGTCGTCGACATGGCGCGGAAGTTCGGCATCACCACGCCCATTCCGGAGTACCCGTCCATCCACATCGGGTCGGCCGACGTTTATCCGCTGCAGATGGTCGCCGCGTACTCCACCTTCGCCAACCTCGGGTGGCGCGTCGAGCCCGTCGGCATCCTCCGGGTCGAGGACGCGCAGGGGAAGGAGTTGTGGAAGCCGGAAATTTCGCGTGAACAGGTGCTCACGCCGGAAGAAGCCTGGCTCATGGTCGACATGATGAAGGATGTCCTGACCCGCGGAAGCGCCGCCGGTGCCGTGGCCAACACGGGTTTCAACTTGCCGGCGGGCGGCAAGACCGGGACCACCAACGACTACACTGACGTCTGGTTCATCGGCTACACGGCCGATCTCGTGGCCGGCGTCTGGATGGGCTTCGACAAGCCGCAGAAGATCATGCCCAATGCGCAGGGCGGACGGCTCGCCGCGCCAGCCTGGGCCCAGTTCATGATCGAAGCGTATCAGCGCAAGCCCGCGCCGCCCGACTGGCCGCGTCCGTCCTCGCTCGTGTCGCGGCAGATCGATGCCGTTACGGGGTTGCTCGCCAATCCGGGCTGCCCGGCCAAGGACGCCTATTACGAGTGGTTCATCGCCGGCACGGCCCCGCTTGCCGAGTGCCCGCCGCGCGCGGCAGGGCCGCCACCAGAGCCAGTGAAGGACAGGCGCCCGGCGCACACGACGCCCCCGCGCAAGCCGTGACCGCCGTGCGCACCCGCTATCACGCTCGCTGGGTGCTCCCCATCGCGTCGGAGCCCATCGAGGACGGCACGGTCGTCGTCGAGGGTGACCGGATTGTGTGGGTGGGGCTGCGCGCCGCCGCGCCGGTTGGCGGTAACGACGACGACCTCGGCAACGCGGTGCTGATGCCGGGTCTCGTGAACGCGCACACGCATCTCGAGCTCACGGTCATGCGCGGCTTCCTCGCCGGGCTGCCGTTCTTCGACTGGGTGCGCACCCTCGCTCGGGCACGCCGTGACGTGCTCGACGAGGCGGCGTTGCTCGACAGTGCCCGCCTCGGCGTGGTCGAAGGGCTGCGGGCCGGCATCACCACCTTTGCCGATACCGGCAACTCCCAGGCGCCGTTCGACGCGCTGCTGGAGCTGGGCGCGCGCGGCATTGCGTATCGCGAGGTCTTCGGGCCCGCGCCGGAACAGGCTGCCGAGGCGCTGGCGGGACTGCGCGCCAGCGTCGACGCCATGCGTGCACGCGAGACACCGCTGGTGCGCGTCGGCGTCTCGCCGCACGCGCCGTACAGCGTCAGCGACGCGCTCTTCCTGATGGTGGCGGCTTACGCGCGCGCCGAACGGCTGCCGGTGGCGGTGCACATCGCCGAGGGCGAGGACGAGTCGCTGCTGGTGGAGCGAGGGGAGGGGCGCTTCGCCGACTTCCTGCGGTCGCGCGGCATCCCGGTCGCGCCGCGCGGACGGTCACCAATCGCCCTGCTCGAACGCTGCGGTGTGCTGGCTGCACAGCCGCTGCTCATCCACGCCGTGCGTGCCGATGCGTCCGATATTGCGACCATGGCGCGCCATCGGTGCGGCGTGGCGCACTGCCCGGCGAGCAACGCGTGGCTGGCGCACGGCATCGCGCCGCTCGTCGAGATGCTCGCGGCGGGTCTCGACGTGGGCCTCGGCTCCGACTCGATGGCCAGCAACACGCGCATGGATATCGTGGGCGAGGGGCGACTGGCCGCTCGGCAGCAGCTTGCACGCACCCCGCAATCGGCGGGGCTGCCGCCGTTGCAGCTGCTCGACCTCGCCACCCGCGGCGGTGCGCGGGCCATCGGCCTGGGCGATGTCGTCGGTGTGCTGGCCCCAGGTTATCAAGCCGACCTCGCCGCCTTCGCCGTCGAGGCGGCCGCCAGCCGCGCGCAGGACGTCGCCGCGGCCGTGGTCAGCACCGAGACGGCGGTGACGCGCCGTGTCGTCGTGGCCGGTCAGCTGCGCGTGCGCGATGGCGTCGTCTTGCACGACGATGCGTCACTGGCCGCGCGCGTGCGGGATGGCGCCGAGGCGCTGGCGCGGTGGCGCCATCGCGACCCCATCGACTAGAATTCATCGACCCTTCGGGAGCACAGGCTTCTTGTCTCACCAGCCCATCGCCAACGGCGCGACGAACAAGATCTGGCGTGATGGCGTCCTCGTGGATTTCCAGGACGCCACGATCCACGTCATGGGCCACGTCGTGCACTACGGATCGTCCGTCTTTGAAGGCATCCGCTGCTACGAAACCCCCGCCGGCGGCGCGGTCTTCCGCCTGCGCGAGCACATGCGGCGACTGGCCGACTCGGCGAAGATCTACCGCATGGACCTCAAGTACTCGGTCGACGAGCTGTGCGAGGCGGTGCTCGATACGATTGTCGCCAACGACCTGAAGGAGTGCTACATCCGGCCGCTCGTGGCGCGCACCGGCCAGCAGATGGGCGTTCACCCCGGCAATGCTCCGGTCGAAACGTTCATCATCTGCTGGATCTGGGGCCGTTACCTGGGCGCCGAGGCGCTCGAGCACGGGGTCGATGTGCGAATCTCCAGTTGGCGCCGGGCGGCGGGGAGCACGTTCCCGACGATGGCCAAGGCCGGTGGCAACTACCTGAATTCCCAGCTCACCAAGATGGAAGCCAAGGTCGATGACTACATCGAGGGCATCATGCTCGACGTCAACGGCCAGGTGTCCGAAGGGAGCGGCGAGAACCTGTTCCTCGTGCGCGAGGGCGTGCTGTACACGCCGGGCATCGGGGCCGGCATTCTCCATGGCATCACCCGCGACTCGGTCATCCAGTTGGCCGGAGACCTCGGCATCGAGGTGCGCGAGTCGCCGATTCCGCGCGAGATGCTGTATGTGGCGGACGAGGTGTTCTTCTGCGGCACCGCGGCCGAGCTGACCCCCATCCGCGCCATCGACCGGATCGCCATCGGGGCCGGGCACCGCGGGCCCGTCACCCAGCGCATTCAGGAACGCTTCCTTGGTATTGCCACCGGACGGCTGGCCGACGACCACGGCTGGCTGACCCCGGTTCCCAGCCCGGCGGCCGCGAGGGGATGAAGGTGCGGTCGCTGCGCATTGCCTGATCGGAGGACTCCGTGCTCGTCGGTTGTCTCGCTCTCAACTCGTCGTTCGAACCGCTGACGCTCGTACCGCTGCGCCGGGCGCTGCGGCTCGTCATCGACGGCAAGGCTGAGATCGTCGAAGCCGACGGCGGGCGCTGCGTGCGCTCCGCCAATCAGCGTTTTCCGCATCCGGTCGTCATCCGCCTCACCAAGTACGTGCACGTGCCCCGGCGCTTCCGCCGACACGTGACCAACACGTTCCTCTTCGCCCGCGACCACTATCGCTGCCAGTACTGCGGTCGCGTTTCGGCGGTGCTCAAGCCCCGCGAGTCGCTCACCCGTGACCACGTCGTGCCGTTGTCGCGCGGCGGAGGCAACACGTGGACCAACGTGGTGGCCGCGTGCAGCACGTGCAATACGAAGAAGGCCAACCGGCTTCCCGCCGAGATCGGCATGCGCCTGCTGCGCATACCCGTCGAGCCGCACTTCGTGCACCTCTCGTGGGCGGTGCGCAAGCTCACGCCGACGCAGAGCAAGTACATTCGCATGTTCTACGGCGCGGCGATGCTGCACGAGGTGGAGAAGACGGTGATGACGGAAGTCAGGGCCTAGACGCCAGGGTGCTTCAGCGATGAGGGCGGACTCAACCCGAGTCCGCCCTTCGCGTTTCCCGCCGCCAAACTCGAGGTCCATCGACTGTCGACTGTCAACTGTCGTCTATCGACTATCGTCTGTTGTTCCAAACACCGCCGTGCGCTGCTCGTATTCCCTCCGTTCGCCGCCCAACATGCGCGACGCGAGCGTCTTGATGCCGCGGCTGAGCGCGGTGCCGGGGTTTCGCCGCCCTTGCACCGCTGGCCGAAACTCGCCACGCAGCCAGCGCTCCACTTCGTCCAGGTCGCTCAGCGCCAGCGTTTCCACCGCCAGGGTCGCCTGGTAGTAGAACCGCTTGCGGCCGGAGGAGGCGACGATTGATGCCCGCACCGGGCGGCCCACCGCCGCCTCGGCATCGGTGAGCAGGGCGAACTTGCCCAGCGAATAGATGTGGTCGCCGGCGATCTGCGTGACCTCATATACGTCTTCCAGCGCAATCCGCCGCACCACCACGTCCCACTCGGTGACGCGTTCCAGGTTGTTCACCCATCCGCCGACGCTCCACAATTCCACCACGAAGTGCAGGCGGGCGGGGAACCCGCTCGACAGGAGTTCCTGCAGCTTGCTGCCGGCCAGCATGTGCGATGCCGCCACCGCCGGTCCAACCTTCGTCACCAGTTCGCGGGCCGGCATGGTGATCGACAACACCGGGCGCGGTTGCGCCCACGCCACGGTCCCCGCCGTGCCGAGCAGCACGACGAAGGCCAGCAGGAAGCGGCGGCGGATCAGCGGCATCAGAAGCGTTGCTGCACCCGGAAGACCACGTTCATCGGTTCGCGCGCCGTCGTCGTCGCCTTCGCCACGTAGACCCCGACCGAGCCGAAGTCGAGGCCGGTCCCGATGTCGGCGCGAAATGTCGAGAGTCCGGGCAGCGCGTTCTTCGAGTAGGTCGTCGCACCACTTGGCACGCCGACTTTCCAGCCACGCCCGGCGTCGGCGAACAGCACCCACGAGGCGCGCCGGTTGAATCCCGGTCGCCACCAATCCTCGCGTTCGTCGTCGCGCGCCCAGCCAATGCCGAAACTGCCGCGGAACTCCGCCTGGAGCAGCATCAGGCGATCGCAAAGCGCCGGGGCGCCGGGCAGCACCGTTCCGCCGCACGTCAGCACGTCGGGATTCACGCGCCACGCGCGGCGAAAATCGTAGCCCGGCAGCGTGCCGGGGCCTCCCACCGAGAGCCGCCGCTGCATGGGCAGAGAGTCGCCGGACAGCCACCCGCCCGCGACGAACCGCAGGTTGAGCGACGCGTCGGGCGCCAGCCGGTTGTAGCGTCGCACGTCGATGAAGCCGCGCGTGTACTGCACGCCCTCCGGCCGTGGCAAGACGGTCAGCAGACCCGGGTCGCGGCTGAGCGTCCCCCGGCCGCGCTCCCATTCTGCGAACAGGTACCAGCCGCCCCACGGCGAGCTTTCGCGACGTCGCGAGTCCACGCGGAGCCGTGCGCCGGTGAGGTGCATCGTCCCCTCGTCCATTGCGGGATTCGGGCGCCACGGGTCGCCGCCGTGGAACACGGAAACGGGATCGCGTGTGCTCGCGCTGTCCCATCGTTCGTGGCCCAGCGACAGCGTGAGGTCGGCATCGCGCCCGGCGTGGAGCGTGGCGAAGCCCAGCCCGCCATGGCGGCGGTAGTAGTCGCGGTAGTCGCGACGCAGCATGAAGGCGCCGAGCCCCACCTCGCCGTCACCCATCTGCCAGTTCTCGACGCCCTCCACGATGTCGTACGAGCGGGCGCCAATTCCCACGCCCAGCTTGCGTCCCAGCTGGATTTCGCTCGTGACGTCGTGTCCCAGCGTTCCCCGGTTCCACGTCACCGGACCCGCCGTGCGCACGATGCCGAATGCGTCGAGGGTAAACCGTCCCCAGCCGGTCACCTGGTGAATGCGCGGCCCCGCCAGGATCGGGAGGCCCTCCACGCGGTTGTAGGTATGCGCGCTGGTGAAGGTTAGGTCCCTCCACGACCGATCATCCTGGCGCACGGGTCGGCGGCGCGACCGGCGCATCCACCACGAGTCCTGGTACGCCGGGTCGTCGTCGGGCACCAGCCGCTGGTCCGTCACGTGATAGCGAAGCAGTTCCGCCTGCTGCATCACCTCGCCACCCACCGACGCCTCCTCGCGTCCGGTGATGGTGCCGCCCACCACGATGAGGTCGCGCCCGATCGACGCGCCCTTCGCCAGTCGCACGTCGGCATTGATGGCCACCAGCGATCCCGCAATCCTGCCGGCCAGCGTGATCGGACCATTGAGCACCGCCACGTCGCCCTCGATGGTTCGTTGGGCTTGGACCTCGAGTACGCCGCTCACGCGCGTGGTGCGCTCGCCATTGTACGTCGCCACGGCGGCGGCAAGCGCCGAGCCTCCGTGGCTTTCGCGCTGCTGGCCCCAGGCGGAGCCCGCGGCCACCAGGGTGCCAAGGAGCATCACGGCCAGTTGACGGCTTCGTCTCATCGTCATGCCTCGTGGACTTTCGTTACTCGACGACATCGACCTGGAGTCCAAGTCGTCGCATGCGGCGATACAGGTTGGGGCGATCGGTGCGCAACCGGCGCGCGGCATTGGCCACCACTCCCCTGGCCGCCGAAAGGGCGCGCGTGATCAGCAGCTTCTCGTACTCGTCCAGTGCGTCGCTGAGCGTCAGCTCCGGTTGGACGAGATCCGGCAATTGCGGTGCGCCCATCGGCGCCAACGGCAGGACGCCCTGCACCTCTGTGCTTCCGATGGGCTGCCCCGCGTGGAGAATGCCCAGTCGTTCGACGATGTTCGCCAGCTCCCGCACGTTGCCCGGCCAGCGATATCGCGCCAGTGCGGTCCACCCCTCCTCCGTCCACAGCGGCGCCGGCTGCGCCGAGCGGCGGCGCTGCAGGGCCGCGAAGTGACGCGCCAGCGCGGGGACGTCGTCCGGGCGCTCGCGAAGCGGCGGAATGGGAAAGGGAATGACGTTCAGGCGGAAGAACAGGTCCTCGCGGAACCGCCCCTCCTGCACGGCGCGCTCGAGGTCGTGATTGGTCGCCGCAAGGATGCGCACGTCAATCTTGATCGGGCGGGAACCGCCCACGCGCTCGATCTCCCGTGCCTCGATGGCGCGCAGCAGCTTGGCCTGCGCCTCCGGGCCCAGGTCGCCCACTTCGTCGAGCAGCAGCGTCCCCGTGTGCGCCAGTTCGAAGCGGCCAAGGCGGCGCTCCGTGGCCCCGGTGAAGGCGCCGCGCTCGTGGCCGAACATCTCGCTCTCCAGCAGGTCCCTCGGAATCGCGGCACAGTTCACGCGCACAAAGGGCTTCTCCGCCCGCGCACTCGCCGCGTGAATGGCCGCGGCCACGAGCTCCTTGCCCGTGCCCGACTCGCCCGTGATGAGCACGCGCGCCTCGGTGGGCGCCACACGGGCGATCAGCTCGCGCACCGTGCGCATGGCCTGGCTGTCGCCCACCAGTTCGCCGGCCAGTCCGAGGTCGGCGCGCAGGGCGCTTCGCTCGCGCCGTGTCATCCGCAGTTCGAGCGCGCTGGCCAGCGCCAGCAGCACCCCCTCCGGCGTCAGCGGTTTTTCGAGAAAATTCACCGCGCCAAGGCGCGTTGCCTTCACCGCGTCGGCCAGCCCGGCGCGCCCGCTCATCATCACCACCGGCAGCTGGGGAAACCGGTCGCGCAACTGCTCGAGCGTGGCCATCCCGTCGAGCACGCCCGGCATCATGAGGTCGAGCAGCACCAGGTCGGGCTCCCATTCCATGACGCGTGCCACGCCAGACTGTCCGTCGCTGGCGTCGCGCACCTCGAAGCCCTCGCTCTCGAGCAGCGCGCCCACCATCCGCCGGATGTTGGGCTCGTCGTCGATGATCAGCACGGAGGGCATCTAGCGGCTCACTGGTCGGAGGCAGGGAGCTTCGTCGGGGCGCGCTCGGCCAGCAGCTTCGTCACGAAACGCTGGCCCTCCGAGACGCGCTCCACTTCCACGGCGATCGATTCCACGGCGCGCTCGATGCGGTCCAGGCGTTCTTCGACGTCGCGCAGCGGCAATTGCATCGGGGCGCCCCGGTTCTCGAGTCGCCGCGCCCACGCGCGGATCAGTGGATACAGCATGCCGGTCATCGTGCCGAAGATGACGGCCACGACGGCCACGTCGCCGCCCGTCGTCATCGCCTGGTAGATCACCTCGTGCGGCGCGACGGGCGGCAGCGGCGGAATGACCTGCAGCAGTGCGATCATCGGCGTCACGGGCGTTGCTCCGTCGTGGTGGGGACCGGCACGGGTGGCGCCGGACGTTCGGACAGCAGCTTGGTGGTGAACCGCTGGCCCTCGGAAATCCGCTCGACCTCGATGGCAATCGACTCGACGGCCGCTTCGATGCGCGCCAGGCGGTCGTCGGTGCGCGGGTCGCCGCCCGGCAGTGCCTGGCGTTCCTCGCGCCTGATCCTGGCGCGCACGAGGGGAACGCCGAGTACCAGGGCGACAATAGTGAAGAAGAATGCAATCGGAACCAGCACCTCGGGACCATTCATGGTTCGTTGACCTCGCCAGGTTCGTGCACGGCCGGAAAGACCATGCGAATTTCCGTTCCCACGCCTGCGGTGCTTTCCGCCTCCACGCGTCCGGCGTGTGCGATGACCGTCTGTTTCACGATGGCCAGCCCGAGGCCGGTTCCCGCCGTCTTGTCCGACACGTAAGGATCCCAGATTCGCGGCAACCGCTCGGCGGAAATGCCGCACCCATGGTCTCGCACCGACACCACCACATCCCCGCCGCGCCGCGACACCGCCACCTCCAGCCGCCCGTTCGATCCAGACGCCTCCACGGCATTGATGAGCACGTTGGCGAACGCCCGGTGCAGTGCGTCCTGCTGGCCCTGTACGAGCGGCAGGTGTTCCTCGTTTTCGAAGTGCAAGTGCATCGATGCGGGCACCGTTGAGCGCGCCACGTCGCGGGCCAGGTCGCCCAGGTCGAGCGCGGCCGTCGGTCCCTCGGGCAGGCGGCCAAACTGGCTGAAGCTCCGGGCCATCGCCTCCAGCCGTTCGCTCTCGGTGGACAGGACATCCAGCGACTCCTTGAGTTCCGGTGCCGCGTCGCGCCGCAAGCGCGCAATCGCGAACCGGATGGGCGTCAGCGGGTTCTTCAGTTCGTGCGCCACCTGCCGGGCCGACTCGCGGAACGCTTCCAGCCGCTCGGCGGCGATGGCTGCTTCGCGTCCGTGTTCGAGTTCCATGGCCATGGCCCGCATCCGATCGCGCAGCACGCCGAACTCCGGCGCGCCGCGCGCCTTGGCCACGAGGGGCAGGGGCTTTCCCTGGCTGATGTGTGCCGTCCAGCCAATCAACTCGTCGAGCGGCCGGCTGAGCTGCCGGCTGAGATGCCCGGCGATGCGCGACGCGAGATACGTGAGGAGTGCGAGCAGAATGAGTCCCATCGCCAGGAGCGCCGGCCCCGTCTGCCGAGCCAGGTATTCGAAGCGCCTGGCTTGCGTGACCGAGCCTGCGAGCTCCTGCTCGTGTCGTGTCATTGCCGCATCGGCGGCCGGCGTGCCCGGCGAGTTCCGCGCCAGTTGCATGGCGCGTGTCCCCGAGGCCGCCACGGAGTCCCAGGCGGCCGCGCCGCTTACGCGAGACAGTATCCGACTCGTCGCCCCCCCCCACGCCACCGTCAGCACGATCGACGGCACGAAGGCGAAGAGCGCGAGAATGAGAAAGAGCCGCGAGCGGAATCCGAGTCGCACGGTGTCAGGTACGTGGCGGGGTGCAGGGGAGTTTCGATACGACACGCCTGGGGAAACTTGCTACCGGTGCGGGTTTACGGCCACAAAGAGCCGCCCGGGTGCGGGTGCCGAACGGGTCCCGCATACGTTAGATTATCTGACCAGAGGTACCGGACGCTGTGGATGATCGGGTGATCATCGGCTTCGCCCGTGACCTCCGGGGCCACCCAGCGTCCGCGCCACCCGCGTCTTCCGGCACTGACCGGAAGAGAGAGTGAGCGTGCTCGCGGCCCCTTCCGTTTACCCGGTCACTGTCGGCCAGCCGCCTCTCTGGCGCTGCTGACACAGGACCGTGGGGCATTCCAACCACGGGCAGCCGCCGCGGCGGGTTCCAATGGAACCACTCCGGCGCGTTCGCCCCCGGGCCATTGAGCCCGGCCAACGCGAGAAGGCATGAATAATCGTAACCTCCGGGGCACACCGCTCCGCGCGCACGTCGCTCCGCTTCACCGTGGACCGCAGGCTGCCGCGCACGCCGCAGCGGGCGTCGCCACCCCCCATGGCGCGCCCAACGCCGCGCTCCTCATCGACTTCGACAATGTGACGATGGGCATTCGCTCGGACCTCCA
>Ga0334722_10006484_pt1 | contig 11561 bp, 6 predicted proteins | sample C3_bottom_MG_FD_207210 | JGI IMG/M metagenome (GOLD analysis project Ga0334722, IMG submission 207210) | Sediment microbial communities from Yellowstone Lake, YNP, Wyoming, USA - C3_bottom | ecosystem: Environmental > Aquatic > Freshwater > Lake > Sediment | place: USA: Wyoming | collected...
GGGCGCTCCTTCCGTGTCCCGGATCGTGAAGTCGGGGGCGGCGGCCCCGGCTTCGAGCGGCTTGATCCCCTCGATCATCGGGACCCCGGAAGAAAGCGGGGTCATGGTCTTTTCCTGGGCGAGGGCGCCGGCGCAGACGAGAAGCGACAGGACAACCGGCGCAACGATGGCCATCGGCCTGGAGAGGAAACGCATGATCACCTTGTCCTCCTGAATGTCTGAATGAGATGGTTCCCCGTGTCGGCGACCAGCAGGTCCTCACCGAAGGTAACGTCCACGAAGAGACCGGAAGGCTTGTGGAACGCCTTTCTCCCTTCCTTCAAGGATCCGAGCGGTTCCCCCTCCTTGTCGAAGAGGATGACCCGGTCGTTCTCCGTGTCGGCAATATACACCGTATATTTACGGGGTTCAATCCGAATCCGCGAAGGGCCGCACAGCGCCCCCTCCCCCTTCGCGTGCATCGGCCATTCCTTCAAGAAGTTCCCGTCGGTGTCGTACTTCTGCACCCTGCACTCCGGCGAGTTGAGCACATAGATGTGTCCGAAACCTTCCTCGGCGTAGGCGATGGAGACGGGATTGTTCACCTCCACCCCGCGCCGCCGCGCATACTTTCCCCACGACTGGAGGAACTTCCCGGAGGAGTCGAACTTCTGGATCCGGTTGTTCCCGGTGTCGGCGACATACAGATTGCCGTTGCGGTCGATCGCGAGGTCCGACGGCTTGTTGAAATCGCCGTCGGCCGACCCGAGGCGCCCGAACGACAGGAGGAATTTCCCCTTCAGGTCGAATTTCTGGACCCGGTGGTTCCCCGTGTCCACGACATACAACACGCCGCCGGCGCGGTCGATCGCGATCGAATTGGGGTCGTCGAAGAATCCGTTGGTGAACCCCCTCCCCCCCCACTCCCGCACGAACCGCCCCCGCCGGTCGAGCACTTCGATCCGGTTGTTTCCCCTGTCGACCACGTAGATGTTCTCATCCCGGTCCCGCACGAGGTCCACCGGCCGGTCGAAGCTCTCGCGGCCGATGCCGAACCCCCCGAACGCATCCCGCAGATCGAACGATACGTCGGCGGACGCCGGGACCGGGGCCGCCAGGGCGAGGGACAACGCGACCGCAAGGCACCATGATTTCCCCATCGATCCCCCCCTGCCCATGGACGATCGGGCGGCTCCCTTCATTCGACGCAACCTACACCTTCGGAAGCAATCCCTCGTTGACGGTGATCTTCGCCTTTTTCTTGAGGGTCTCCACGTGCTCGTCGAGCGCCTTGCGCCGCTTCGCGTTCTCGAGGAATGCGCGAAGCTGGTCCTTCACCTGCGACAGCGGGATCTTCTTCCCGTCCTTCACGAACATCTGCCCATGCTCCGCATAGGCGGCCTCGATCTCCTTGTCCGTGACGGACACGCCCTTCGCCGCCACCTTGTCCGCCAACAGGTTGATGAGGACCGCCCGTTCCATCTCGCTTCGGGCCGACTTCAGCCAATCGGACCCGTCCAGCCCCTGCTTCTTCGAATACGCGTGGAGGGCCGCGCCCATCGCCTCGCGGTCGACCACCCGCTGGATCGCGACCGGGTTCTTCAGCAACCCTTCCGCGCCGTGCGGCCCGGGAGCGGCCGTCCGGAGGATCTTGACGACCCGCCCGTAGGTGATCTTCTCCCCGGCGACCGTCGCGAGCGCGGTGTTGTCCGGAAGGGTCTCCCCCCTGCCGATCTTCCCGATCGCATCCATGTCGACGGATGCCGGAGCCCCTTTTTTCGCGGCGGCGATCAGGTCCTCCTCGACCTTTCGGATCTCGCGTTCCGCGATCGCCTGTCCCGCCCGCGTCTCCGCTTCCGGCGCGGTCAGGGCGTTGTCGGCGGCGCGCATCTTCTTCGCCTCTTCCTTCACCTCTGCGTCCTTGACCTTGACGCGGGCGTCGATCTCCTTGCGCAACAGCGCGTTGATCCAGATTCCTTTTTCGTTTCCGGAAAGCGCGTCGCGGAACGCATCCGTGTTGTCCAGGCCCATCGCACGGGCGTCCTGCGCGAGGAGGCGGCCGGCGACGAGACGGTCGAGCGCCTCCCTCTTCTTCTCCACCGGGACGGCCGCCAGCGCGGCCACCCCCCCCCTGGCCCCGAGGAACTCGCGCAATTCGGCGACCTTCACGTCGTCGCCGTTCACCGTGGCCACCGTTTCGTTCTTCGCGCCCTTCGTGGAACAACCGGCGGCGAATGCCGTCGCGACCGCGACGACCAACGCCGCGGCGCCGAACCGATATCTCTTCACGTCACCTTCTCCTCTCGGGGTCAAATGAAAACCCCCGGCGGTCGCGCCGCCAGGGGTTCACGAAACCGTGTCGGCCCACCGCCCTACTTCCCCTGGTTCCCGGCCGGGGGAGGCGCTGCCGGTTCCGGGACTGCGGGAGCGCCTGCCGGCGCGGCAGGCGCCGGCGCGGGGGATTCCGCCGCCGGAGCCGGAGCCGGCGCGGGGGCGGGCGCAGAGGGCGGCGCAGCCGTTTCCCCCGCCTTCTTTTGCGCTTCTTCCGCCTTCTTCCGCGCCTCCTCGAGCGCCTTCTTCTCGTCCTCGATTTTCTTCAGGTCCTCGGCGATCTTTTTCCGCTCGACCTCGACCTTCAACTTCTCCTGGTCGATCTCCTGCTGTGCCGCCTGGGTCCTGCTCTTTTCCGCCTCGAACGCCGCCTTCTGGAGTTCGAGGTCGGTCTTCAGCTTTTCCGCGTCCCGGGACGCCGACTCGCGGATCCCCTTCGCCTCGGCCTTCGCCTTGTCGATCTCGGCCTGGATCTTCCCCGTCTCCCCCTTCAACTTCTCGAGCCGGGCCTTTTCCTGCTCCTCTTCCCGCCGGATCGCGGCGACGATCCCCTTCCGCTCCTTCTCCCGCATCTCCTCGACGTCGGCGGCGAGCGCCCTGCCCAGCCGCCGAACCGCCTGGCGCGCCACCTCGATGTCGGTCTTCCCCTCGGTGACGCCGAAGACCTTCCCGGCGGTCAATCCGCCGTACGTGCTCACGTTGCCGACCCAGAGCACGCTCCCGGTCGACGGCTCCACGAGCGCGAGGTCCATGGTGACCTGCGCCGCGGAATCCTTTTCCTTCCCCTTGCCGTATTGGAGGATCTTCCCGTAGATGATCCCCTGCACGTTCATCTCGTCGCCGATCTTCTTCACCGCCTCCCGGTCGAGGATGTCGGTGGAGGTGATCTTCAGCTTTTTCATGACGTCGCGCGTGAAGCGGGTGTCCTCGACCGCGTCGAAGATCGCCGCGTCCCGGAGAACCGGGATCAACAGCGCGTCGATCGTCTTGTCGACGTCCTTCGTTTCCGTGTAGTTCTCGAACGGGAAGACCGCCACCCGCTTGATGCGGATGTACTGGTCCTTCGCCCGGGACGGCGCCGCGCTCGAAGTGAGCACCGGCCGGGAGCAACCGGCCGCAAGACCCAGGGCGATCGTGATCATCAGTGCCGCAATGCTCTTCCGGGTGGTCATCGCTCCTCCTTGAACCTCCGCTTTCCTCAGAGATTATATTTGAACGTGAGACTGACCGTATACCCCTCGTTCAGGGCTTCGGAAAACGTCTTCTTGAACGTGTATGTGAGGGAGGCGTCCCACCTGGGGGCGGTCCACCCGACCTTCGCGTCGAAGTTCTCGCTGTTGTCCGACAGCGATTTCTTGTCGTATTTGTAGCTGGTGCTCAGGGTCAACTGATCCATCTTGTAGTCGGCCTTGAATCCGAAGGTCGAGGTGATGTCGGGCGCGAGGTCGTCCTCGCTCGTGTCCGTCGCCGAGCGCGTCGCATCGAAGGAGAGTTGCCATCCCGGGACGGGATCCTTCCACGCGAGGTTCGCGTTCGTGCTGTCCGTGCGCTGGATGTTCCCCGCCAGGGAATCGGTCTTCCGGCCGTACGTGTGGTCGAACTTCGCCTCGATCGTCCGGGTCGACAGGACCTTGTAGGCGATCTTGGCCTTGAAGTCCCGGATGTCGGAACTCTCCGGCTTTACGAGGTCGTCCTTGAGCGTGATGTCGTAGGTGGGCTCCATCGTCAGGTTGATCGCCTTGAGATCGAACGTGTTCTTGATGCTGTACTTCGTCTCGACGATCGTCCTCACATCGAGTGCGTACGTGTCGGTCTTGTCCCAAGAGACCGATCCCTTCCAGAACGGGGTGAGCTCGGCCGTCCAGGTCGCGTTCCGGTTGACGCTCCCGGAGGTCGTGTTTTTCCTGGGATCGGCGTGATCCTCGGTCGTGTCCTTTTTCTGGTATTTCACCGAGAAATCGAGCTGTTTCGAGAACCTCGCCTTGGCCTCCGCCGTCCAGGTGTCCTCCGTTTTCTTGTTGTCGTCCTCGGTGTGCCGCATTTCGGTGATGGTGCGGGAGAAATCCCCCTTCAGGTCGAAAGGGGTCCCGACCTTCTGGCCGACGGCCCCCTTGATGTTGGTCGTCAAGGTGTGCTCCCCGTTCACCTTGTTCTGCTTCAGGTCGAAATCGTACGATCCGTCGACGGAAGTGTCCTGGAACGGGCGGAACCCCAACGTGTTCTTCCACGTGTTGGTCAGATCCTCTTTCGCCGAACCTTCCACCGCACCTGTTCCGTCGCTTTTCAGCGTGGCGCCGCGGGAGACCTCGGTCGTGTACTGCGTCTCCATCTTGATCTTTTCGCCGATCACGTGCCGCAACCCCACCGTCCCGGTGCTCTTTTCGTCTTCCGTGTCGGCGTCGGCCTTCAACTTGTCTTTCGATACGTTCCGCGTGTACTCCCCCTTCGCGTTCAGCCATGCGGTCGGGGCGTACACGGACGACAGGGTGATGCCGTCCTTGCGGGTGTCGGTCGTCCCCGATTCCATGTCGATGTCGATCGTGTATTTCGCCTTCGCGTCGGGGATGCTCTTCGGCGCAAGGTAGAAAATTTCGATGAAATGGCTGTCGGTCGTCTTCGGTTTCTTCTCCGGGTCGTCGGAATTCTCGTAGGTGCGTTTCGACCCCGCCTTCGCGTCCCAATACTTCCCCTTGAACCCCAGTTCGAGGGTCGGCAGCAGGCGGACCACGTCGGGCGAGTCGGAATTCACCTCGTGCTCCACCTTGAAGGAGACGCTGTTCGCCACCACGGGAGAAAGGGTCCCGGCATATTTCAATTCGAGGGACTGTTTCAGTTTCCTGACGTCGGTCGTCCCCGATTCGGTCTTGTCGACCGTCTGGTCCCAGTTCAACTGGTAATTCCCCGAGAGGATGGCCGCCTGCGCCGCATCCGGAAGAACCGCGAGGGCGAGAAGCACGAGCAGCGGGAACGGGGCTGCCCTCCGTCGAATCGGAGCGAACGTCCTCCTACGCACGGGGAACCTTGCCCTCTTTTCGATAACCATCCGCGCATGACCGTGTCATTTGACGCAGCCCGGAACAGGTACACCGGGATCGACGGAATAAAGCAAAAAACATTCCAATCTACACCGGTTACTTCCGGATCGATCCGCCGGATCGCCGGCGAAGGGATAGTACGCCCGCCGAAACGACGAGGAACAGGAGGAGGATCGCCGTTTTTTCCCGGGATCCCGTTTCCACGGCGAACGAAGCCGCCATGGCGACGGGGGTGATCATCCACCGGGCCGCGGTCCGCAGCGGCGGGTGATGCCCGAGGAAACGCGCGAGCGGCGGGCTGAGACGGTAGTACCATTCGATGACGGCACCGCCGAACGGCAGGGGGGAAAGGACCCGGTCACGGAAGGCGCGCAGCGTGCGCACCGCGGGCGCCATCGGCGACCCGTACGCCGCCGTGGCGATGAAACAGCGGAAATCCTCGATGAACAGGCTGTCGGAAAACGGATAGACGCGCTTCCACGTGGCCGTGGCCGTCCGCACGCCCGGCGGGTCGAAGTCGACGTAGGTCACGGTGACCGTGTCGCCGTTGGAAACCGAGAGAAGCGGCGGCGTGACCGACCCGTCGGTGGCCCCCGACGAAAACCCGAATTTCCCCTCGAACACCCCCGTGTCGGGGCCGGTTTCCGCCAGGACCAGGAAGATCCCCGCGGAGTCGGAAGCGCTCGTCACCCGGACGATCGCGATGTCCGCCGTCGAGGGGTCGATGTTCAATCCGTCGTCCTGCAACGTGACCGTCGCGACGGCCGACGTGTTCACGTAGTTGCTCTTGTCGAGCGACACGATCCCGGCGTTCCCGAAACGCGACGCCCCGGCGGCTCCGGGGATCGTCGTGCCGAACCAGACGTTCCCGGCGCTGTCCGCCGCCACGGTGGAAAGGGAAGTGGAGGCCGGACCGTTCACCTGGTTTTCCGGAAGCGGGACCGCCGGATCGGGGCGGAACACGGCGACGCGCTCGTCCACAACGGTGGCGTTGTCGTTCGCACCGTTCGCGTCGAACCGGCTGGCGCCGCCGGGGTTTCCGCTCAGGTCCTGGACATGGCTGATCCACGCCACCGGCTCCGGGTCCACGGTCGCCTGGAAGGCGATCCCGGTCACGTGGTTGGAAGCGAGTCCCCGGGAGACGTTCAGGTACGCCTCGGCCGTGCCGTCCCCCGCCGGGTCGAAGTGCAACGGATCCCTCAGGTTCGCCGCGGGGGGGGAAAGCGTCTCGCCGAGATCCACCGCCTGGAGCCCGAAACGGTCCGTCCCGATCCAGACGCGCCCTTTCTTGTCCACGGAAAGCGAGGTGACCCGGGGCGCCCCCGCCAGGGTGAACATCGGTTTGAAGTGCGAATCCGCGACCGGATCGGCCGTCGCCGGACCTCCGTCCGCACCGGGAAGGCGCGACCGGTAGACGTTCCCGGAGGCGTCGCCGATCCAGAGGACGTCGTCGGCGGCGGTCGCGTTCCCGTTGTCGTCCAGGGTCAGCGCCGTAGCGTCCGCCCGCAAAATCACGGAGACGGGATCGACCGCCTCGGAGTCCAGATCGAGGTCGTTAATGCGGATCACCCCCACGGGCGTCGCGGCGTATTTCAGGTCGATCGGCTTCGTCCCGGAGGTGAAGCCGCCGCGTACCGCGACCGCACGGATGTTTCCCGTGCCGGGCGGCAGGATCCGGTTTCCCGTGGCGACCGGGAACCCGGGGGGAGGAGGGTTCTCCGTGTACGACGACAGGACCCGGAACCCCGCGCCGGAGTCGCGCATCTTGAACAGCCCCCGGTCGGTGCCGACCCACATGGCGCCGGACTGCTTCTCGAACGCCATCGCCTGGATCGGAGCGACCTCGTTCGGAGGCGTCCCGGAGGGCAACCCGTCCAGCGTGTTGAGGATGTCGAAATTCGAACCGAGGAACCGGAAGATGCCGCGGCTCCGGCTGCCCATCCACGTGTTGTTTCCTGAATCGAACGCAAGCGAGAGGATGTCGTCGCTGCGCATCCCTTCCGTGAACTTCGGGGGCGCCGTGCTCGCCACGTTGAACGTCTTCCACGACGGGACGGACGTCCCCCCGCCCGCGATGCCGACCACGAAGTCCATCACGTTCGACGCGTTCCGGGTGAAGGAGAAGATGGAGACCTGCAGCCCGAAATCGAAAGGGTGGTTCGTGAAGGTGTTGTCGACGATCGGGCCGGAGTTCACCGTCGCGGACGGGTTCGTCCGGTCGAACACCTGGCCCCCGCCCAGGAAGAGGTCGGCCTGCTGTCCGAAATACGGCGCCTGGTCGTTCGGGTTCCCGGAAGGGATCGGAAGCCCCATGTGGGCGACGCCGTCGGCCTCCTTGACGTACACGCCGCGGAACGCCGGGTTCGAATTGACTTCGTTCCTGGTCGGGATCCCGTTCCCGACGCTGAAGTGGTTGTCGATCACGTCCTCGTCGATCTGCCAGACGAGGACGCCCGCCATGCCGATCTTGTCGAAAAGCCAGCTCCCGAGGGAACTCGCCTGCTGTCGGTTCTCCAACAGGAGGTATTGCTTCGGGTCCCCGGATTTCGTGTTCGAGAAGATCTTGTCCGCTTCGGGGAAAATCTCCACGGGACGCAGGCTGCGGGGGGTGGAGCGGCTCACCTCGACCGGAGCCAGCCACCCGAGGAACGCTTTCGACCAGGCGGAAAGGTGCGCCGGGTTCGAAGGCCCCTGGAGCAGGTTGTTCCCCCACATCCCGTACGCCATCAGGTCGAAGACCCCGGCGCCGGAAAAGACGTTGTCGGCGATCACCTGGCCGTTGGAGGAGGTGGGATACAGGTCCGGCAAACCGAGCAGGTGCCCCATCTCGTGGACGATGACGCCGGCCCCGATGTGCGGATCGACCGCGGGGTTCGGCGCGCCGACCGCCGGAGCCTGGAGCGCCGGGACGATCGTGTAGTCGATGATTTCGTACGTCGTGCCGGAGATCACCACCTGGATGGGCGTGATCCCCGCCGTGTGGGAGTACGGATCGGCCGTGTTCCCCGTGTCCTCCTGCCCGTACCCGGAGTGGACGACGATCACCGAGTGGAAGGTGCGGTCGGAGCCGCGCACGTACGGCCTGAAATCGAACCCTTGGGAGACGAGCAGGGCGATCGCGTCGGAGAGGAGCTGCCGCACGTTCCCCACTTGCACGCCGGAGATCAGCGCGGGGGTGTTCACCGAGGAAAACGCGTTCGCCCGCAGCCATCCGCGCACATCCGGCGCCCCCGCGAACTTCTCGCCGGGGCGGGAGAGGACGAACTTTCCGTACGACACCTCCCTCCAGTAGTTGGCCACCGAGAGGTCCGTCGCGCCGGTCGCGAAGAAGAGGTCCGCGAACACCGCGTTGTCGGCGATCGAGGGGCGCGAGGAGGCCGGCTGGGCGTCGAAGTCGATCAGCAGGACGAGCGGGGAGACCTGGTTGTCGGACGCGGCGCTGATCGACCGCGGCGCCGCGCCCGCGCGACCCGCGGCGCCGCGGACCGCGAGGGGATACCTCCCTCCCAACGGATTCGGCCTGCGGTAGTTCCGCACCTCCTCCGGGATGGGCGGGATCTTCTTCCCCGTCGTCCGGTACCGCAACGTGTGCGGGTCGACCAGCCCGGGCCGCGGAGGCGGCACCGCCACGGCAGGCGCCGCCGCGAAGCAGAGGAAAACAACCAACGCAGCGGATGCGAACGCTCTTCTAGCCAATGTTCCTCTTCGGCGCACCAGCATCGGGGGCGACCCATAGGTAAAATCGACGGGATTATAGGCGAATCTGTCATTAAAAACCATTAAAATCGTGATCGGAACCAAATCGTCGAAAGTTCAGGAAAAAAACAGGGACACCGGGGGCGGGATTCCGATTTGTGAGGAAATTAACCGAGGGGTGAGCGGGGAACCGCCCCTTCGCTTCTTTTTCAGGAATGGGAGGAGGTCCATGACCATTTTATGCGGATAGTGCCCGGAGTCGGATATCGAGTGGAAACCGAAGTGCCTGTAGAACGATTCGGCTTCCCTGTCGATCGCATCGGTGACAAACGGGCGAACGCCGACTTCCTCCCCGGATTGCAACGCCTGTCCGAGAGCCACTTCGAGCGGATAACGCCCGAGACCCTGACCTTGTGCGTTCGTGTCGACGGCCAACCGCGCCAGAAAGATGCCGGGAATCGGGAATGAGGGCAGACGTGCGAGTCCCGGGACACCAGGTTCGCGAGGGCCTTCCGGAGACCTTCGGTCGGCTTGAACCCCTCGTCCAGGACTCTTACGACACCCCATTCGGTCCCATGCGGCATCCCTTTGACTTTTATCAGGGGAACATGTGGAAGTGGTCCCGGAGCGCCGTTTCTTTCAGGTGATTCGTTCGCGCAGGTCACAGTTCCCACGGTCGAATCGAATGGCGGTCGTCCTCCGGAACGCCTTCCAGCGCGACGACCCGGTACGGCTCGGCGCCCTCGTACTTCTTCGCGAAGAAGCGGCACGCCGCGGGGGAAAACTGCTCGTACCGGACCTTCGCCTCGATCGGCAGGACACGCCGCCGGTCGCGCACGATGAAGTCGATCTCCCGCCGATCCTTCGTTCGCCAGTAAAGGACCGACTCGCGGCCGTACCGTTTCACCAGCTCGGCGAAGATTGCGGTTTCGAAGACCGGGCCGAGCACCTCCTTCTGCAACCCCTTGAGCCAGAGCATCTGCAGCAGGCCGGTGTCGAAGAAAAAGACCTTCGGCATCTTGGTCAACTCGGAGCGCACGTTGCCGCTGAACGGGCGGACGAGGCGCAGGATGTAGGTGTTTTCGAGAAGGAAGAGGTGCCGCTCGACGGTCGGCTTCGCCAGGCGGATCGTAGACGACACCTCCGCCACGTTCAGCAACTGCCCGCTCTGCGACGCCAGCACCTCGACAAGCCGGTTGAACTTGCCTATGTCCGCGATCCGCGCGAGGTCCCGGATATCCTTCCGCACATAGGTATCGATGATCTGCTGGAGGTATTTCTCCTTTCGTTCGATCCCGGGCGTCAGAACGACCTTCGGATAGCCGCCGTACAGGACGAACTCCCGGAAGAGACCGCGCAGTTCGTCGATCCGGACCGCCGTGCGGGCGTTTTCCGCCTCGCCGGCGCGTCCCTTGAAAACGAGGAATTCGTCGAAGCGCAGGGGGAAAATTTCGAAGTCGACCGTCCGACCGACCAGCGAATCGCGGAACTTGTCGCGGATCGCAAAACTCGACGATCCGGAGACGATCAATTTGACGCGCCGGTGATGGTCCGCGATTAATTTCAGGAACGAGGACGGATCGGCGAGGTACTGGATCTCGTCGATGAAAACGAAAACGCGTTCCTCCCCCTTCGTCGCCTGGACGCCTTCCTCCGAAAGGTGGTCGAGGAAGGACCCGACACCGGAATCGAGCAGGCGGACGAAGCGGGAATCCTCGAGGTCGATGTAATGGGTCGCCCGCCCCGCGGCCCGAAGCTCGTCCCGCAAGGCGTAGAGGATGTGCGTCTTGCCGACCTGGCGTGCGCCGTGGAGAACGACCACGTCATCCGTGTCGAGATATTTCCGGATTTCCGGGAGAATCGCGCGGGGGAATATGGTCATCATTGGTTAATAATAGCCGAACTAAAAGAACAGTCCATATATATTTCGGTCCGGAGGATTCGAGGAGAACACTTTGCGGTCACGACTTTTTCGGTGATTTCGCGGCCAAACGCGCCTCGACGCGTGCAAATACGACATCCTGCCCGGCCACTCGACCGGTGAGTATATCCTCTTCCCCCCGCAGCATCAGTTTCAGAAGGGCGATGGCGTTGCGCCCGATCTTCGGGATCCGATATCTCATCGCCCTACGCCGCCCTGCTCTTTCGATGGGCTACCTTCGCCGTCAGGTCGTCGTTGATCCGCGCCTGCCGGCCCGGTCCAGTCGCCTTGTAACTGGCGACGATGTTCTTGCCAAGCCGCAACGATATCAGGACCCGGGAAGAGGTTCCTCAGGATTATTTTCAGGATCCCATATCCCCGAGTATCGCCAGAAACCCGGCCGGAGAAAGGATGGATGTTTTACCAATCCTCTTCAGGGAGAGCAGATCGTCGTCGCCGCTCACAAGCCAGGCGCACTTCCCGGCCTTCGCGCAACGGATGAACTTGTCGTCCTCCGGGTCCCGGCTCCAACGCCTCTTGCCTTCCGATGCGGGGACTTCGACGACCTCCGCAAACGGAAGCAGTTCGTTTTCGAACAA
>Ga0334722_10006485_pt1 | contig 11560 bp, 6 predicted proteins | sample C3_bottom_MG_FD_207210 | JGI IMG/M metagenome (GOLD analysis project Ga0334722, IMG submission 207210) | Sediment microbial communities from Yellowstone Lake, YNP, Wyoming, USA - C3_bottom | ecosystem: Environmental > Aquatic > Freshwater > Lake > Sediment | place: USA: Wyoming | collected...
GCCGTTCGGTCGCGGCTCGCTCGTCTGGCGCGCCAGTGAGGAGCCGTGGTACAAGCTTCCGTACGTCACCGACCTTCGCTTCCGTGTGTCGCGTGGCTCGGCGGGCAACACGCCACGGTTTGATGCACAGTACGAAACGTACTCCTGTTCGACGACGGGCTGCTCGCTCGGCCAGGCGGGCAACAAGAATTTGAAGCCGGAGACGACGGTGGAAACCGAAGTCGGCGGCGACTTCACGCTCTTCAACCGGTTCGGCTTTGAGGTCACCAACTCGAACTCGACCACGAAGAACCAGATCCTCAACGTGCCGACGCCGACGTCGCTGGGCTTCACCAGCCAGTGGCGGAACGCCGGCACGTTGGCGAACCACACGTGGGAGCTCGCGGTCAACATTCCGATCGTCAACAAGCGTGACCTGCAGTGGAGCGCACGCGGCACGTACGACCGTACGCGGACGTACATCACCGAATTGTTCATGCCGGAGTACTTCACCGACGGCGGCACGTCGCAGGGCACGGGTTCGTTCTTCCTCATCTCGGCGCGCCGCGACAAGCAGGACGGCTTCCCGGTGAACCGCTACGGCAACATCTGGGGCCGCAAGTTCTACCGGTCGTGCGGCGACCTGCCGAGCTCGGTGCAGCCGGACTGCGGCGAGGGCAAGGCGTACCAGGTGGACAACAAGGGCTATGTGGTGTGGGTGGGCGCCGGCAACAGCTACAAGGATGGCATCACCAAGAACCTGTGGGAGACGAAACTCTCGCAGGCGAACTCCCCGTGGAACTTTCCGCTGTGGTTCGGCCACCCGATCATTGACCGTCCGCTCAGGGGCGAGAAGGGCGAAGGTGTGGGCAAGCTCCACATTCTTGGCAACACGCTGCCCGACTTCCGCACGGGGTGGAGCAGCAACCTGACCTACAAGAAGTTCACGCTCTATGCGCTTGCCGAATTCACGGTTGGCCACGAGATCAACAACCAGGGCAAGGGCTGGGGCATGTTTGACCTCAACTGCGGTTGCTTCGACGGGCAGGGCCAGTCGGTTGAGGAAGCGAAGCCGACCGGGTACACGTGGCGCGTCGGCGGCTCAGAAGGCGTGGGCACCGGCGGCCTGTACGACCAGCTCGGCCCGAACAACTTCAACGTCGAAAGCGGTTCGTACGGCAAGTTGCGCGAGATGAACATCTCCTATCACCAAGGCCCGATCATGGGCCAGGGCGACTGGACGTTTGGCATCGTGGGCCGCAACCTGATGACCTGGACGAAGTACACGGGCGTTGACCCGGAAACTGGCGCGTCGGGCGGCTCGAACCAGTCCGGCTCGGCCCTCATCAACCAGGTGGACGCGTTCGGCTTCCCGCCGCTCCGCCAGTTCTCCTTCTCGATTTCCACCCGCTTCTAGGAGCCGACTGCAATGGTACGACAGATCTTTCGCGTTGCGGTGCTGGCGGGTGCGATTGGCATCATGGCCTGCAACGACAAATCGCTGGAAGTGACCAACCCGAACTCCGGCGACACTCAGCGCGTGTTGGGCACTCCCTCCGACGCCGAGGCACTGCTGGGCGGCTACTACAAGCGCTGGCACTCGGGCGTGTATGGCAACAACTCGATCAGCAACATCCAGGGCATGGGCGACATTTTCGGCATGATGAACTACTCGTCGCTCGCCAATAACTGCATGAACACGCACGCGCCGTGGAGCGGTTCGGTGAACCTGAACTCGCCGGGCCACACCTGCCTCGTGGAGCAGCTCCGGCTCTACTCGGTCCTCAGCGAAGTGGAGCGCGTGGCGTCGAGCTTCCTGAAGCAGCAGGCCGCCGGGTTCTCGCTGGGCAGCGCCGCGCGCGACGCGCGCGCCAAGGCTTTCGCCGAGTTCCTGCGGGGCATTTCGATCGGGTACGTTGCACTGATCCACGATTCACTCGCGATCGTGACGCCGGCGATGGACGGGCAAGATCCCGGCTCGCTGATCGGCTACCAGACGGCGGCGGAGTCGGCGTACGTGGCGCTGGACCGGGCCATCACGACGGCGTCGAGCGCACCGGCGGGCGGCGACGGGTTCCCGCTGCCCGGCACGTGGCTGCCGTCGACAACGACGATGACCGCCACGGAGTTCGTGAAGCTGTGCAAGAGCTACCGGGCGCGCTTCCGCGCGCAGATGGGACGAACGCCCGCCGAGCATAACGCGGCGAAGTGGGACCTGATTCTTGCCGACGCGCAGGGCGGCATCACGGCGGACCACAACGTGGTCACCAGCACGACGTCCGGCCCGTGGCAGTCGTGGAACAACCAGTACGAATCCTTTGGCCTGTGGCACCAGATGCCGCCAGCGATCATCGGCATGGGCGACGTATCGGGCTCGTATGCGGCGTGGATCGCGCAGCCCGTCTCGGCGCGCGGCGCCGGCAGCCAGTCGTTCTTCATGGTGACGCCGGACACCCGGTTCCCGCAGGGCAACACGCGCGCGGAGCAGATTGCGGACTTCCAGAAGTCGTCGTGTGCGTCCGCGGCCACGAAGTGCAAGCGGTACTTCGAGAATCGCGTGGCGGCCTCCGACCAGATGGCTGGCGCGGGCTTCGGCTGGTCCAACTATGACTTCGTCCGCTTCCACTCGTGGAGGACGTCGGGCGACGCTGGCCAGGGGCAGAACGGTGCAATCCCGCTCTTCGCCAAGGCCGAGCTCGACATGCTCCAGGCCGAGGCCTATATCCGGAAGGGCGACTATGCAAGCGCGATGACGCTGATCAACGCGTCGCGCACCAAGAACGGGTTGCCGGCCCTGACGGCGGCGGATGGCACCACCCCCGTACCGGGCGGTGCCAACTGCGTGCCGAAGGTGCCGGTAAACGGCAACTCGGTGCAATGCGGCAACATGCTTGAAGCAATGAAGTGGGAAAAGCGAATGGAGACGGCGTACATTGCCTTCCTGCCGTGGTATCTCGATAGCCGCGGCTGGGGCGACCTGGCGCAGGACACGCCCCTGTACTGGGCGGCTCCGTATCAGGATCTGCAGGCTCGTGGCTGGCCGACCAGCGCGCTGTACGGCGTTGGCCCGGGCCCTGGCAACGCGCCGAATTCGAGCGCCGCGAAGGGCACTTACGGTTGGTAACTGGGACGCTTCGCAGGTTCTCGGCGATCATCGCCGGAATGGCAGTGCTCCTCCAGTCGGCGTGCTACACGTTTGTTCCGACTGGAGGGGTGATTCCGGCAGAGGGAACCCGCGTTGCACTTCGCATCAACGATGCAGGACGCCTGGCGCTCGGCGGTTCAATGGGCCCCGAGATTGACGAGGTGGAGGGCGTGCTGCTGAAGAAGGACAGTGTCGAGTTCGTTTTGGCGGTACGGAGCGTTCATACGATTCGCGGCGGCAACCAGCCTTGGAGCGGTGAGCGGGTTCGCGTCAATGCGGCGTATGTCACCGGAGTCAGTGAACGGCAGTTGTCAAAGTCCCGCACGTTGATCGCAAGTGCAGTAGGCGCCGGTTTGTTGGTGTTGGCAGTGAAAATGAGCCTGGGCGGTTCAGGAACCTTTGACCCCAAGCAGCCACCTGTTGATTCGGCATCAACGTCTCTTCGCAAACCCTGATAAGATCCCCACGGAGTACTACATGCGTCGCAATTTCCTCTTCTCGGTAGCCTGCCTGTTTGTTGGCGCGGTCAGCGCGTGCAGCAAGCCGGACGCAGTTGTTGCCACCGAGGACATCCCGACGGCAGGCGTTCGGTTCATCAACGCGGTGCCGGACACCGCCGGCTCGGCCGGGCTGATCCTGCGGTTCGTCGACCAGGTTGAGAACAACACGCAGTTCCGCATCACGTATCGCAACGGCCCGGTCACATCGGCCGGCATTCCTGGCATGGGCCAGGTGCAGTACAAGCCTGCCCGCGCCGGCAGCCGTCATATGGTGATCTTCTTTGACGACACGATCCAGGCGGTCGCTTCGACGAAGATCAAGGACACGACGGTCAGCCTGACCGCGGGCCACAACTACACGGCGCTGCTGTGGGGTTCGGCGCGCGCCGGCACGATGAAGCTCACCTTCATTGACGAAACGGTCGCCGATCCGGGCTCCGCCGTCGCGCTGCGCGTCATCAACGCCACGCCGGACGCGATTGACGTGTCGCAGTACGCCAAGGGCGGCGCGGCTCCGGCCACGCCGACGTGGGCGAACGTCGCGCCGTATGGCATTTCGAGCTACGTGACGGTGCCGCCGACGACGGCGTCGGGCTCGGGAATCATGTACAACGTCAAGGCGGCCGGCTCGGCCACGAACCTGTTCGCCGACGTGCAGGCGCTGCTCGGCGAAGCGGCGAAGTCGAGCGCTGGCACGACAGTGCTGGACATCGCGCCGATCCCGGGCACCGCGGTGGCCGGCTCGGCGGTCACGCTCGTTGTCTTCCCGCCGACCGTCGGCGCCAAGTACGTGCCGACGTTCGCTACGGCCGGCGGGGCGTTCATGTGGGATCGCCGTCCCCCGACGCCGCCGGGCACGTAAGACTGGCTTCACGGTATATTCGGAGGGGCCGTTGGCGCGATGCGCTGACGGCCCCTCCGGCGTTCTGGAGGCCTTCCCGGAATTCTCGCGTCGGCTCAGAGGGCATTCACCGGCCTGCTGATATGCATACCCTTATCCCACGTCGTTCAGTCAACACGCTCCTTGTGGCCGCCGGGCTGATGCTCGGTTGCCGCAAGGCGGAGACGCCTTCCGCGGGCGTACCGGGCTGGCTGTTGCAGCGCGGCCAGCTTGAACAGCGCATGGCGTCGCTGTCGCCGGCGTTTCACGACTTCCGTTTCACGGACCGGGGGGACTCGAGCGGCATCGCGTTCCGGTACCGCATCGTGGACGACGCGGGCCGCACGTACAAGGCCGTGCACTACGACCACGGCAGCGGGGTGTGCGCGGCTGACGTGGACTCGGACGGGCGGCCCGATCTGTTCTTTGTGAACCAGCTTGGCACGAGCGAACTGTGGCGCAACCTCGGCGGCGGACGCTTTGAGAATGCCACGCAGAAGGCGGGACTGCGCGCTGACGACTTGATCGGCGTGGGGTGCGCGTTCGGCGACGTTGACAATGACGGCCGGCCGGACCTGTTGCTGACCACGGTGCGACACGGTAATCGGCTGTACCACAACGAGGGGAACGGCGCGTTCAGGGACATCACGGCCAGCGCCGGTGTCGGCTACGTGGGGCACTCGTCGGGGGCGATGTTCTTTGACTACGATGGCGACGGACTGCTCGATCTGCTCGTCACGAACATCGGCAAGTACACGACGGACGAGAAGGGCGCCGGGGGCTACTACGTGGGCCTGCCCGACGCCTTTCACGGGCACATCTACCCCGAGCGCAGCGAAGCCAGCATCCTGTACCGCAACCTTGGCGGAGGCCGCTTCCGGGACGTATCGGCGGAGACGGGGTTCCGCGACCTCAGCTGGAGCGGCGACGCGACGATGGTGGACGCGAATGGCGACGGCCGTCCCGACGTGTACCTGCTCAACATGCAAGGATCCAATCATCTGTGGCTGAATGACGGCGGCCGGCGCTTCCGCGACGCGACGGCTTCGTATTTTCCTCGCACCCCGTGGGGTGCGATGGGCGTCAAAGCCTTCGACGCTGACGGCGACGGCCGGCTCGACCTGTACGTGACGGACATGCATTCCGACATGTTCGCCGAAGTGCCGCCGGAGAATTGGAACGGCGAGACGACGAAGTCGAATCCCCGCTACATGCCCGACATGCTCTTTCCGCAGGGAAAGGACGGATTCGTGTTCGGCAATGCGCTCTTCCAGAATCGGAAGGCGCAGGCGGCGAAGGGCGATCTGCCGTTCCAGGAGACCTCGGACGGCGCCGGCGTCGAGATGTACTGGCCGTGGGGGCCGAGTGTGGATGACCTGAACGCGGACGGGTGGGACGACATCTTCGTGACTGCCGGCATGAGCTTCCCGTACCGCTACGCCCCGAACGCGCTGTTCCTCAACGAAAAGAACGGCCACTTCCTGCCGGCGGAGTTCACGCTTGGCGCCGAGCCGCGCGCCGATGGACTTGACCAGTTGTGGTTTACGCTGTCTTGCGGCGCGACCGGCCGTGACGCGGGATCGAAGAACTGCGACGTGTGCGCACGACCGAACGCCGCTGCGCTGGGGTGCCGCACGAACTCGTCCGGGTCGCTGGAGATGTGGGCGGCGCGGAGCTCGCGGTCGTCGGTGATACTCGACATTGACGGCGACGGCGACCTGGACATCGTGACGAACGAGTTCAACGCCCGGCCAATGGTGCTGGTGAGCGATCTCGCGCAGCGCAGCACGCCACATGCGCTGTCGGTGCGCCTGCGCGGCACGCGGAGCAATCGCGAAGGGCTGGGCGCCGTGGTGATGCTGGAACTGGCGGACGGGCGCAAGGTGGTGAAGCAATTGGACGGAAAGTCGGGGTACCTATCACAAAGCGACCTTCCGCTGTATTTCGGGTTGGGCGCGGCGGACCACGCGGTTCAGCTGGTGGTGCGCTGGCCGTCGGGCAGGGCGCAGACCGTGCCGGGCCCGCTGGCGGCGGGGAAGATGGTGGACGTCACAGAGCCGTGAACGACATAAGGAGGACGTGGGATGCTGCGAGTTCGTTATGCGCTGATTGCCCTCTGCCTTGTGCCGGCGGTTGCTGGCGCACAGATGGGCCGCTCCGGTGTTGGGTCGAGAACGGGCGAGTCCGACGCGCGCCGCGCGCGCACTGACATCGACCGTGAGAACCTGCCGCCGCTGCGCCTGAGGGTGAGCGACGTGCAGGACTACAATCCGGCGCACGTGCTTGGGGACGAGAAGAAGGCTCTCAAGCTCACCGACGACCAGCAGGCGAAGCTGAAGGACCTTCGCAAGGCGATTGATCAGTCGAACAAGGAGCTGAGCGACCGCTTCGACTCGATTCGCGTGGCGATTCGCCCGACGCCGAACCCGAGCGACGAAGATCGTGTGCGCGAGACGATTGGGCGCGAGGAACTCACGAGGGTGGTGCAGGCCATTCGCGCGAATTACGCGGCGGCGGAGCCGCAGGCGCTGGCCCTGCTCGATGACACCCAGAAGGCCGCGGCGCAGGAGATCCTCGCCAAGCAGGCGAAGGAGTTCGACAAGACGCTGAGCGAGAAGCTGGGCGGCCGCGGTTTTGGCGGCCGCGGAGGCGGGCGTCCTGGGGGCCGCCCGCCGCGGGGGTAGCGGCCGCTACGGGACCGCGCGGACGGTCACTTCGCGCGCTCCGGCGGGGACGGTCACCTTGGTGACCGCCCCCGCCGGCCATTTGGCCCACACGGCCGTGGGCGTGCCGTCGAGTCCCATCACCTGCGTGGCGCCATTCTGCGACCAGTAGCCAGAGCCCGCCTGCACTGCGCGCACGGGGCCCAGGCGATCGCCGTAGACGACGCGCACCTGCACGCCGATTCCGTCAGGGTTCGATGGGGGACCGGCGACGCGCACGCGCAGGCCCGGCTTGGCGCCCGTGTTATGCAGCAGCTTGGTTGCCTGCCCGTTCTGTGAGACGGCGATATCGAGCCGTCCATCGCCGTCGTAGTCGGCAAACGCCGCGCCGCGCTGGTCGCCGTAGACGAGAATGCCCGAGGCCGTGCCGTCCATCGGCCGCAGACCGCCCGTGCCATCGCCGAGTAGCAGGAGCCCGCGGCCGCCATCAAAGCGCGGCACGCCGAGCGGGGTTTGCGAGAAGTTCTGCGCAAGGAAGACATCTTCGCGCCCGTCGCCATCGAAGTCCGCGATGCCGACGGAGAAGGCGGGCGCCATCTGCGCCTCAACGGGCAGCGGCACGGCCTCGAAATGATCCCCGCGGTTCAGGAACGCCATGTGGTCGAGCGTATTCACGGAGAGCTGCGACATGGCCCTGGTGCTGGGGCCGAGCACCTGGTCGAGCGTGGCGTCGGCGTACGACGCGAACGTGGAAACCCGCGAGGCGACGTCGGGAATGGCGACGCGGACGCGCGCATAGGGATCAAGCGGGGCAGGCGCCTTGAGCCGCGGATCGGTGCGCACGAGAAGCATTTCTTCCTCGCCGCGCGCGCCCACGCGGCCGTGCACGAGCCGTAGGGGATTCGTGCTGTCGGCCTGCACGTTGGTGTTGCGCCCCCAGTTCGTCGCGACGATGTCGAGCCGGCCATCGCCGTCGAGGTCGCCGACGGCGATGCCGTTCCAGCGTCCAGACCACTTGGCGAGCCCCCACGCACTCGGCGCGACAGTGAACTTGCCGTGGCCGTCGTTGAGCAGGAGGAGGATGGAGTCCCACTCACGCGCGAGCAGAAGGTCCGGATGTCCGTCGCCGTTCACATCGGCGAAAGTGGCGGCGGAGACGAGGCCGACGCTTCGCAGCAGCGCGGAGTTGTCCTGGTCAATCTGGAAGTTGCCGCTGCCGGCGTTCTTGAAGAAACCGGAAGCGGCTGCCTCGGGATACGCCATCGGCACGGCACGCGATCCGACGAAGAGGTCGAGTCGCCCATCGCCATCGTAATCCGCAAGCGCAATCGGCCCGGTGGCCGCGGCGTGAGCGAGCACAATCGGCACGTCCTTGCCCGAGACGATTCCCTTGTTCACGTCGAAGCCAATGACCGACGGCTGGCGCATCATCTCCGTGTCGGAGCGCGCCTCCCAGATGGACGCGCCGGCGATCAGGCGCACGCGCGCATCCTCGGCCATGCCGAGCACGGCGGTGTAATCGGCTTGCGCCACGGGTGTCGGCGCACGCGAGGGCGAGAGCCGGCCCTTGGCATTGTGGAAGACCGCGAGACGGCCGCCGGCGCCGGTGCCGACGATGAGGTCCTCATAGCCGTCGCGATCAACATCGAACCACGCCACGCCTGGGCCAAGCTGGGAGAGCCCCATCGGCAGCAGATACTGGCGGCCCCAGTCGTCGAAGACATTTTCGACGTGCTTGTGCCCGCCAAGCTGTGCGGACGCATCCTCGAAGAGAGGACTCGGCATGGCGGGGGCGGTGGCAAGCGCGGACGAAGCGCGGGGCGCAGCCGGCGCGACGCGCGGCGTGCTACTCGGCGTGTCAACGGGCGGCTTGGCCGTGGTGCTGGTGATCTCGTACAGGCGATTGGCGCGCACGGTCATTGCTGTGCGACGGCCGTCGCGCCAGTTCACAACGAGCGACGCGCTGTCGGCGTCGCCCATGGCGAACGATGCGAGGTAGTCGCTGTGCGAGAGGTAGAGCCCTCCAGCGGTGATCTGCCTGGTTTGCAGCGGGAGCGTGCCCGCGCGAAGCTCGAGGCGCGCGCCAACGGCCTGCGTATTGGGCGCCTCAGCCGAGAGGCGAATCGCCACTCGGCGCGCACCGGCGTCGTTGCGCAGGATCTGCACCGGGGCGCCGAGCCGGTTCACGACGACGTCCAGATCACCGTCACCATCGAGGTCGGCGGCAGCCATGGCGTGCGAAATGCCGGGCTCGACGCCGAACTTCCATGCAGCGCTCGCGTCCTCGAACGTGAGGTCGCCGCGGTTGTGCCAGGCGACGTTCTTCAGCTTGAGCGCGGGGAACTGCCAGCGGAGCAGGCGCCAGTCGGGAAGCGGGCCCGCCTTGGCCATGCGCTCCTGAACGTCGGCATCCATGATGTCCCAGAGATGCCCCGTGCCGACGAGAATGTCGGGGCGGCCGTCGAGATCCACATCGAGAAACATCGTCGTCCACGACCAGCCGCTTGCCGTGACCCCCGCGTACTGTCCGATCTCCTCGAACGTGCCGTCGCCGCGATTGCGGAACAGCGTGTTGCGCTGCTGCTGCAACTGCAGGTTGTCGTCGCCCGGCTTCTTGGGAAACGGCGAATGCGTCGGCATCTGGGTCTTGAGCCGATGCGAGTCGTTGGCCAGCATGTCGAGCACAAAGAGATCCGGCTTGCCGTCGCCGTCAATGTCACCGACGTCGAACCCCATCGCGGCGTTGCTCAGTTGGCGCTGTGAGCGCCAGCTGGCGCGCGTGAACGTGCCTTTGCCGTCGTTGATCCAGAGTTCGTCGGTGTCCTCGAAATCGTTGGCGACATACAGGTCCGGCGCGCCGTCGCCGTTGAGGTCCACGAACTTTGCGGTGAGCGCGAACGATTCGGGCCACTCCTTGAGCGCGACTCCCGCCGTATCGCGGAAACGCGACGACGCGAGCGGCACCGGCGTAAAGCGCCCGCGCCCGTCGTTGGCATAGAGTTCGTTCGGTTCGGCGCGCTGCGTCAGGCGGAGCCCGCCGAGGTCGGGGCGCTGGACGAGCTTGTATTCCTTGCGGTACTCGGGGAGGAGTTCGTATTTGTCGGGCCCGACCTTCCTGACCATCTGGCTGTACACGCGCTGCTGCGGCGGGATGGTGTCGTCAATGTTGTACGGCTTGTAGTTCGCGACGAAGAGGGCGAGCCGGCCGCTCCCGTCAATATCGGCGAGCGTGACGGTAGTTCCCCCGCGCCCGGTGGTGTCGAGGCCGAGGTCGCGATGCTCGGTGAACTTTCCCTTGCCGTCGTTGATGAAGATCGCGTTGGGGCCGGTGGTCGCGAGCAGAATGAGGTCGAGCGATCCATCGCCGTTGACGTCGGCGAACGTGGCGCCCGTCGCATGGCGATTGCAGGCGCCGACGCTGGCGGATCTGGTGATGTCCTCGAACTTCCAGTTGCCGAGGTTACGGTAGAGCGCGGCGCAGCCGTCGGTGCGGGCGAGGAAGATGTCAACGAGCCCGTCGCCATCAATGTCGCCAAGCGCAACACCGGCGCCCTGGCCGAGTTCGCGATTGCCGATGAGTTCTTTTTCGGCGACTTCGTTCTGAAAGTGAATGCCCGTCTTGCCTGACTCGAGCGCGCTGAACCCCGGCTTGCCGCCCGACACATCAAGGTCGCGCCAGCGATAGCCCGATTCCTGGTGCCACGGGGGCGTAGGGCGGGGGCCGCAGCTGGAGAGCACGACGACAAAACCGGCGCAGGCGACGAGGCATGCGAGGCGGGCAGCGCGAGAAAGCACCTGATCTCCCGGGCGAGACGGGGGGCGGTCGAGGAACGACGAAATCTATAACGGAGCCGAAACCGGAGGCCCCGAGCCGGCACGATTTGGTACGGCGCGCTGGCGGTGGGCGCTGTACATTTTCCGATATCAGAATCCGAGGGCCGGCGCCCGCGCTCGGCACCTCGTCGCTAACCGGTGAATAAGGGGGCCCCCATGCGTCTCCGGATGCTCTGCCTTCTGTTGGGTGCGACGGCCTGCGCCTCGTCACAGCACGCCGCGCCGTCCACCGGCGTCGCGCAACAGACATTCTCCATCGCCGGCGACGCCGGCGCGATCACGGTGACGAAGACCGTCACGGCACAGACCACGAAACTGGCGGGCTCAGTTGACGATGCCTGGAAGGCACTGCCGCAGGTGCTCGACTCGCTGGGCGTTCGCGCGACGCTGGTAGATCCGGCGCAACATCTGGTGGGCGTGGAGCAGATGAAGATCCGCGTGAACCTTGGCAAGACTCCGCTGAGCCGCTATCTGGACTGTGGGCAGACGCAGATCGGGCCGAATGCCGACAGCTACGAGGTGCTGCTCACCGTCAAGAGCCGTGTCACGCCGGCGGCGG
>Ga0334722_10006486_pt1 | contig 11558 bp, 9 predicted proteins | sample C3_bottom_MG_FD_207210 | JGI IMG/M metagenome (GOLD analysis project Ga0334722, IMG submission 207210) | Sediment microbial communities from Yellowstone Lake, YNP, Wyoming, USA - C3_bottom | ecosystem: Environmental > Aquatic > Freshwater > Lake > Sediment | place: USA: Wyoming | collected...
GATCGAGCGCACTGAAGACCGGCTCAAGCTGCTGCTGAAGCTGCTCAAACGCAAAGACGTCACCGCTGTCATCAACGCCTGCGACGCGGGGCGCGAAGGCGAGCTGATATTCCGCTACATTGTGCAGCACGCGGGCAACAAGAAGCCGATCCAGCGCTTGTGGCTGCAATCGATGACCCAGGGCTCGATCCGCGAAGGTTTCGAAGGCCTGCGTACGGACAAGTCGATGCTGCCGCTCGCCGATGCCGCGGTGTGCCGTTCCGAGTCCGACTGGCTCGTCGGCATCAACGGCACGCGCGCGATGACGGCGTTCAATTCGAAAGAGGGCGGCTTCTACAAGACCACGGTGGGCCGCGTGCAGACGCCCACGCTTGCGATTTTGGTCGAGCGCGAGGAGCGCATCAAGAAGTTCGTCGCGCGCGACTACTGGGAGGTGCACGCGAGTTTCGCCGCGGCCGCAGGCAGCTACAGCGGGCGCTGGTTCGACGAGAAATTTGCCAAGGCGGACAGGGACGATGATGCCGAGGCCAAACCCGAGCGCCTGTGGGATGCGGTGCGCGCTGAAAGCGTGCGCGCTAAATGCGAAGGCAAGCCGGGCATCGCGACCGAGGAGGCGAAGCCGACCAGCCAGATTTCGCCGCTGCTTTTCGATCTGACCAGCCTGCAGCGCGAGGCCAACGGACGCTTCGGCTTTTCTGCGCGCGCCACGCTGTCGCTGGCGCAGGCGCTGTACGAAAAGCACAAGGTTCTGACCTATCCGCGTACCGATGCGCGCGCGTTGCCCGAGGACTATTTGCCCACGGTCAAGTCGACCATGCAAATGCTGGCAGGCAAGGCCAAGGGCGAAGGCGTCGCGGCCTATGCGCCGTTCGCGCGCCAGGTGCTGAAGGAAGGCTGGGTCAGGCCGAGCAAGCGCATCTTCGACAACAGCAAGATCTCAGACCACTTCGCGATCATCCCCACCTTGCAGGCCCCGCGCAATCTTTCCGATGCCGAAGCCAAGCTCTACGATATGGTGGTGAAGCGTTTCCTCGCGGTGTTCTTTCCCGCGGCAGAGTTCCTCGTCACCACGCGCATCACGCGGGTCGAGGGCGAGCCATTCAAAAGCGAAGGCCGCGTGATGGTGAAGCCGGGCTGGCTCGCCATCTACGGCCGCGAGACGGAAGACGCGCTGATGGTTGCGGTGAAGGACGGCGAGAAAGTCAAGACGACCGCCGTCGATGTCAAGGCGAACCAGACCAGGCCGCCGGCGCGCTTCACCGAGGCCACGCTGCTCTCGGCCATGGAGGGCGCGGGCAAGCTCGTCGAAGACGAGGACTTGCGCGAGGCGATGGGGGCGAAGGGTTTGGGCACGCCGGCAACGCGTGCTGCGGTCATCGAAGGCCTCATCTTCGAAGACTACGTGCACCGCAACGGCCGTGAACTCGTGCCCACGCCCAAGGCGTTCTCGCTCATGTTCGCGCTGCGCCAGTTCGGAATCACCGAGCTCACTTCGCCCGAGCTTACCGGCAATTGGGAGTTCAAGCTGAAGCAGATGGAGCACGGCGAACTCGGCCGCGCCGAATTCATGGATCACATCGTCTCGACCACGCGCGAAATGGTGGCCGCAGTCAAGAACGGCGATATTCCGGACACCGCATTTCTCACGCTCAAAGCGCGCTGCCCGAAATGCGGCGGCACGGTGCAGGAGAACTATCGCAAGTTCCAGTGCCAGAAGTGCGATTTCTCCATCTGGAAGGTCGTCTCCAGCCGCGAGTTCGCGCCGGAAGAAATCGAGGCATTGATCGCAAATCACAGCGTCGGCCCGCTGCAGGGCTTCCGCAGCCGCATGGGCAAGCCCTTCGCCGCCGTGGTGCGCTTGTCGCCCGAATTCAAGGCGGAGTTCGACTTCGGCCAGAACGGGGGGGACGAGGAGGCGCCGGATTTCTCCGGCCTCGAACCATTGGGACCCTGCCCGAAGTGCATGGCACGGGTGTTCGAGCAGCCCATGGCTTACGTGTGCGAGAAAAGCCTGGGGCCGGGCAAGACCTGCGACTTCCGTTCCGGGCGCATCATCCTGCAACGGCCGATCGAGCGCGAGCAGATGCAAAAGCTGCTGGCTGGTGGCAGGACCGATCTGTTGCACCGCTTCATCTCCAAGAAAGGCCGGCCGTTCTCGGCGTTCCTGGTGCGCGGCGCAGACGGCAAGGTCGGATTCGAGTTTGCACCGCGGGCGGCGAAGCCGGCCAAGGCGGGGGCAGAGCCCGCGCCGGCCAAGGCCAGCGCCGCCAAGCTTGCGCTCGAGTCGAGCGCCGCCAAATCGGCGCGGAAAGCGGTCGCGAAAACCCCGGCGAAAAAAGTCGCCAAGACTGCGACCAAGCCGCACACCAAGGCACGCAAGACTGCGGGCGCCTAGAGCGCAGTTCCTCGGTCGCACCGTACGCGCAGCGCGCGGCGAAGCGTGGATTTAGTTCGCGTGCGTTCGCATGGCGCCAGCGCGGTGGATGCGCGCAGCTAACGTTGACTGCGCTTGCCGGGTCGCAGATACTGTTCCACAGTAGAGTTGGTTTTCCTACCCTTCATGGACGTCTGCTTTCTTCACGTTGGCGATGACCGCTCGCTGCCAGAGATCATGGTGCGCTCGGCGCGTCTAGCCATGGCCGACGCGCACATCGTGCAGTTCACTGATGAGGTCACGCCGCCTGTCGCCGGCGTAGACACGGTCATCAGGCGGCCCGTTTCAGGCGAGGAGCTGATGATCGCGCGCCTTGATCACCTGGCCGGCTTCGAGCACCGCGAAGCGATCTTCCTCGATACCGACATCATCGTGCGGCGCGACTTGCGCGAAGTCTTCGAGCTTTCTTTCGATGTTGCGCTGACGCGCCGATACGGTGTGCTGGTGGTTGCAGACGACGATCCATTCCGGCAGCATTTCCCCTCCGGCAATCTGATCGACTACATGCCATACAACGCTGGGGTGATGTTCTCGCGCACGCAGGACTTCTGGGTCGACTGCCGCAAGGCGTGTGAGGACATGCACCCGGATTTCCGACGCTGGTACGGCGACCAGATGGCGCTTAAGGCGGTAGTCGATCGGCGCGAATACGCAGTATTCGAATTGGCCGCACCCATCCTCAATTATTCGCCGGAGCATGCGCAGGATCGGCCCGATGACGCGCTTATCCTGCATTACAAGGGCGCGCGCAAGGCCTGGATGAAGGACTATCCCCTTGGAGGTTGATCGGGGCGCGGCGGCGGCAGTCGGTCGGCGGGATCTTGCCGAAGCGGCGCTGCGCGCAGGCGACGCAGTTGGCGCATGCGAACTCGCCGAAGCGCAGATGAAGGCCGCATCGAGCGATGGTTGGGCGCGCTGCTGCGCATTGCTTGCACCCGGGCAGGCAGCTAGCGAGGCCTCGGTCAGCGAAGTATCCGTACGGGCCGATCCGCAGGTCGCCTCCACAATGCTGCCTTTGGCGGGCATCGCGCAAGTGCCCGATTGGTCTGCGCCCTATACGCCGCCGCCGCTGCGTTTGCTGGCGCTGCGCAACTGGACCGCGCTTGCGCCCAATGTGCTCGTTTCGCGCGCCGGCCATCTGCTCGACGACCACGTCGGCTACCCGCCCTCGGAGTTATGGCGCCACGGCGTGGCGGATTTTCCCGGCTATGTCGCCGCCGCTGGCCAGATCGTATTGTGCGAGCGCGCCAGTCAAACCGTGAGGCTCGCGCGTCCGTGCTTCTACCTCAACGCTTCGTCAAACTATGCCGCGTGGCTGATGGGTGACCTGCCGCGTCTTGCGCTGCTGGAGCAGGTGCGGGGCGTACCTATCGTGCTGCACGGCGCAGTGCAGGACTTTCACCGCGCTTCGCTTGCGCTACTTGGCATCGACGCCGCGCACGTGATCGAGGTGGCAGCCGGAACGCGGTTCGAATGCGCGCAGCTCTATTACGTCACTTCGACCTACGTGCACCACGCGCCCGGCGCCCATGCGCTTAATTGGCTGCGCGTAGCGGTTCGGCGCGCGCTTGGTTCCGGCCACAGGCAACTGCCGCTTTATCTTGCGCGGCGCAACTACAGCGCTGCGCGGCCGATGCTCAACGAGGGCGCGCTCATCGCGATGCTGGAGGGCCGCGGTTTTCTCGCGATCGACGCCGAGCGACATCCGCTGCGCGAGCAAGCCGTCCTGGCGGCCGCCGCGCGACTGGTGGTCGCGCCTTACGGCGCCGCCCTGGCCAATGCGCTGTTTGCGCCGCCTGACGCCGCCGCGCTCATCATCGCCACCAAGACCCAACCCGAATTTGCGCGCCTGCTGAGTCTAGCGGGCCTGCCATTCGCACATGTCGTGGCCAAGCCAGTGAAGTTGCGTGACGGGCGCAACGTATCGGAGAGCTACGGCTACGAGACTAACCTCGCGGAGCTTACGGCCGTGCTTGATGGGTCTAGCCTCGGCCGGGCCGGCTGAAGACCCCGCACAGCGGCGGACATAGAAGAAAACGCGGCCGCTCTTGACCTGCGGCGGCATGCTCTGTCAGGTGCGCTTGGGGCTGCGCATGCCGCCTGCGACGATCTTGTATTCGAATAGGCGGCATTCGAGCGCCCCGTTATATAGCGGCGTGCGCCTGGAAACCTGCAGCCTGATCAGCTTGGGCAGATTCATGTCGGCGCTCAATATGTAGCAGGTCCAGCCTGCGAATTTCTGTTTCAGCGCATCGCCGAATTTGGGATAGAACTCGGCCAGTTCCCGCTGCTCGCCCATGCGCTCGCCGTAAGGCGGGTTGGTGACGAGCACGCCGCTCGCGGCGGGAGCCGAAATCTCGAGCGCGTTGGCTTGCTTCAACTGCAGCGCTGGCGCGAGACCTGCCGCCAGCAAGTTGGTGTGCGCGAGCTTGAGCGTATCGCCGTAGAGATCGCTGCCATAGATCGGCAAAGGGCGCAGCGGCTGGCGCCGCGCTTCGGCTGCTGCGCGCAGTTCCTGCCACAGCGTGGCGTCGAAGCTTTTGAGCTTTTCAAAGCCAAAGCTGCGCGCGCTCCCTGGCGCGATAGCGAGCGCCATGCGCGCGGCTTCGATGAGGAAGGTGCCGCCTCCGCACATGGGATCGAGCAGGGCCGTTCCGGGCTGCCATCCGGTCAGCTTGAGTATGCCAGCCGCGAGATTCTCCTTGATCGGCGCCGGGGCCGTTGCCGCGCGCCCGCCGCGCTTGAATAGCGGCTCGCCCGAGGTATCGAGATAGAGCGTGAACTGCGTGGCGTCGAGGAAGGCGTGGATGCGCACGTCGGGCGCGCGCGTATCGACATTGGGCCGGCTGCCGATCGCGGCGCGGAAACGGTCGCACACCGCATCCTTAATGCGCAGCGTGAGGAAGTCGAGGCTCTTGAGCGGGCAGCGCTGCGCTGTGAGATAGACGCGGATGCTGTGCGCCACTGCGAACTGCGCCGGCCAATCGAACGCATGCGCGGCGCGGTAGATGTCGTCCTCGTTGCGGTAGGGCACGGTGAACAGGCGCAGCAGGATGCGCGTGGCAATGCGGCTCTCCAGATTCGCGCGGTAAATAACGCGCGTGTCGCCCGCAAAGGCGACGCCGCCCGCGAGCGTTTGCACGGCGCTGGCGCCGAGCGCAGCCAGCTCGTTCGCGAGCTCGCCCTCGAGGCCGCGCGGGCAGGATGCGTACAGATGGGTGCTGGCTTCCACGCTCATACGTGGATGCGTGCGGCGAAGCCGGCTTGGCGCAGCAGCCGGATGATTTCGTCCACGTGCGCACGGTTTCTGGTCTGCAGCACGAACTCCACTTCCGCGGTCTGCAGCGGCAGGTTGGTGAACGCGCGCTGATGGTGGACCTCTTCGATATTGGCGTTGGCTTCGGCGAGGCACGCAGTCACGGTGGCAAGCGCGCCGGGCAGATCGCGCAGCTCAACCGTGAGCCGCGTGAGGCGACCGGCGCGCACCATGCCGCGCTCGATGATGACCGCGAGCATGAGCGGATCGATATTGCCGCCGGAGAGCACGATACCGACGCGCTTGCCCTGAAAGCGTTCGGGATGGGCAAGCAGCGCGGCGAGTCCGGCCGCACCCGCGCCTTCGACCACCGTCTTCTCGATTTCGAGCAGCAGCACGATCGCATGCTCGATTTCGCCTTCGCCGACCAGGAGCACGTCGCGCGCGAGCTCGCGCACGATGGGAAGCGTGAGCGCCCCCGGCTCCTTTACGGCTATGCCCTCGGCTATAGTGTTGGCGGCGAAGCTGGGGGTCTGTGCGCGCAGTGCGCAATACATGGAGGGAAAGCTTTCGCTTTCCACGCCATAGAGTTCGATGCCGGGCTTGACTGCCTTGGCCGCGACCGCCATGCCGGCGAGCAAGCCGCCGCCGCCGACGGGCACGACCAGGACTTCGAGCAGCGGTTGCTGCGCGAGCATTTCGAGGGCCACCGTGCCTTGCCCGCTGATCACCTGTTCGTCGTCATAGGGATGAATCAGCGTGAGTTTGCGTTCGTGCGCGAGCGCGAGGCCGCGGGCCTTGGCGTCGTCGAAGCTGTCGCCCGCGAGTATTACTTCGGCGCCGAAGGCGCGCGTATGCTCGACTTTTACGTGCGGTGTGTGGCGCGGCATCACGATCACGGCGCTTATGCCCAGGCGCCGCGCATGATAGGCCACGCCCTGCGCGTGGTTGCCCGCCGACACCGCGAGCACGCCCGCGGCGCGCTCGGCCGCATCGAGCGATGCGAGCTTCACGAGCGCGCCGCGCTCCTTGAAAGAGGCGGTGAACTGCAGGTTCTCAAACTTGAAATAGACTTCGGTCCCGGTGATCGTGGACAGCGTGCGCGAATGCAGGCACGGCGTGTCGATCACCTCGCCCGCGAGCAAGGCGGCGGCGGCGTGCACCGATTGGGCAGTGACAGCCATCGTCAGAGTAGATCCGGCACGGCGTGCGCAATCATGGAGAAAATCATTCGCATCGCGTGCTTGATCGCGAAGGGACGCCTGCTCAATGCCATGTGCTCCTGATGATGCTCTTGATGATATGCAGCCGCCGGTGGAAGAAATGATCCGCGCCGGGAACGACGATAACCGGCAGCTCCTGCGGCCGCGCCCACGCGAGCACATTCGCGAGCGCCACGGTCTCGTCCAGTTCGCCGTGGATCACGATGCTGTCCGCGGGCACGGTTTGCGCACTATAGCTGCGTGCACCGCTGACGAAACCCACTGCTACGCCCACCAGCGCCATGCGCAGCGGCTTCACGCGCCGCGCAACCAGGGTTTGCACGTAGGCGCCAAAGGAGTAGCCGGCGAGTACTGGCGCTTGCGCGTGATAGCGCGTGCGCGCGTACTCGAGGACCGCAACGAGGTCGTCTGTTTCGCCGCGCCCTTCGTCATAGATGCCCGCGCTTGCGCCGACGCCGCGGAAATTCGGCCGTAGCGCGACATAACCGAGTTCCGCGAAGGTCTGCGCGAGTGTCTGTGCCACCTTGTTGTCGAGGCTGCCGCCGAAGAGCGGATGCGGGTGCGCCACGAGCGCAATACCCCGCTGCTCGAGCGCCGCCGGCATGTCGATCACGCACTCGATTTTGCCCGCCGGCCCGTCGAGGAGCGCGTGCTCGCGCAGCGCTCGCGTCATAGCTTCAGGCGTTCGACTGTGCGCCCGTTCTTCAGATGTTCTTCGATGATCTCGTCGATGTCCTGCGTATCGACGTAGGTGTACCAGACCTCTTCCGGGTACACCACGATGCACGGGCCTTCTTCGCAGCGGTCGAGGCAACCCGCCTGATTGATGCGCACTTTGCCTTTGCCGTCGAGCCCGAGTTCCTTGATGCGCTGCTTGGCATAGTCGCGCAGCTTGCTCGCACCCTTGTCGTTGCAGCAGGTGCGGCCGCCGTCGCGCTGGTTGCAGCAGAAGAAAACGTGATGTTGGTAGTAGCTCATCGAAGACTCGATTGCAGGAAGGGTGGTGAAATGCCGTAGTGCGACGTCAATCGGTAATCGGAATCGCGACGACGATGTGCAAATTATAACCTGTTGGGCGCGGCCCCTTGCGCACGCGCCAGGCGCGGCGCGAGCAGCATCAGATAGAACAGGGCGGCAAACGGCCAGACGAGCGACACCAGGTGCGTCACGCCGTTGAAATTCAGAAAGTAGCCTTGCGGCCATTGCTGCAGAGCGTCGACGAGATAAGGATTCTTCGGCGCGAGATTGACGAGAACTGTGGCGGCCATTAGCAGCAGGCCCGCGAGCGACAGGCGCGCAGTTCGCGGCAGGGCGACGGCGAGCATCACGATCGCTGCGCCGCAGGCTAGTCCAGCAATCGCGCCCGGGGTGAGCCAGGCGAACACATGCTGCGCTTTGAGCAGCACGCCTACCGCGAGCGTCTTCAGCGCGAGTGCGCCCGCCACGAGGACGAGCAATAGCCGGCGCAAGGGCTGGCCGTTTTGCGCGAGGCTGGAGACGAACAGACCGACCGCGACCAGATTGCAGGCAGCGACTGCGGCTTCCATCTGGATGAAGACCTCGGCCGGATGCAGCACAGTAGGCGGATCCTCGAGCAGATCGCGCAGGTCGCCATTGCCGAACAGCAGCGTCTCCGGATTGAGTTGCGTGAATAGCCATAGTGCCAGCAGCACCAGCCCCGCATCGTAATGGTGGCCCGCGAGAAACATCCGGTCGCGCAGCGCATGCATGCGGCCGCTATGGAGAAGGCCGACGCCGAAACGCAGCCCGAGCCCGGCGCCGGCGAACAGCCCGATGCCATTGGTGGCGAGATCGACGACGGACGGAATGCGGCTGGGCAGAAAGGTTTGCAGCGCCTCCAAAGCGAGGCTCAACGCGCAGCCCGCGAGACCCGTCGCGGCGAACGCGGGTGCGCCGCGCAGGAACGGATGCAGCGCAAGCACGGCGAGAAAACCGAGCGGCAGATAGGCCGCGAAGTTGGTCACGAGGTCGAATACGGTGATGTAGCGCGGCAAGGCGCCGCTGAGATAGGCGAACGCACCCACGCCCTGGTCACGCCAGCCGGAAAACGGGTGCAGGCTCGCATAGACGATGAGCAGCGCGTACGCAAGCAGCAGGTAACGCGCAAGCGGGGAAGTTCGAGTATCCATGGCGGTCACCGTGACCGTCATCTTACAGCCGCTCGAGTTCCGCCTGGTACAGCACCAGCATGTCGCTGCCGAAGCAGGCGAACAGGATCTTCTCGATATCCGCTTCGGCAGCCGCAAATTGGGCGCATTCGCGCACCGCAATCTGCGTCGCCTGCGCGAGCGGATAGCCGTAGACGCCGCAACTGATCGCCGGGAACGCGATGCTGGCGGCGCCGTGCGTGCGCGCGAGCGCCAGGCTCTCGCGGTAGCACGAGGCAAGCAGCTCGGGTTCGCCCTGCGCGCCGCCCCGCCACACCGGTCCGACGGTATGGATCACGTATTTGGCCGGCAAGCGATAGCCGCGCGTGATCTTGGCGCGCCCGGTGGCGCAGCCGCCGAGCGTGCGGCATTCGGCGAGCAGCCCGGGTCCGGCTGCGCGGTGGATCGCGCCGTCGACGCCGCCGCCGCCCAGGAGTGAATTGTTGGCCGCATTGACGATGGCATCCACCTCCAGGGTGGTGATGTCCGCCTGTAGCGCGCTGAGCTTGTGGTGCATGCGTGGATTCTATCGTGATCCGGGAAAACGACGCGGGCTCGGCCCGGCTGACACCCCACAGGCACCGACGCAGGCATCGCGCAGGGCAATGTTAGGGCCGGTTTGCCGCCAGCCCGCGTGCGTTTAGTCTGCCCCAGTTGATCTACGTCAAACCGCCCCTATTCTCGAATTGACTCTCATAATGAGAACCATTATCGTTTATGCATGATCTCGCATGTAAACGTACAAAAAACACTGTCACAACAGTCTGTTACGTCGCAGCCGCGGCCGAAAATCTCGAGTCAGGCACTACTCGGACCCCAGGGCGAACTGATAATTGAACACGGCGGTCGTGAGTACCATTTGCGGCTAACCCAAAACCACAAGTTGATACTAACCGCGTGATCGCATCCTGCGGCAAGCGGCGCCGCCGGAACGAGCCGCGCCCGCGTAAGCCAGCATTTCGCCAGCCAGCGCTTTCCAGAAAGGGAGAGTTGGCTGATGTCCATATCGAATTATCTGCGGCGTTCGCCGCTGCATTCCGTCTCGCAGCGCACACCCACCCAGGCCGAATCCGATCCCGGCTCCCATCCGCGGCTTCGACCGCGGAACTCACTTCGCCACGTCGCCGCGCGCACGCGCCGGTCCATGCTCACTACTAGGAGGCAACGAAACGAATGGAAATGCTGAACGCACGCACTGTCAAGATGATGTCGGCGCCAGCCTTGGCGCCGCATCGTCCTCAACCCGGCATCAGTTTGTGCGACTTGGAGCGCGGCGTCACGGCAACTGTGATCGCAATCCGCGATCCGGCGAGCGTACAGGAGCGCGAGCTCGTCCTGCGCCTGATTGAAATCGGCTTCGTGCCGGGGGAGACGCTGCGCGTCATCGCGCATGGCCAGCCGGGACGTGAACCGATTGCGGTGCGGCTGGGCGGAACGACATTCGCGCTGCGCCGGCGCGAAGCCGACTATGTGCGTGTGCTACGCGTGCCGGACGTCGCAGCATGAACGCGTCGCTGCATATCGCCCTCCTAGGCAATCCCAACTGCGGCAAGACCGCACTCTTCAATCTGCTGACCGGCAGTCGGCAAAAGGTCGCCAACTACTCGGGCGTCACGGTCGAGCGCAAGGAAGGCATGTTCACCACTGCTTCCGGCAAACGTGTGCGAGTTCTCGACCTGCCGGGCGCGTACAGCCTGAATTCTATGAGTACCGACGAGGCAATCACGCACGACATTGTGCTCGGCCTGTGCACAGGTGAGAAAAAGCCCGACTTGATTGTCTGTGTCACTGATGCCACTAATCTCAGACTCAATCTTCGGTTGGTAGTTGAAGCCAAACGCATGGGCGTGCCCCTGGTAGTAGCGCTGAACATGATCGACGTCGCGCGCCACCGCGGCATCCACATCGATAGGGCCCTGCTCGAGCAGGAGCTTGGCGTGCCGGTCGTCGAGACCGTTGCGGTGCATCGTGATGGTGCGCACGCTTTGCTCGGTCAGCTCGATGCACTCGTGCTTCCTCGATCGCCCGAGATAATGCATTGGAGCGCGCTAAATGTTGATGACGTTCTGGCAGCGCAGCGGGAGGTTCGACGCCTTCTCGCTGCGGCAGTGCAAGAGCCCCCGGCTAAAGTGCGCATGGATGACGCAATAGATCGCGTCGTGCTGCATCCGCTCTGGGGCATGGTGGTGCTCGCCGCGACACTATTCCTGATGTTCCAGGCGGTGTTTAGCTGGGCGCAAGTGCCGATGGACGCGATCAAGGGTGCGGTGGAAAGTCTGGGCGGACTGCTGCGCGGCGTTCTACCGCCGGGCATGCTGCAAAGTCTGCTTGTCGACGGCATCATCGCCGGCACCGGCAGCGTGTTGGTCTTCCTGCCGCAGATTCTGATCTTGTTCCTGTTCATTCTCGCGCTTGAAGATTCCGGTTATCTGCCGCGTGCCGCCTTTCTGCTCGATCGCACGATGAGCACGGTCGGA
>Ga0334722_10006487_pt1 | contig 11556 bp, 15 predicted proteins | sample C3_bottom_MG_FD_207210 | JGI IMG/M metagenome (GOLD analysis project Ga0334722, IMG submission 207210) | Sediment microbial communities from Yellowstone Lake, YNP, Wyoming, USA - C3_bottom | ecosystem: Environmental > Aquatic > Freshwater > Lake > Sediment | place: USA: Wyoming | collected...
TAAATACACCTGATGATACTGACATGTCGAATGTTCACAATCCGAAAACAGATTTGGTCAATCCAGAACCAAATGATTGTTGGAAATATGGTTGTCAATTTGTGATGATGAATTATCAGTTATTTGATGAAAACATGAAGACTTATGTTGCGAAATTCGCGAAAGGTTCCGTGCAATTGAAACCAGATTCTCTAAGGGAAATTCCGGTATTGCCGCGGCCTGTTGTCAAACAGAATCCAGCGTTATTTTATGCACCGCGAACATATACACAACCTGGATGGTTTTCGTATAATTTGTAATAATTTATGTGTGATATAAATGTATATGTATTTGCTATTTCCGGTTTATTTTAATCGTTTGATTAATGAGAAGGAATTTGGATTAATTTTGGGGGATGGTTATATGGAAAATAGTATTCAAGGAATATTATTTAATTCATTTTACAAAAATATCGATTATTTCAAAAAAATATTGGATGATGACAATCCTGAGTTATTATCAACGTCATTTCAACATCCTTTGTCATACTCCCGCGAAAAATGGTGGCAATCAATGTGTGTAATTATTGCATATGTAGATTCAAAATCTGAATTAAAAGATGGTTCAGTAATTGATGTAGCGTCATTTTTGACTCCAATGTTGTCGCAATATAATTTCGTTGATTTTAAAAAATCAAGTAAAATGATAATAAGTTTATATAAAGATAAGCTAAACTTAAAGTCAACTTTGAAAATAATTAGAAATGCTACTTCGACGACCACATAAATATTATTGAAATAATTTTTGATAATTTTAACATTTAATTTATTGAACCTGCCGGTTCAATAAATTTTACAAGGAGCTCATCGGGCTAAGAAGCCCGACTCGCACCACTATTATTGGCTCGCTATCGCTCGCCCGCGACCTTTCGCACTGATGCTCACGGATTGCCCACTAATACGGCCAAAATTTATCGACACGGCTACGCACATTATTGCATACATTTTTGTTCGCATTACCCTTCACACCCGCGCGCGAAACCTGCCCACTAATACGGCCAAAATTTCTTAACACGGCTACGCACATTATTGCAATCATCTTGTTCGCATTACCTTCGCACCTTTGCGCGAAACCTGCCCACATATCAGTGGAGATTTTCGGCGTTCATTCAGAGGTTCGCGGCGAGCGTAGCGAGCCAATAATAAACATCGTGAAGCGGGCTTCTTAGCCCGCTGAACTCCTTGTAAAATTTATTGAACCGGCAGGTTCAATAAATTAAATGTTAGATTTACACAAAAGTTTTATAAAAAATGGTTCAGATGTGTAAAATCTACCCACATATATGTTGATAATTTTGACACACGTTCATAAAAGGTCGCGGCTCCCGCGAGCATCGCGAGCCAACAACATTTTGTCTTCATTAATGGATTTGCAATCTCTTAATGTCTGTTAAAACAGATTTTATTAATATTGTGAATACCATGATTATATAAATGTATATATGTTTTGCGACCTTTTTTGAATTTTGGTGAATATCCTATTTTGTATATATATTCCGCTTCCGTTTTTACTTTTTCACATATTTCCTCAACCGGTATGCCCAAATTATATATCAAATCTATTGCTGAAATATTTGTTGGACGATATTCCGCTTTCACTAATGTCGCAAATCCTACTATTTTGTTATCAATTATCTTGTAATAACTATATATTAATCCCGATATCGGCATGTAATATTTACTAAACTCCTCTTGCGTTAATTCTTCACATAAATCCACTTCTTTTAATTTATTCTTTACATACTGATATACTCGTTCTAATACTGCTTCATCCAGTTCACGCAGTTCACATTTTCTCACCACATTATCCGCTAACTTTCTGTAATAATAATTGTCAGAATATACATATTGAAATGGTAGTTGGTGGCCGCTGTCTATCTTGAAAATCGCTACCGGAATATTGTGTTCAGCCATTGCATTTATTACTGCTGTAATTAGGATTGGAGCTAATCCACCTTTCCTTTCACTAACACAAAGATAATCAACGTAGTATGCAGGTACTTTATTACCTTTTATAATGAGTTGCAACCTTTTAGCAAATATTGTGCCAACTAGTTTGTTGCTTTTATTGTTGAAGGCAAACCACTTATCTGTTGCAAGATTTGTAATATGATTTATGTAATCTTTATTTATTGTTTCTTTTAGATAATATTTATTGAGAAATGATATAACCTGATGCAACTGTGCTTGTGTAATCTGCATTATTTGGTTATTATGTTGCTGCAATAAATTTGGAGAAAGAATACCTTCGCGATTGTCAAATATAGAATGAATAACAGGTTGTTTGTCCCAAAATTCATGCTTTTCCACCCTAAAAATATATATTAATATTATTATTATAATTGCAATTACTATTAGTTTTTGCATCATATTTAGGAATGACATAAAAATATTGAAAAAACATTATCTGCATATAATATATTGAATGAATAAAGTAAATGATCTCGCTAATATAGCAAAAACTGATCTGAAATTCATCGAAAAACGTTTCGATAAAAAGAAACCTTTCGTCAAAAAGATTAGAAAAGATATCGATAAAATTAAACATGATGCTAAAAAAGGAAATGTCGATGAATCTATTAAGAAAATTACTGAGATTAACATGAAAGTTGAGAATCTTAAAAATAAAATCGTTCAGAAAGAAAATCGCATGAAACCATTCTATAAACTGGTTAATAAAATCAAAAAAGATCAACAAAAGGTTGATGACCTAAAACGCGAAACTTTCAAAAGTATCGATAAGCTAAAATACGAGAAAAAACAAGACTATAAACGTATTCATGATGTCCTACAAAAACTTTATACCTTTCTCGAAAATGTTGCCGATTCTTTCCGAAATGACCGTAAAACACAGGTGAAATACTTGACTGATCTCGTCGAAAAACTCAACCAAAATAAAGAATTTGTCAGAAGCCTTAATTTCTATCTCTCCGAAAAAGGTAGCCCTAATCTCCGCAAAAATAGTGATGGTAATAACAAAACACCATTAACCGATGCCATTTCAAATGTGAAAGTTCCTGATTCACAAGAAATAGCAAAAAATATAACTGAAAACGTTGCTCCTGTTGCTTCTGTTGCTAATGTTGCTGCTCCTGCTTCTAATATTGCTGCTCCTGTTTCTAATGTTGCTCCTAATATACTCCCGCCTAAAATAAATAAAAATGCCGTTGCGAACAAGGTAAAAGTCCTGTCTTCGCAATATAAAAATGGCAAACCTGCTAATGTTTCTGCACCTGTTCAACCTACTGCTAACAAATCCGTTCTCGATATTTTTGGTCTTCCGATTTAACAATTATCTATAATAAATAAATATTCTGTTTCCGATAACTCCTTGAAATGCCATCCATTAGGTTCTATTTTGTCAAATATCGCTGAATATTCACTATACAATCTGATTACATTCTTTGATTGCAAATAATCATACAATGTTATATTTCTCTTACTGAAAAATCCGTCATACTCATTCTCTATCGATTGATTATCAAACTTTCTCGATTCCCAATACTTTCTCGTCATCGCTATTAATGGAATACAATATCGACGCAATCCACTAGTTCTTTCCGGTTGTTTTGTCATCACCGATATATACTTCTTCGTGTTGAAATGACCCATTCCTTCTGTTGTAATACAACTAGCTATTTTGCTATCTAATTTGCTCATTATAAAATCTGGATAATCCGCAAAATAATAACAATTCGGTTCAAAGTTTATTATGACATCACCCGACGCATAAGAACACGCTAAATTACGCTTCATACCAACAGGTATGTTGATAAATGGTTTGCGAATCATTAATTTGATTTTCTTATCAGTTTTACGCTTTTCCTTTATTGCATCGCATAAACTCGTGTATAACTTTGCAATTGATTCCTCGTCAAAATGATAATACTTAATGCGTTCATCATTCGGTATCACATCTTTAATCGATTCTTTGCCATCATCCACTACAATCCATTCTATATCCTTATTTACAAAATTGTTGAAACAATGCGTCAATAATTTTAACAATTGCTTGCTATTTGCTGGTGTTGATGTTATAATTGTAATTAATGATATCATATGTTATCGTTATCTTAGATTTTTTTTAAATATGTTTTTAAATATGGTTTAAAAAATATGATATTATTGTATGTCAACTGCTGCAATTATCGATTGGATTCAAAGAAAAATAAATCATCGCAGATTAGTCATCGCTATCGGCGGTATGGTTTGCGTTCTTCTCGGAAACTATACATATATTCATCGCATATATCACATCGGAATTCCTCTTACACTTATTGGTTGGCTACTTGTCGGTTATGCCAAAGGTATCTATCCAACCTCTAAATCCTTTTCTGATATTCATCCTGATACATGGTATCTGATGATTTCTGTTCTATTGATTGCAATGGGAAATATCGTGCTGATGAGCTTCGATAAAGAGATTCACATAATTGTTATAGGATTACTTTTGTTTGTTTTTGGTAAGGCTGCACTAACAATATCCGAACTTCATATTTATCATGCCGAACAAATGCTCATTATTGTTAGCTCTGCTATGATTATCATTTCACATATGATTTATATTATATATAATAATCTTCCTACATCATCGCGTAGTTCTGTTATCAAAAAATATGCTAAATGGACTGCAATCGCCGGTTGGATTGTCTTTTTGGTTAATTCTGCATATATTTATCACGAAGTAGAGGAATCAAAATAGTCTTTAATGAATTCGCATCATCTTCTTCCTCTTGCGGTTCGTCTTGTTGTTGTTCTTCTTGTTGTTGCTGTTCTGATTCTTGTTGTTGCTCTTGTTGTTGCTCTTCTTGTTGTTCGTGATCTTGTTGTTCTTGCGGTTGTTCTTTTTGTTGATCTTGTTGTTCTGTTATTTGCACTTGTTGTTCTTTATCACCTTTACGATAAACAATAATACTATTAAGAAGTTCCAGACGATGTCCTAGATTTTCTAATTCGCGATTTCTTTCATCCTTTATTTTAAATGGTTCTGTTTTGTTATTTGTTTTTATTTGAAGACGCGGTTTGACAAATTCTCGCCGCATTTTATATTGTATCTTTTTCATTTCATTGTTTCTTATTACTGCATTATTGTTTGCAGCATTATTGTTTGCTGCATTATTGTTTGCTGCATTATTGTTTGCAGCATTATTATTTGCATTATTATTTGCAACATTATTTGCAACATTGTTTTTTACTGGTGATTCAATGCCAACATATAATTTGTTAATATTCGCACACGCTCTAACACGAATTTCGTTTTTAATAATAACCGGAACATTCCAACTTATACGATCATCCGTTAATATAGTAAGCGCAAAATGCAATAATTTTATTTTTGATTTTCTCGTCTGCCAGTTATAATTCAATAAGGTAAAATGGAATAAAGCGTCAATTGCATGAAATGTATGTTTGTCTATCTTTTGTATTAAACAAATCTTCCAAATAAACCATATCCAATCCTCACTATACTTCTCATCAATATTCTCAATTGGTCTTGCTGCCGTTTTCAATGCCGATACATTATTCTGTTGTCTTATTTTATCAGCATTCTCTAACCAATATAACCAATAAATTGCATCCTGTTGTTGTCTCATTCTTATCGCATATGCTATCTCATTTATCGCTATCTTTATCTCATCATCGTCATCAGGTAATATGTATTCTGCTACTAAATCCATTGACTTTGCTTTTACATGTTTCAATACTAACTCTTTCCCATAATCTGCATGTGTTATTTTAGGTAATGTGAGTTTAGAAATTTTCTGTGATAGGACTACAACTGTTATTATATCTGCTAATAAATTACGCATTTCTTGATTATTTCGACATTCCAAATGGAAATTATCATTGTATGAATCAAGTAATTGCTGATATTTCCGATAACGAGACCAAAGATAATGCGCTAATCTCGGATTCTTAATGTTAATATTGGTCGCCATTATATCTATACATTCCTGCCAAATATAACCAATACAACCACTTATATGCAACTCAATAGCCCAATGACAACTCTCTTCTAATTTTCCCTCTAAAATATTATTCCGCATCTTTTTAATCACATCCGTTCTACGATATCCCATATAAGTTTGAACTTGCAATTCTTTCAACAGTCTTTCATCAACAATAGCACAATATACAGGAACATCCATAATACCTTTATCCTAGTAATTTAAAAATGATTTTTTACACAATATTATTTAATGAAAATAGTTTATATTATTCTAGTATTTGCTTTAACAACTGCATCAGCAGATTTCTTACCTCAGTTGGATAATACTTGGGATAATCTTTTGTGCGACGGTTGTATTTGCACTCCGGAAACTATATATGATTGCGCTTGTGCTCAAAACTGCCCGTCAAATACAACCAATTATTTTTATATTGTCAATCTAGATTTGCTAAACAAATTGGAAGGTAAAATAAGCCACATGTTGAATACATCAAAACCCGTTTGCGCTAAGATTGAATATAGCTTGCCGGTTTATTATGGCGCCATGTTCGAGGTTTGCATCAAATCAGCTAATGAATATCTCGGACAATATAGCTTCTGTTATACTGTTCTAGAAAACGCAAACTGCATGTCTATTCCAGTATATAAAGATGATTACGCCATTTCATTTAACTTTAAAATCAAACCGGATCGCTTCTCCGTTTGGCAAATTACAAACTTGACATGGACTTAAAAATGATTGTCGATTGTGTATATAATTATAATGTCATTAAATGAATTGCCAAATGAATTGATAACAAATCATGTTATTCCATATCTCAATATTAAATCAAAATATCAGTTTGGATTAGTTCGTCGGAAATATTCTGAAATGGTTGCAGATGATTTGCGAAAACGAGTTAGAGAACTTAAACGATTAGATATCAAAATGACTCATGTTTTAAGTTATTATGATCATCCTCTTTCCGGATATGCAAAGAACGGCTTGGGTGAAACGATTCTGTTTAAAGTAGCAAACATTCCTGTTAAAGAATTTTCAGGTTATCCCGATTATTTTGTTTCCAGTTTAATTATTGATTACGGTGAAAATGGAAATGTATATATGGATGGACGTTGGTGGTCATTCAAAGATAAACCTGATGTAAGCAAATTACCAGCTGATATGTTCCAAGATAAAGACGGCACATTTGCAACCGTCTGCGATTGGAGTTATGGGGAAATTATGTCTGAACCGTGGCATGTATCAAGTTTTTGTATATTTGATACATATATCGTTCCTGCTGATTGGCGGAATAATTTTTCACAAAGCCCTTCAAACGAAATACTGAATAAATGGGTATATCTTGGTCGTGTATCTGAAAAATATTTTGATAAATCACATTGTGTCGTGGTTTAAAATTGATAGCAGTGTTTTATAATTATTAATGATGCAATCACTTCCCGATGAATTGATAACAAATCATGTTATTCCATATCTCAATATTAAATCAAAATATCAGTTTGGATTGGTTTGCAATAAATACTATAAATTTGTTGAAGGAGATCTACAAAAAGAAGTCAAAAAATTGAAAAAAATAGCTGAAAGACGAAAAGCAGTGTTGGATGTATTGCACTCGATGGATAAAAAATTAACATATATGCTGGATAAATTGCAAAACGTTGAGAATAAATTTGCAAAAAATGATAGATAACTAATATTATAATAACATGTCTATTAGTTTGCTACCTGATGATATAATAGCGTATCACATAATTCCTTACTTAAACGATACTGTTCCGTTTGGTAGCACCTGCAAAAAATTTCGGATTATTGCCATTAATGTATTGAAAACAAATATTAATGAAATGAAAGAAGAATTGGAAAACATTGATCGTGAATATGTAAACATGAAAATACGATTATCCGAAAAAATGCGCGCAATTAAAAAATGATATATTAATTGTAATAAATTATAATGAATTGGCTGCCTAATGAGATAATCGTTAATCACATTATTTCATGTCTTTCTCCTTATTCCAAATTACAGTTCGGATTGGTTTGCCGAAAGTTTTACGGATTTGTTGAAAATACATTGAAAACTGAAGTCGAAAAACGACGAAGACAACTAGCATTACAATGTGAAATTTTAAGGATAACCAGTTTTTATGATCATCCTTTAAGCGGTTATGCTAAAACTGGTGATGGCAAAATTGTAGCATTTGTATTAGCAGATTCTGAACCAAACGAATATGCTTCTGAACAATATCCTGATTATTTTACAACACAAGTTCGAAAATGGCAAGATAAAACATCTAGCAGATTACATCTTAATTCTTCTTGGTGGTCGTTTCAAGAAAAACCAGATGTCAGCAAATTTCCTGCTGACTTATTTCAGGATAAAGATGGCATGTGGAATGAATTGGAATATTGGCCAAAACAGGATAAACCATGGGTTTGTTGGAGTTATTGTTTGTTTGATTTATACTTAGTTCCTGATGATTGGGAAGATTACAGACAATTACCAGAAAATATGGAAAAGGATTGGAAGTTTTACGAGAGACGTTCCGAAAAGTATTTCACACGATCACCGGATTGTCATGATTACAAATAATATTATAAAAATGATAGATGATTATAATGAATTACATGGACGAATTACCCGATGAATTGCTAATAAATCATGTCATTCCATTTCTGGATATAAATTCTAAATTACAACTTGGATTGGTTTGCAATAAATATTACGAACTCGTTAAAGAAGATTTGAAAGAAGCAGTAAAACAACAAGCTTTACGATGCATGCCAATATCCATGAATCCTGATCGCGGATTCGCCAAAACAAAAACAGGCGAAATTGTGTTATTCGTTCCAGCTATTGAATTACCAACTGATTTTGAATATATAAAAAAACAGTATCCGGAATGTATGGTTTGTTGTAGTAGTGAATATGCAGCAACTTGGGATGAAAGAGGCAATAATCTTTCATATTTAACATGGTGTTGGATTCAACAATTTAGCATAAAACCTGATGTAACTAAATTTTCAGCAGATATGTTTCAAAATCTTGATGGAATTTGGAATGAAGCGATTTATGGTTCCGAACAAACAGGATGGGTTGTTGCATGTTTCAACGTTTATGATTTATATTTAGTTCCAGACTGTTGGAAAGATCTGAAACAATGGCCTTCTGGCTGGAAAGATTGGAAATATCTTGGAAGGCGTTCACAAAAATATTTTTATTAATAAAAATGATAGCAGTATTAGGTTATAATAATGAATGAGCTACCTGATGAATTAATAACAAATCATGTTATTCCTCATTTGAAAATTTATCAAAAATTACAGTTTGGATTGGTTTGCAATAAGTTTTACGAATTCGTCAAAAAAGATTTGCAAAAAGAAGTCAAACGATTAAAAGAACTGGCAAGACAAAAGGCATTAGCATGCGAAATTTTTCAAATTCATGGCTATTATGATCATCCTTTAAGCGGCTATGCTAAAACTAGTGATGGCAAAATTGTGTTGTTCGAAATAGCTCACGCAGAAGCAACTGAATATTTGTCTGAACAATATCCGGATTATTTTCGAGAAATCATAAAAGATATTCAGGATGAAGATGGAGATATTTGGTTGAATGGCACTTGGTGGACATTCGCAGTAAAGCCAGATGTTAGCAAATTACCTGCTGAATTATTTCAAAGCAAAAATGGTTCATGGAATGGAGTATTTTTTTTTCAAAATGAATGGAATGTTTCGAGTTATTGTATATTCAATTTGTTCTTAGTCCCAGACGATTGGAATGATTATTCTACTTGGCCTGATAAAAATATTCTCTATGATGAATGGGAATATTTAGATAGACGTTCTGAGACCTATTTTACACGTACACCTGATTGCAAAAAATGATTGCTAGTTTATAATATATTATTACAAATGATGACAGATTATGCATCATGCCAGTTGATTAACTATTCCGATGATCTAATTGTTAAAGCTGCTGATAAATTTCATGATGAAGATCCTACTCGATATTCCTGTATGTGTTGGCAATTTAAATATGTTTTAGATTTATTCGCACAAAAATGTGATGGCAAATATGATGCATTTCTGATGGATAATACGGGCAGCATTGGATTGATGAAAGGATTTCGATTTGATGATTTTGGAATTGGAAACAAAATTGTCATTGAACTTATCAAACTAATTCGCGATCATCCGAGGACATGGATGGAATTCGTGCAATTCACTGAGGATGTTTATTATGCAAAATTACTGGAAATAGTTGAAATGGGCGAATTATACAAAACTGCCGAAAGATTGAATCAACATCCGCCAGAATTAAATGGAAATAACAATAACAATAACAATGATTATGACACAGAAGAAGATGATGAAGGTAATGTTGAGCAGGTTTAATATTAAAAAAATATTAGATAAATAATTATAATAATGCGTGTCGCTATCCTCTATATCTTTCACAACTATAATGAACACGTTCGCTTCTTCCTACGCCACGGCATAATAAAAAATCCTATGTACGAATACTTTTTCATTTATCAAGGAAGTGATGATATCGCATTTCCTTATCCACTACTACGCCGCGAAAATATCGGCTACGATTTCGGTGGGTGGTCTGCTCAACTGTTTGCAACAGGTGCAGATGATAAACTAGTCAAAGATTCCTTTGATTACTTCATATTCGTAAATAGCAGCATAACTGGGCCATTTTTACCAACTTATTGCAAACAGCAACTACAGGAATGGCCAATGTTGTTTATTAATTTACTTAATAATACCGATGTTTTACTTAGTGGCATTACCATCAATTGTGATAAATGGATTTATCAGGGAGATTTACCAGCTCACGTACAATCCATGCTATTCTGTGTTAATAATGATACTTTGCAATATTTGATAGAACACGAAATATTCCATCCTACCAAGTTTATTACAGATAAGAATCAACTGATTTGCGATTGCGAAGTTCGCATGTCCGATTTAATATTCCAAAAAGGCGGTAATATCGCTTGTCTCATGAAAATATATCAAAATGTCGATTTTCGTAATGGCAAAATTCCAATTAAAAGCGGCGATCCTTGGTATAATAACGGAATGTTAGGTGATTCTTTACATCCTTACGAAACAATATTCTTCAAAAATAATCGCGGAGTTTCACCTGGGCTGCTCGAAAGATATATGCGATATCATAATGACAATGCTTTATAATTATTCTAATCGAAAACGCTATTTCGTTTTTTTCGCAATTTCTAATTCATTTTGTGCTTCTTTCAAACCTTCTTTGTAATAATCAATCAATTCATCCTTTCGCTCAATAATCGTTGCAATTGTCTTTTCAAATTTTTCAAACTTAATCTTCAATTCTTCGATTTCCTCCCATATTTTTTTATTATCTTCAATATTTTTACTGTTCGTCACGGAAATATTTTCGTTATTATTCAATAAATGCATTAATCCGAACTCTTTTAAGACATTAATTAATGTTGATAAGTTGCATGTTTTAAATGCAATATCCTTCTGTTTTGGAATTAGTTTGAAAAATCCAAGATCATTTAAATGACGATATATGC
>Ga0334722_10006488_pt1 | contig 11554 bp, 10 predicted proteins | sample C3_bottom_MG_FD_207210 | JGI IMG/M metagenome (GOLD analysis project Ga0334722, IMG submission 207210) | Sediment microbial communities from Yellowstone Lake, YNP, Wyoming, USA - C3_bottom | ecosystem: Environmental > Aquatic > Freshwater > Lake > Sediment | place: USA: Wyoming | collected...
CGGACCGACGAAGCAGAGTATCGGCCCCTTCATCTCGGGGTTCAGCTTGCGAACAGCGAGGTACTCCAGGATGCGATCTTTGGCCTTCTCGAGATCGGAGTGGTCGTCGTCCAGAATGCGCTTCGTATGGGCCAGGTCGATCGTCTCCTCGGTGCGCACGGCCCACGGCAACGTCACCAGCCAGTCGATGTACGTGCGTGACACCGTGTACTCGGCGGCCGCCACGGGCATTCGCGACAGGCGCTCGAGCTCGCGGAGCGCCTCTTTCTTCACCGGCTCGGGCATGCCCGCCGCGGCGATCTTGTCGCGCAGTTCGTCGATCTCCTTGGCCTGGTCGTCGCCCTCGCCAAGCTCCTTCTGGATCGCCTTCATCTGCTCGCGCAGGAAATACTCACGCTGGTTCTTGCCCACCTCCGACTGTACTTGCGACTGGATCTTCGACCCGAGCTCCAGCACCTCGAGCTCCTTGATCAGAATCCGGTTCAAGTGCGCCATCCGCTCACGCAGGTCCAGTGTCTCGAGCACCTCCTGCTTGACGATGGTGCCGATCGTGCTCAGGCTCGACGCGATGAAGTCGGCCAGGCGCCCGGGCTCCGCGATCCCCAGCGCGAGCGTCTGCAGATCGTCCGACAGCAGTGGCGAGAGCGACACCACCTGCTGGAAGTTCGACTTGATGTTGCGCTGGAGCGCGTCGATCTCCAGGCGGTCGTCGTCTCGAGTGACTTCTTCGGCGCGACGGACCTGCCCGCGCAGGTAGGGATCGGTCGCCGTAATCGAATCCAGGTGCAGCCGGGCCAGCCCCTGCACGATCAGGCGGAGGCTGCCATCCGGGAGCTTGAACATCTTGTGGATATGGGTGGCCGTGCCGATCGCGTACAACTCGTCGGCGCGCGGTTCCTCAACGCTGGCGTCGCGCTGGGTCACCACCGCGATGAGCTTCCCGGTGCCGATGGCGTCATCGATCAGGCGCACGGAACTCTCCCGCGCCACGGCCAGCGGCATGAAGGAATTTGGAAACAGGACCGTGTCACGCAGCGGAAGCACCGGGAGATCGGACGGAATGGCGAGGGCCTTCTCCCCTCCCATCACATCCTCGAACGGCGGCTTGTCCGGTACATCAGTCATCCGACACCCATGGTTCGGCCGAAGGCCTGGCCGTAAGCCGGCGCGGTCAGCGCAGAATAACGAGACAACTCAGGCGGGTTCCAGCCGGTCACGGCCGACAACCCGCCTGAAGAATGCCGCAGTTAGTTGGAGATGTCAAAGAAGAGTGACGAGGAGGCGGATCGCTGGGCCATCAGCCGTTCGCGATGCATCTGGTTCTCGCGCGCCTGCTCACAGTCCTTGCAGCGAACCGCAAACGGCAGCGCACGCAGACGCGCCGCGCCGATCTCGTCGCCACACTCGAAGCAGTCGCCGTACGCCCCTTCTTCGAGTCGCGAGAGGGCCTCGTTGATCTTGGTCAGCGTCTCGGCCTTCATCTGGATCAGCGCGAACTCGATGTCTTCCTGGATGTCCGACTCCGAGCTCTCGCCGGCATCGAACACTTCGCTCATCTTGCCGCGGGACCCTTCTGTTCGAACGTCTCGAATCTTCTCGTGCACTTCGTTCATGATCTCGCGACGGCGGTCTTCGAGCATCCGCTTGAGCTCGCCGTAGCGCTCAGTCTTCGTGGCCTTCACTGTTGCGACATTGGTTGCCATGTCCGACGCTCCTTTCGCGTCATCCTGGGACGTCAGGGTCTCTATGCCCGCAACACCCCTGCAAAGAATCTGCCATTCTAGCCGGGTGTGTCTGTCTCTGTCAATCTCGGTCTCAACTCGAGCCATTCGAACACACCACCACCAATCCCGCTCATCCTGTGGACGACGGCCCGATGAACCGAAACCGAGAAGTAACCAAGCTGCAAGTCGTTTACCTACAATACCTTATACGAATCAACTGCGGCTGTATCCGATGCGCCTCTCGGTGGCGCTAGAACATTAGACGCCGAAGATCCGGCGATGGTTCTGCGAATCGACGTGGAATCTCCCCCCTACAAGCGTCGGGAATAAATGACACACAAAGAGGACGTGTTGCATCCCTGCCACATCGCCGTGGCGGCCCTGCGCCGAACCAGATCCCCGGGGCACTGCGTTGACGGAATCCTCACCGCGTGGCACGCTGGACCGATGCGTTGCCACTCCTGCGACATCAGACCGGCCCGCCGGGCCTGCCCGGCCCTGGGTTCGAACATCTGCGCAATCTGCTGCGGCACCAAGCGGCAGGTCGTCATCAGATGCCCGGACACGTGTCCGTACCTCGCTTCGTCGCAAGCCCATCCACCGGCGATGGTCCGGAAGCAGCAGGAGCACGACATGATGGTGCTCATGCCTGCGCTGCGCGGCCTTTCGGAAGGCCAGCAGCGTCTGATGTTTCTGTCCCTCACACTGATTCACCGATTCCGGGGCGACGGTCTCGAGGCCGCCCGCGATGTCGATGTCGCCGATGCCGCCGGGTCGCTCGCCTCGACCTATGAGACTGAATCGAAGGGGCTGATTTACGAGCACCGCGCTGGTTCGCTGCCGGCGCAGCGGATAGCCGGTGAGCTTCGAACGGTGTTCGACCAGCTGGGGCGTGAGCGGCCGTCTGCCTTTGTCCGCGATGCGGCGGCAGTGCTCCGCCGACTCGAGCAGTCGGCTCGCGACGCCGAGAAGACTGCGCCCGCCGACCCGTTCTTCTTTCTGAACCTGGCTGGTCGCGTGGCCGGGCGCATTGGTTCGCTGGCGGATACGCCTTCTCCGGCCGACGGCATTGAAGCCGCTGGTAGTCCAGCGATCATCATGCCGTAGTATCGGGATTAGGGATTAGGGATTAGGGATTAGGGATTAGGGATTGGGGTTAGGGATTGGGGATTGGGGATTGGGGATTAGGGATTGGTTGGGATTGGATCGGTTCGGATACTAATCCCTAATCGCTAACCCCTAATCCCCGGGCGGGATCACGGTCCGAACTCGTGCTATGATTAGCGTTTCCGCCCTGCGTGATTGGGGGTCACTGAGGACCCTTCCACCAAGGGGCGCCAGGTGATGTATGGCCAAGGAATGTGAAGTTTGCGGCAAGCGCCCGGTGATGGGCCGGAAGGTCAGCCACGCCCACAACGTGTCACCGCGACGGTTCGAGCCGAACCTGCAGAGGGTGCGCGCGGTGGTCAATGGCGGCCACAAGCGTCTGCGCGTGTGCACCAGGTGCCTGCGCTCGAACAAGGTCGTCAAGGCCGCCTGACGAACGGAGTCCTCATGCGCGACGCGATCAGCACGACAGACGCTCCACAGGCGATCGGTCCGTACTCCCAGGCGATCAAGGCGGGCAATCTGCTGTTCGCCTCCGGTCAGATCCCCATCGATCCGGCGACCGGGGCCGTGGTCGCCGGCGACATCGCCGCGCAGACGCGCCGCGTCTTCGAGAACATCGCCGGCGTGTTGAAAGCCGCTGGCGGCTCGTTCGATCACGTCGTCAAGACGACGGTGTTTCTGGCCGATATGAATGACTTTGCGGCGATGAACACGGTCTACGGTGAGTATTTCGCCCAGCCTGCGCCCGCGCGGTCGACCGTCCAGGTGGCGCGGCTGCCACGCGACGCCCGAGTCGAAATCGAAATCGTCGCAGTGCTCTAATCCCCAGTAGTCGCCTCACTGCGGCGGCGGTCACCGACAGGACGCCTACAGCGTCGCCTGTCCGCCGCCTGTCGGCACGGCGCGGGTCCGATCGACCGACAACACGCCTTTCACGCTCTTCAACGATTTGATCACCTTCTCCAGGTGTTTCAGGTCGCTGATTTCCACCGTCACCTTGATCCAGCCACGCGACTGCTCGTCGGGGCGCGCCTCGATATCGATGATGTTCGTGTTGACCCCGGTGATCCGGGCGCTGACCTCGGCGATGATGCCTTTCCGGTCCTCGACCTCCAAGGTGAGCCGCACCACGTAGCGTCCGGCCTCCTTGCCCTTGTCCCATTCGACGTCGATTCGGCGCTCCGGGTCGTACAACAGGTTGGTCACGTTGGGGCAGGTGGCGGCATGCACCGACACGCCCTTGCCGCGGGTGATGTAGCCCACGATCTTCTCGCCCTTGATCGGATTGCAGCAGCGGGCCCGGACGACCAGCAGGTCGTCGGCGCCCAGCACTTTGATCTGGTCGCCGCCCAGGCCAATCGCCCGCTTCACCGCCGTCGTGACGGCCGATTCCTGCTTCTCCTTGAGCGACTCGGCCGGCATCGCCTTGGTGAGCACCTGCCGCGCCCCGACCTTCCCGTATCCAATGGCGGCAAACAGATCCTCGGCCTTCGGCACGCCCCAATCGGGAGCGATCCGATCGAGCAGATCCCCCTCAAAGAGGGTCTTCAGGTTGACGCCGAACCGTCGCGCCTCTTTTTCGAGCAGCTTCCGACCCAGATCGACCGCCCGCTCCTTCTCCTCCCCGTGGAGGTACTGCTTGATCTTGTTTCTCGCCCGGGCGGTGACAACGTAGTTGAGCCAGTCGCGGTTGGGCCGGTGCTTGGGATTGGTGACAATCTCGACGATGTCGCCGTTGCGGAGTCGTGTCTTCAGCGGCATCATCTTGCCGTTGATGCGCGCGCCGACGCAGCGGTGCCCGACATCGGTGTGGATGGTGTAGGCAAAATCGATGATGGACGAATCGCGGGGCAGGGATTTCACCTGCCCCTTCGGCGTAAAGGTATAGACCTCTCCGGGGTACAGATCGACCTTGAGGTTCTGGATGAACTCCTGGGGATCCCGCACTTCCTGCTGCCACTCGAGCAGCTGGCGCAGCCACTGGAAGTACCGCTCGTCGTTGGCGGCGCCAACTCGGCCTTCCTTGTACTTCCAATGTGACGCAATGCCTTCCTCGGCCTGGCGATGCATCTCTTCGGTCCGGATCTGCACTTCGAACGGGATGCCGAGGGCGCTGATGACGGAGGTGTGCAGGGATTGGTAGCCGTTGGGGCGCGGCATCGCGATGAAGTCCTTGATGCGGCCCGGCACCGGCGGCCACGCGTGGTGAATGATGCCCAGGCTCGCGTAGCAGTCCTTGACCGTCTTCGTGATGATGCGGACCGCCAGGAAGTCGTACACCTGTTCCAGCTCGATCTTCTGGCGCTTCAGTTTCTCGTTGATGCTGAAGAGTCGCTTGATGCGCCCGTCTATCGAGATGATGGGGATGTCGGCTTCTCGAATCTTGGCCTCGACCGTGCGCACCAGTTCCTCGACCATGCCTTCGGTCGCCTTGCGCCGCTTCTCCACGCGAACCTTGAGTGCGGCATAGGCATCTGGCTCCAGATGCTGGAACGACAGGTCTTCGAGCTCGTTCTTGAGGCGGCTCATCCCGAGGCGATTCGCGATTGGCGCGTAGATATCGAGAGTTTCCTGTGCCGTCCGGGTCCGGCGATCGTCCGGCATGAACTGGAGCGTCCGCATGTTGTGCAGGCGGTCGGCGAGCTTGACCAGGATCACCCGGATGTCGTCGACCATCGCCAGCAGCATCTTGCGGAAGTTCTCGGCCTGGCGTTCGGCGCTCGACGAGAACGGGATGGCCCCGATTTTGGTGACCCCTTCGACCAGGTGCGCGACCTCCGGGCCGAACAGTTCCTGGATCCGCTCGACCGTCGTCAGGGTGTCTTCCACCACGTCGTGGAGCAGGCCCGCGATGATGGCTGCCGGGTCGAGCTTCAGATCCGCCAGGAGATAGGCCACTTCGAGCGGGTGAACCATGTACGGTTCCCCCGATCGGCGCACCTGCCCCTTGTGCGCGAAGGCCGAAAACACATACGCCCGGCGCAGCTGCTCGATGTCGGCTTCCGGGATATAGCCCTGTGCTCGTTCGACCAGGTCTTCGAATCGAATCATGAACGATGGTGTCTAAGCATTAACGGTTGTGTACGGGCACGCCCCGGCACCATCATAGGGACGGGCTCAGCGACGGGTCAAGGAACTCGGGTTTCCGGGCCTGTTTATACAATCGCGCGGGCCTGCCCGCCGTCGCCTTGCGAAGGCGGGACTTGTCCGCCGTAGCCTGAACCGGCGGCCGCAGGAACCCATTGACGGATCGGGGGGGACGCGGTTCGGGCGAAGGCGGGATTGCCTTGACTCGCTTGTTTTCGGTTCACTATACTGGCTCGGCTCGGGGGTCTACACAGTTCGTTCTCATTCCGATGGCCCATTTCCGGCCGCTTCAAGTCGCGCGGCGCGCGTAAGGTAAGGGGGACACAATGGTGAGGGGATTCTGGCGGGGCGCATCACTGGCGATTCTCGTGGGGCTGGCCCTGTCGCTGGTGGCGTGCAGCCAGTACGGCAAACTGAAGGCGAAGAGTTCGTTCAAGGACGGCAACGCGCAGTACCAACAGCAGGATTACAAGAAGGCGGCCAAGCTGTACGAGGAGGCGATCGCCGCCGACCCTGAGATTCAGTACGCACACTTCTTCCTGGCCAACAGCTACGACAATTTGTACAAGCCAGGCAGGAAGGGTGAGAAGGAGAACGACGAGTACTTGACCAAGGCCGTCGAGATCTACAAGAAAGCTGCCGAAATCGAGAAGGACACCATTTACAAGAAGCGGGCGTTGGAATTTCTCGTGGCCGCGTACGGGGCCGACAAGTTGAACGACCCTTCGCAGTCGTTGCCCATCGTGGAGAAGATGATCCAGGTTGATCCGCAGGACACGTCCAGCTACTTCCAGCTCGCCAAGATCCACGAGGACGCCGGCGAGTACGACAAGGCCGAGGCTGCCCTCCTCAAGGCCAAGGAAGTTCGCCCGAACGACCCACTGGTCTACACGACGTTGGCTGGGTTCTACAATCGGCAGGAGGAATTCGGCAAGACGATGGAGGCGCTCGACACGCGCGCCAAGATTGAGCCGAACAACCCAGAGGCGTTCTACACGATTGCCAACTACTACTGGGACAAGGCCTATCGCGACTTCCGCCTGAAGGAGCCCGAGAAGCGAGAGTACGTGTCCAAGGGCCTGGAGGCGGTCGAAAAGGCCCTGCAGCTCAAGCCCGACTACATGGAAGCGGTCACCTACAAGGGGCTGCTGCTCCGCGTGCAGGCGAACCTGGAGAAGGATGTCGCCAAGCAGACCGCGCTGATCGATCAAGCGAAGAAGCTCGAGGCTGAGGCGAAAGAACTGCAGAAGCGGAAGCTGTCCGGCGTCACCAAGTAGACGCCGCAGGAGCCGACTGACGACCTCCAGGGGCCGTCCTGGCCAGTGGCCGGGACGGCCTTTGGTTTGTGCAAGCTACGCTTCTCCTCTATCTCGAATTCATCGTGGAAATCGTGTCGGTACCTGACCCAAGTGGCGCCATCGTTCACGCACCGCAGCGACAAGGTCTTTCTCCTTCATCGACAGCCACAATGCCTTCACGACGAGCCGCTCGACCATGAGCGTTAGGGGGGCGTGATGCCTAGCGCCGGTCCGCGGATGCGGATATGCCACTACCGTGCCCCTCCCTCGGCACACGTCAAGCACTCCTTCGCGCACGAGCGTGGTGACGATGCGATGGGCGGTATTCGGATTGAGAACTAGTGCTCGACTGAGTGTTCTGACGGATGGAAACGCATCACCCTTGCGAAGCTGACCAGACACCACCGCTCGCTCCACCGCATACACTACCTGGTCGTGCAACGCACTTCCGCCCTTGCGGGCAAACCTGAATGGAAGGGTCAGTGACACTCGGGGCACGCCACTCCTCGAAGACGCCGCCGGCACGCTCACCCGACGTCCCGCCGACTCATCAACGCGTTCCCACCAGCTAGGATTGCGGCGGCGTAGCCAATGACCGCTGCAGCGCCCGCCAACCCTTCGGCACGCCACACGACGCGAGCATGGTCCCATGTCACCACGGTACTGGCTTGTTGGATGTAGTACCACGGCAGGTAGGGCGCTAGGGCTTCGCCGAACGTGTTACTCCCAACCAACTGCAGTGTTAACGCGATCCCCACTCCCGCAGCCGCCGACCGCGCAATATACGTCATGACCAAGGCGACGACGCCGAACAGCACCATCGTGACCAGAATCGCGAACAGCATCCCTGTGGCCAACCAAATGCCAAATTCGTCGCCGTGCAACCCGCGGCCCTCCGACCCTGTCATCGCGGCGGCGGTGCACGCGGCGGCCGTCGTCAAGGTGACCAATAGAATGAAGTACAGCGACTGCGCCAGGGCTTTCGCTGCAAGAACGCCACTGCGGCTTCCCGTCCGCGAGACCATCAGCGGCAGCGTGCCCAGCGAGAGCTCGGCACCAATATTGTGAGCGCCTACGACGGGGCCGATGACGAAGCCTAAGATCGGCCACAGGTGTGCGGCCGTCTGGAGACCCTGGCGAAGCGGGCGACCACCTGACCTAGTGAGGCCTTCAGGAACGCCACCGAGCACCAAGACTAAGGGCGCAAGAAACACGAGGCCGAACGCGAGCCACCGCTCGAGCGGCTGCCGCCATAGCTTTCTGCATTCAATTCTCAACGTCATCCACATCGGCCGTTCCTCATTGGCACTTCATTCCAGTTCTTGACGATTCAGTGCGGCACAGCCCACGGCAAGGATCACACCCGCATAGACCGCGAGCAATAAGAAACTCGCCGGCGCGCTGCACGACCCGGGGCAGGGCACGCCAGGCATACCGCCAAGGCGGCATCCAACGTTGGCGATATGGTTCTGAGGGAGCCATGCTCCCACGGCCCGGCCTGGGGGCACCCTGCCGATCATGAGCATGGCAGCGCCAACGAGCACTCCGCCATACTCCGAACGTGCCAGCGTGGCCCCAACGATTCCGAGCACCCCGTTGAACGCAACACTGAGGCTCAGCGCGAACGTCGTCGCGACGCCGTCGACCAGTGAAGCAGTTGGTCGTGGGGCGTTGGCCAACCATACGCTGGACAGGGATGCGAAGCCTACCCATGTCGCGAGACCGACGCACAGCGTAACGAAGCAGTACCCGCACAGAATCAGCACTTTTGCCCCGAACAATCGTGTGCGGTCGCCGCTGAGCGCGATCGAGAAGCCCATCGTTCCAAGCGAGTACTCGCTGCCTACGATGCTGGCGCCGAGTACAGCACCCAGCAATGGCGCCAGGCGGCCCAGAACGTCGGTGGCACAACTCAAATTGTCTGGGAAGATCAGACATGCGCTGATGTCTCCGCTGCCTGGAAGCCGCGAGAATGACACGAGCGCAGGAGGTAGCACGATGCCAAGCGCGAGAAACACCAGTGCGAGATTGCGCTCGAAAGAGCGCCGCCAGATCTTCAACCATTCAACGCGGAGGTGATTCAGCAATGTCGGCGTCCTTCCGGGATTCGGCCGTCAGTTCCAGGAACAGCGTCGAGAGTGACGAACGGCGCTCCTCGAAGCGGAGAATCTCCGCGCCACCCACCACCAGTGCCGCGGCCAGGTTACTTGCAATACTCGACGGACAATCGAGGACGACCTCCGCGCCTTCGCTCGTCTCCATGGTTAGGCTCGGATAGTGCATCGCGACCGCCTTCACTATAGGCTCAGGTCGCGCCACGATACGCTGACGTTGCGTGGCCAACAGACTCCCGGTTGTCCCCTCGGCGACCAGTCGACCCCTGTTCAGGATGACCAAGTGTGAGCAGGTCTCTTCCACGTCGTGGAGGAGGTGACTGGAGAAAACGATCGTCCTGCCTTCACCCTGGAGATCCATCAGGTGTCTACGGAAGTCGGCCTGGCCCTGAGGATCGAGTCCGTTCATGGGTTCGTCAAGAACCACAATCCTCCGGTCTAGGATGTGCACAATTGCGAGCCCGAGCCGCTGCCTCATGCCTTGCGAATAGGTCCCGACGCGGCGCTCGCCGGCGGGGCCAAGGCCAAAGCGATCCAAGGCTGCCAATAACCTCGATCGATCTGTCTTTTGATGAGCGGCCAAGCAGGCGACGTGAAGCATCTCGCTTCCGGTCAGGTAGGGGTAGGCCGGACTGTCTTCAAAGAGCGCGACAACCGTTGATGCAATGAGACGCGGCTGGCCAGTTGCCTCACGGCCAAACAGCAGGAATCGCCCAGAGGTCGGCCGACTGAGACCCAGGAGCAATCGAATCGTCGTAGTTTTGCCTGCGCCGTTCGGGCCGAGGAATCCGCAGATTGCACCCTTCTTCACGACCATTTGAAGGTCGCTGACGGCCTTCGTCCGCCCGTAGCACTTGCTCAGGTTCTGCGTCTCAATTGCGATGGCGTCAGTTTCGCCGTCCAAAATAGGGGCTGCCTCGATCTGAATTCCCATCATTGCTCCCAACAAGACGGCCGGGCGAACTCCGGACTTCGCCCGGCCCTTCCGTCACCTTCTGGCAATTAGGGCATTCCACACATTATCCAGCAGATTGACCACATGTTGCCATTACACATGCAGTACTGGATGCAACAATCGCCCTGGCTTCCCCCGGCATCGAGACAATCCATGAGCACCCTGTCGCATAACGGGTTGCTCGCCGACGCTTTCTGCGCAGGAATCAGCACGAACGAGCCCACGAGCAACATCGCAGCTAAACCCCGCAGTCTCTTAGTCATATTCAGCTCCTGTAAACGAATGGCGACACTTGTTGGCCCCTTGTCCTTGGCCGCAATTAAGGAGGGCCTCTCGCCACCACTGGCAGGCAGAGCTTGGCTCGCGCAGCGCTTGAACTGGAGCGAATAGAGCAAATCCGAGTCGTGGCGTTCATCAGACACCCGATGAGACGTCTGGGCCACCACGTCGCGCTTGTCGGCCAAGGCCGAATCGCCGGCGGGTCATCGACCCTGACCTACCCGGCGACCCAGGATTGCGCGGTGTTCCTTGAACGGTAATTGCGTCTTCTCATCGAAGCGAACCCTTGCGCCCCCGAAATCGATGACGCTGCCCAGCCCCGCGCCGGAAACGGTCGCGTTGGGCCGCTTGTCGCCCGTAAAAGTCGCGACAACCACCCAAATCGCTTCGTTCATTCCCTTCGTCGTCACACGCACCAATTGATCACTCTTCTCTCCGCACTGTCGGCATTTCTCCATCTCGACGACGGCGTCATCGGGCGAGAGCACCCAGCCTTGCAGGCCCGTGCCGTCAGGCCACCGCGCAAGAAATGTCGGCACACGTCCACTCCCTCGGGTCGTCAATTCGATCGCGGCGCTTCCGATTGGACCGACATTGATCTGCCAAGCGAACGCATGCTCCCCGCTCGCGCGAACCTGATCGAGAGTCGACCAGATCATCGGCATCCCGCTGGGACCTGATCTATCTACCCAGACTAGTCGACGGGCGCTCTCCACGCCCATGCGGGAGTACTTCGCGGATCCGTCGATGACGACGGTAGTCATGCCACCTGGTTTCTCCACGTACCGCTCGATGCGACCGATCGTACGTCTGCCTACCAGGTCGAACGCTCGGCCGTCGACGAGAAGATTGCTCGCTAGGTCTGCTTTCGGGGGTAATTCCTTGATCAGCGTCCGGCCGCCGGCTTGCAGAGCGAGGTTGAACGTGCGAGGGAGGTCAAGAGCGCTCTCTGATTGAGCCGCATCGGCGAAAGCCGCTTGAGAATCG